>SL_3KL_010_SEDDRAFT_10001154_pt1 | contig 23669 bp, 16 predicted proteins | sample SodLakKL_010_SED_2_FD_10381 | JGI IMG/M metagenome (IMG submission 10381) | reverse complement strand
ATATTTCAGATGGGATGATGGCTGCGGCCAGAGATCAGGCTGAAAAACTTGACCTGAAAAACATCCGTTTCGTGAAGTCAGCGTTGGAAAACATCCACCTTGATGACGCCATGGCAGATGTCATCATCTCCAATTGCACCATCAACCATTCACTCGGACAGGATAAAGTCTGGAAGGAGATAGCCCGGCTACTGAAGCCCGGCGGACATTTTGTGGTGAGCGACATTTATGCCCTGGAACAGGTGCCGGAGAAATACAGGAATGACCCCGGCATGGTGGCTGAATGCTGGGCCGGGGCTGTCACAAAAGACATATACCTGCAACACATCTCAAAAGCAGGACTAAAGAACGTGGAAATTATTGAGGAGTCAAAGCCCTATGAAAAAGGGAAGATAAACGTGGCCAGCTTCACGGTCAAAGGTCATGCGTGACATGAGCCAGGCGAATTTATTTTCATACACCACGCGAAGCAGCTGGTATGGCACCTGGGCATTCTGCAAGGATTAGGACCGGAGATCCGGGGGTTGCAAACATTGAGATTGAAGCTCCGCGGCTGAAAGGATAAGAAACAAAGAACAACTATAGTAATGACAGGTCGTGACCTGCAAAACAGAAATACAGAATTATGAAAAGTCTCATTAAGAAAGAAACCAAGCCAAAAAACAGGAAAGAAAACACCCAGGCGCAGTGCTGTGCAAAAACCGCCGTGGCACAGGCAGGCTGCCACGACTAACACCCTGCTTCTTATACATTCATGCAAGCTTCCAGCCATAATATTGTGTCGGCCATTAAGGGTACCGGTCAGTATGTTATTGTAAACATATTGTCAGGCCATGCAGATATTCTGTCGGATGACGATCTGAAAGCCCTTCAAAACCAGGGCCGTGACTTTCCTGAAGATTTCATAAGGAAGGGATATGTAACAGACCCTGCAAAAGAGAGACATCAGTACCAGATGGCCTACATTGACTTTCTGGAGCAGCGCGACCAGGAAGAGGTACAGGTTTTTTTTGTCCCTACTTACCTGTGCAATTTCAGCTGCTCCTATTGCTACCAGGCACCCTACCTGACCCAGCCTGAAAAGCTTTCCAAAAACGTGGTCGACGCTTTTTTTGCTTATCTTGATGAGCATCTGGGGCAGCGTAAACATTATATAACCCTGTTTGGGGGTGAACCCCTCCTTCCCGGAGAAGCCTACCGGGACTCCATCTCTTATTTTTTACAGAAATGCAAGGCACGCCAGTTGGATGTCGCTGTGGTTACTAATGGATACCACCTTGATGAGTACCTGGACATGCTTTCAGAAGTCAGCATACGAGAGGTCCAGGTGACACTTGACGGCACAGAAGCAGTCCACGACAACAGGCGCAGGCATAAGAAAACGGGCAAGAGCTTCGGCCGGATCGTATCGGCCATAGACCAGGCACTTAAGGCAGACATGCCGGTAAACCTGCGGACGGTGCTGGATAAAGAAAACATAGATTCCCTCCCGGGTCTGGCACGTTATGCCATAGATAAAGGGTGGACGGAATCGCCACTGTTTAAAACTCAGCTTGGCCGGAACTATGAATTGCATCATTGTCATAGCGGACAGGACAAGCTTTACTCGCGCCTTTCCATGTATTCAGACCTTTATGATCTTCTGGACAGGCATCCCGAGATTCTCAAGTTCCACCGTCCGGCATATAGCATATCCCGCTTTTTGAAAGATAGCGGACATCTGCCTGACCCCTTATTTGATGCATGCCCGGCCTGCAAGGGTGAATGGGCCTTCGACTACCGCGGACATATTTACAGCTGCACAGCTACGGTAGGCAAGCCTGGTGAGGAGTTGGGACAGTTTTATCCCGCTGTTTCCCTTGACCACGAAAAAATCAAGACCTGGCAGCAGCGCGACGTCCACTCCATAAAAGAGTGCCTTCATTGCAACCTGCAGCTTGCATGCGGTGGCGGATGCGGCGCCATGGCCAAAAATGCCCGGGGAAGTGTGCTGAAACCCGACTGCCGGCCCGTTCAGGAACTCATCGGCCTGGGCATAGCCCACTATTTTAATCAAAATCACTAAGATCCCTGTTTTTTCTTATTTTTGCTGCATGCAAGCCCTGGCTATTAAATCACACCGCATACGGCTCCTGTTAATGCTGATTCCGGCAATATGCCTGGGTATGTTAGCCTCATGCGATGATGATGAAGTGTGTGAAAAAGCCACGGCAAACAATTTGCGCATTGGCTTTTACCCGGCAGGCCAGGAAGAGGAATTCTGGGTATCCATAGATTCCCTGAGGGTATTAACACTGGAAAAGCCAGAAGAACCAGTCTATGACACCTTGTTCTCCGTTTCCAGCCTTGAACTGCCATTGAACCACCATGCAGACAACTCCACATTTATTTTCGATTACTTCCATACCCGGGATACCCTGTGGATACATTACGAGCGGGAAACACATCTCATATCTGTAGAGTGCGGCTTCACAGTGTTTTATGAACTGCAGGACATGGATTATACTACACATTTTATCGAAGCACTGGAAATAAATGAGCCTGATGTAACCAATTCACTGGATGAACATGTTAAAATTTTTGTTCCTGATACCATTCCTGGTAATTAGCCAGGCAGGATTGGCTGAAAATGATACGCTGTTCACCCCATCGGTGAGACCTGGCCTGGACGTATCGGGTCTTGCCAGGCATCTATTGGAACCCGAAGTAGTTACCGGAGAAGTGAGTCTGGATGTGGAATGGCGTAAAAGCCACTTCGTGACCATAGAAGGTGGTTTGCTGCAGGTGGACATGGAGCAGGAGACCCACCGCTACCAAGCCAGTGGCTATTTTCTGCGGGTAGGAGCCGATTTTAACATGCTGGAGCGCAACCCTGAAAACCCCCACGATGTCGTGCTCGCTTCCATCCGTTATGGATACAGCAAAGCGGAGCATGAGGCGCCCTTTATCGTGATCTCCGACCCCTACTGGGGTGACTACGAAACTGCTGTACCAAAAGAAAACTTCCAGGCACACTGGCTTGAAGCCGGAATAGGGCTTAAAACAGAGATTTGGCATAACATTTTCCTGGGATGGAGCCTCCGTGGTAAAATCATGCTTACATCAACCGATGATCCTGAAATGGACCCCTACTTCATCGGCGGATTTGGTAAATCCGGAAGTAATACGCGATTATCCCTTCTTTATTCCATCATGTATCGCATACCCATACGATAAGCATCTGCATCTTCTCAAAAACTCCATGTTTGGGTATGTGAAAATAATTTTATAAATTGTACGGCAAATCCTGCTCTTTATCCAATTATTTACGAAACCTTTCGACATGGACAATCCCGAACAACCCATCGTATTAGCCTCAACAGACTTTACGGAGGTAAGTGATTACGCCATTGACAACGCGGTAGCCATGGCAAAAATCCTGAACGGCAAAGTGCTTTTGCTTCACATTATTGATAAATACACCCGCAGGATGCTCAAACGCGAAAAAAAGCCTGAATCATACATAAAAGACAAACTGGAAGGTATAGGAGAAGAGATCAAGGAAAAACAGGGCATTGAAACAATCGTGGTGGTGGAGAAGGGTAAAATTTTTCATGTAATGGCAGATGTGGCCAAGCGTTACGATGCTCTGCTGCACTTTTTGGGTACGCATGGGAAAAAAGGCATCCAATGGATTATTGGCAGTTTTGCACTTAAAGTGGTGAAGAAGTCACCTGTGCCGGTTGTGGTCATCCAGAAGCCCGCCGGTAATAATAAATATAAAAATATCATTTTCCCATTGGACATACAGCGAGGGTCCAAACAAAAAGTGAAATGGGCTAAAATTATGCACAAAGCAGCAGGATCAACCTTTGACATCTTTGTTGACAATTATGATGACGAATCAACAGACAGGAAGATAAGCGCAGATCTGAAACAAGTCACTGACATAATGGAACATCATAACATACCGTTTACTACCAGCCTGTCGGCACCCAAAGGCTCTTTTGGCTTACAGGTGGTTGATCATGCAAGAGAACAGCATGCCGACGCCATCATGATCACCTCAGATCCGGATAAGCTTACTTGCAATCCTTTTAACAAGGAAGAAGAAAGGGTACTATACAATAAAGAAAAGATCCCGGTGATGTTCATCAATTCAAAAAACCTAAGTGTCATCATAGGAGGACCATAGACCCGATTAATCAGTAAAGGCAAATAAAAATGCCGGCATGGTGCCGGCATTTTTTTTATTTTTACCTGCCTTTATACCGAAACAGGCAAAAAAGAATACACATGGACAAGAAAAAAGCAAAGGAACGGATTGAGCAGCTTACCAGGGAGATACATGAGCATAACTATCGCTATTATGTATTGGCCGAACCCGGCATAAGCGATTACGAGTTTGACAAGCTGCTTGAAGAGCTGCAAAAACTCGAGGAAGCTTATCCTGATCTGGCGGACAGCAACTCACCCACACAGCGCGTTGGCGGACAGGTCACAAAAAAGTTTCCCACCGTCAGGCATAAGTACCCGATGCTTTCGCTGAGCAACACTTACAGCCGGGAAGAGCTTATGGATTTTGACAAACGGGTTAAAAAGGCACTTGGTAACACTTATGAGTATGTTTGTGAATTAAAATATGACGGTGTAGCCATCTCCCTCACATACGAGGATGGTGAGCTTACCAGGGCTGTGACCAGAGGCGATGGTGTACAGGGTGACGAAATCACCAACAACGTCAGGACAATCCGCAGCATTCCGCTCATCCTGCGGGAAGACCCGGTGTCAGATCTCGAGGTGCGAGGTGAGATCATCATGCCCCACAAAAGCTTTCTTCATCTGAATGCAGAAAAGAAAAATAAGGGAGAAAACGCTTTTGCCAATCCACGAAATGCCGCAGCAGGTTCCTTGAAAGTTCAGGATTCAAAAATTGTTGCGGCCCGAAACCTGGATTGCTATGTTTATTCCGCTAATGCGGACAATCTTCCTTTCGAAAGTCACTGGGAGAGTCTGAAGGCTTTGAAAAAGTGGGGTTTCAAAGTTTCTGAAGACGTAAAGAAGTGCAAAACCATAGATGACGTGTTTGATTTCATAAACCATTATGAAGAAAAGCGTGCCTCACTTCCTTTTGACATAGATGGCGTGGTGATCAAGGTTAACAGTTATGCCCGGCAGGCAGAGCTGGGGTACACCAGCAAGTTTCCACGATGGGCCATTGCCTATAAATACAAAGCTGAACAGGCTATTACCACGCTGAACGATGTCACTTTCCAGGTGGGGCGGACAGGCGCTGTAACACCGGTAGCCAACCTGGAGCCCGTAAGCATCGCAGGGAGTACCGTTAAAAGAGCCTCTCTGTATAATGAAGAGCGGATGGCTGAGCTTGATCTGCACAAAGGAGACAAGGTATTTGTGGAAAAGGGCGGTGACATCATCCCAAAAGTAACCGGAGTGGATACATCACAGCGAAGCACAAACATGCAACCCTTTTCTTTTGCTACGCATTGTCCGGAGTGTGGCACAAAGCTGAGAAAAAACCACGGAGAAGCCGTGCACTACTGTCCGAATGCCAAAGGCTGCCCGCCGCAGATCCAGGGAAAGATAGAACATTTTATCAGCCGCCGGGCCATGAACATAGAGAGCCTTGGCCAGGGCAAAACGGAACTGCTGATCAGCAAAGGCAAAATCCGCAATATAGCAGACCTTTATGACCTGGATTATCATGATTTGATAGGTCTGGAAAAAACCATTGTCAATCCCGACACCCTGAAGGAGAAAAAGATAAGTTTCCGCGATAAAACCGTAAAAAACATTCTTGATGCGATTGAATCTTCACGGAATGTGCCGTTTGAAAGGGTTCTTTATGCCATTGGCATCAGGCACCTTGGAGAGACCATGGCACGCAAACTCGCACGCCATTTTGGTGATATCGACAACCTGAAGAATGCTTCGCGTGATGAATTGCTGGCGGTCAAAGATGTGGGTGATAAGGTCGCCGACGGTATCATCACCTGGTTCGACGACCCTGAAAACCTTAAAATCATAGAAAGACTCAAAGAGGCCGGGCTGCAATTCAGCACGGAAACAGACAGCAAACAGGAAAGGGGTGGTGCACTTGACGGAAAAGCTTTGGTTGTATCCGGGGTCTTTTCCGGCTTCTCCCGCGATGAAATTAAAGAGTTCATTGCACAACATGGTGGAGAAGTAAAAAGCAGCCTTTCATCCAGGACCGACTTCCTGGTGGCAGGTGATAATATGGGTCCCGAAAAACGCAAAAAAGCTGATTCCCTTAATATTCCAATAATCAGTGAAAGTGATTTGCAAAAGATGGTCAGGGAATGAGGCCGTCGTGGATGGTAAGCTTCCTGTCGGCCATGTCGGCGAGGATTTCGTTGTGAGTAACGATGACGAAGCTCTGGCTGAAACGGTCACGAAGGCTGAAAAACAAACTGTGCAGCTCCCGGGAGGCTTGCGAGTCAAGGTTTCCACTGGGTTCGTCGGCAAGCACAACTACCGGGTCGTTAACCAAAGCCCTGGCCACCGCCACGCGTTGTTGCTCCCCGCCGCTAAGCTCTGCAGGCTTGTGTTCCAGACGGTCTGCCAGGCCCAGCAAGTCCAGTAATTCTTTCGCCTTCATTTCTCCCGAACGCCTGCTTTTTCCCGCAATGAAAGCCGGTATGCAAACATTTTCAAGGGCAGTAAACTCCGGTAACAGATGATGGAACTGAAAAACAAAACCAATGTGTTGATTGCGGAAGTCAGAAAGCTGTTTGTCGCCAAGTCGGCTTACGTCACGACCATCAATCATGATCCTGCCCCTGTCGAACCGGTCGAGTGTACCCAGGATATGAAGCAAAGTCGTCTTTCCGGCACCTGAAGCTCCCACTACTGATACGATTTCCCCCTTGCCAATGCGCAAACTTACGCCTTTCAATACCTTAAGGTCATCATATGATTTGTGAATATCCTCTGCAACGATCATCGCCATAACAGTTTTTCTCCCTTGAATAATAACGGTGAAGTTTTATTGCTAGTAAGCTATTGCTTATCTTATTGCGAAGATACATAAAATCCATCCCAAAGGGTGACAAAAAGGCAAATGATAGTATCATGCCGGGTTTAACTCTTGCAGGGCATCCGAAGCGTCCGGAACATCTGACCGAAAAAAATCATAATAGCATGAATTATTGTACCTTTGGTACCAGTCACAATAAGCGTCTGCCCGGGTGACATGCTTTGCATTTACAGGGTCGTAAAACTATGGCAGGAGCACAGGTAGCATCTCCACCAATTTTCAAAAGACAGTAAACTTCTGACTAACAATGGCTGAAACTTCCTCGCCCATTCCTTTTGACCAGTTGCGAAACGAGATAGATGGGGACATACATGCTGACATGAGTCATCGTCTGTTATACGCCACGGATGCATCAGTATTCAGGGAAATACCAGCAGCCATTTGTATTCCGGCACATTCCGATGATCTGAAAAAAGTGCTTGCCTTTTGTCGTTCCCATCAGCTTCCGGTCATCCCCCGCACAGCCGGGACCTCATTGGCAGGCCAGGTAGTGGGGCATGGAATGGTGCTGGACTTCTCGCACATGGACAGGATCATTGCGCTGAACACCGAAGAACGCTGGGTAAAAGTTCAACCCGGGGTGATCCTTGATGATCTGAATCGTTTTCTGGAAAGCAGCGGACTTTTCTTCGGACCGGAAGCTTCCACAAGTAACCGCTGCATGATAGGTGGCATGGTGGCAAACAATGCCTGTGGCGCCCACTCCCTGGTCTATGGCAGCACCCGTGATCATACCCTCGGCATTAAGGGCCTGCTGGCTAACGGCGAGGAGGTGTCTTTCGGGCCACTCGACAGCGAAGCCTTCAGACAAAAATGCATTGGCAGCAAGCTGGAAAACAAGATCTATCAACAAATTTTTAAACTCCTTTCTGACCCTTCCAACCATAAAGAAATACGGCAAAACTTTCCTCACCCTAACATAAAGCGCCGAAATACAGGTTATGCTCTTGACCTCCTGCTTAATACGATGCCCTTTGGAGGGGATATGCCTTTTAACTTTTCCCAAATCCTTAGTGGGTCAGAAGGCACCCTGGCCATTTTTACGGAGATCAAGCTCAACCTGGTACCTTTACCTCCTCCGGAAAAAGGGCTCGTGTGCGTACATCTGAAAACTGTGGAAGAAGCGCTGCAAGCCAACCTCATTGCTCTCAGGCACGATCCTGCGGCAGTGGAGCTGATGGATCATCACATCCTGGAACGTACAGCCCACAATCTGGCACAGGCAAAGAACCGTTTCTTCATTCAGGGCGAGCCAGGGGCTATCCTGATTGTTGAGTTTGCAAGGAATACGCGGGCAGATGTGATGACGGCAGCCAGAGAAGTGGAAGCCCAAATGAAAAAGCAAGGGCTGGGCTATCATTTCCCGCTGGTGACAGGAAAAGACATGCCCAGGGTATGGGCGCTGAGAAANGCCGGNCTNGGNCTNTTATCNAATACGCCCGGTGATGCGAAACCGGTATCCGTCATAGAAGACACCGCTGTGGATGTGGCAAGACTGCCTGACTTCATAAAGGATGTCAAGGCCGTGCTTAACAAACTTAACCTCTCATGTGTTTATCATGCCCACATCGGCACCGGTGAGCTACACCTCAGACCCTTGCTCAACCTCAAGAGCCGCGCCGACATTGAAAGGTTCCACCAGGTTGGTGAGGAAGTGGCGTTTCTTGTGCGGAAACACAAGGGTTCTTTAAGCGGAGAACATGGTGATGGCAGGCTTAGAGGGTTTTTTATCCCCATAGTCCTTGGAGAAGCCTGCTATGAAATGCTTCGTCAGGTTAAAAGGACCTGGGATCCTGAGCAAATGCTCAACCCGGGTAAGATCACTGACACGCCTTCCATAAAAACATCCTTGCGCTATACACCAGGACAGGAGACAAAAAAAATAAAAACCTTCCTGGATTTCAGTATGACCCAGGGCATCCAGCGCGCCGTAGAGCAATGCAATGGCTCTGGCGATTGCCGCAAGCCACAGCAGGCTGGAGGGGTAATGTGTCCCTCCTACCACGCCACACGGAACGAATATGACAGCACCCGTGGAAGGGCAAACCTGCTTCGGGAGTTCATCACAAACTCCACAAAAAAGAATCCTTTCGCTGAAAAGGAAATAATCAACGTGTTGGATCTGTGCCTGTCATGTAAGGCATGCAAATCCGAATGCCCATCAAACGTGGACATGGCAGCTTACAAGGCGGAAGCATATCAGCATTACTATCTCTGGAACGGCACACCGAACAGGGCGAAAATCATAGGTGCCTATGCAAAATTCAACAAGATAGGCAGCAAGGTACCGGGGTTGTTTAACTTTTTCGCAGGAAATAAGCTTACTTCTCCAATAATTAAAAGTATCCTGGGGTTCAGCAACAAAAGAAAGCTCCCTTCCCTGCAAAAGCAAACATGGAGAAAGTGGGCTTCTGAGAACCTGGAAAAGCTTAACCGGATCAACCACGACAAGCCTTCTGTATTGATTTTCTGTGATGAGTTTACCAATTACAATGATACTGAGGCCGGGATAGAGGCCATACTATTGCTGCACAGACTGGGATACCAGGTCCTCTTCACAGATCATGAGGAAAGTGGCCGGGCAGCCATTTCCAAAGGCTTATTGATAAAAGCCCAAAAGCTTGCCACGCATAATGTAAAGCATCTTTTTGAGATGGTAAGTGAAAAAACTCCCATGGTTGGGATTGAACCTTCGGCAACATTATGTTTCAGAGATGAATATCCGTCCTTGCTTCGCGACGAGATGAAAAGCATGGCGGAGCAATTAGCAGCAAACACGTATACTTTTGAAGAGTTCATCTCCAATGAAGCAGCACGGGGTCATATTCAGGCCTCATCATTTAACAGCAGAAAGGAGCACGTTTACATTCATGGTCACTGCCACCAGAAATCCCTCTCCGGTACAAATTACAGCCACAACGTAATTTCATTGCTTCCGGGGCGGCAGGTGCATGCGATCGAATGCGGTTGCTGTGGCATGGCAGGCGCCTTTGGCTTCGAAAAAAAACATTACGACCTAAGCATGGAGATCGGTGAACTGGCTCTCTTTCCGGCTATTCGGAAAGCAGAAGCCGATGCCATAATCGCAGCCTCCGGAACAAGCTGCAGGCAGCAGATCCTGGACGGNACCGGAAGAAAAGCACTGCACCCCGCNCAGGTTCTGTATAGAAATTTAAGGTTTGACACAGCACCCTGACAAGGTTGCGGCATATAAAAAAGCAGGTTACCCCGGGTGGAGCAACCTGCTTTTCATAATGTATGGAGNAGATATTATTCTTCCTTCTTTTCGCCGGCTTCGTCCTGCTTATCTTCCTCTCCTTTAGCTTNGGCTTTCTTCTCTTCCTCTTTAGCTTCGGCTTTCTTCTCTTCCTCTTTAGCTTTGGCTTTCTTCTCTTCCTCTTTAGCTTCGGCTTTCTTCTCTTCTTCCTTAGCTTCGGCTTTCTTCTCTTCTTCCTTATCCGCCCCAGCCTTCGTCTCATCATCCTGCTTCTCTTCAACCTTTTCCTCTTCTTTTTCAGATGATGCCTTCTTCGCTTTGGCCTCTTTCTTTTCTTCTTGTTTCTCCTCAGCTTCGGCCTTCTCGGCTTCTTCTTTTTTCTCCTCAGCTTCGGCCTTCCCGGCCTCTTCTTTTTTCTCCTCAGCAGGCTCTTCTTTCTTCTTAGCCTTGGTGGTTTTCTTTGCCGCAGGCTTTTCTTCCTTCTCTTTCTTCTCTTCCTTTTCTTCTTTCTTTTCTTCTTCCTTCGCCTTTTCCTCAGCTTCAGGAGCTTCTGCCTTGGTCTCTTTCTCCTGCTTTTTCTTCTCCTCGGCAGCTTTAGCCTCAAGCTTCTTCAAAGCCTCTTCCTTCTTGGCCGAACGCGTGGTTTCTTCAGTCTTTTCTATCTCAGACTTGAGGTTAGCCAGCGCATCGATATCACCCAGGGTCGTCTTCTCCAGGCTATCCTTCATCTTCTTCACCACTTTCTTGGTAGTCTTTTCCTTAGACCTCCTGTCAGCTGCTTCGCTAGCCCTTTCGGCATATTTTTCATCCTGATACACCTTGGTATGGGAAACTACAATCTTCTTGCTTTCCTTGTTGAACTCGATGACTTTGAAGTCAAGGGTTTCATCCATCTTGGCAGCAGAACCGTCTTCTTTAACGATGTGACGTGTGGGGGCAAAGCCTTCTACACCATAGGGCAGTCCGACAATAACACCTTTGTCTGAAGTACCTACGATAGTACCCTGATGTACACTGTCGATAGTGAATACAGATTCAAATACATCCCATGGGTTTTCTTCAAGCTGCTTGTGGCCAAGGCTGAGACGGCGGTTTTCTTTGTCCACGTCGAGGACGACCACCTCAATGCTTTCACCTATCTTGGTAAACTCTGCAGGGTGCTTGATCTTTTTGCTCCATGAGAGGTCGCTGATATGGATAAGACCGTCAACGCCTTCTTCGAGTTCAACAAAAATACCAAAGTTGGTGAAGTTTCTTACGGTAGCTGTGGTTTTAGTTCCCATGGCATATTTCTCATGGATATCCTCCCATGGATCCGGGATAAGTTGCTTTATACCCAGTGACATTTTACGTTCTTCGCGGTCGAGCGTAAGGATTACCGCTTCAACCTCATCGCCCACTTTCAGAAAGTCCTGAGCAGTGCGCAAGTGCTGCGACCATGACATCTCAGACACGTGGATAAGGCCTTCAACGCCGGGAGCAATCTCAATGAACGCACCATAATCGGCGATAACTACTACCCTGCCTTTGACTTTATCTCCCACCTTAAGTTCAGGATCCAGAGAATCCCATGGGTGGGGTGTAAGCTGTTTCAGACCCAAGGCAATACGCTTCTTGTTCTCGTCAAAGTCAAGAATAACGACATTGATCTTCTGGTCTAAATCTACTATTTCTTCCGGATGATTAATACGGCCCCATGAGAGGTCAGTAATGTGAACCAGTCCGTCAACGCCGCCAAGGTCTACGAATACACCATAGGAGGTGATATTTTTGACAGTACCTTCAAGGATCTGGCCTTTTTCGAGCTTAGCGATAATCTCGGCCTTCTGGATCTCAAGTTCTGCTTCGATGAGTGCTTTGTGGGATACCACAACGTTTTTGTACTCATGGTTGATCTTCACAACTTTGAAGTCCATGGTTTTACCTACATAGATATCATAGTCGCGGATGGGCTTTACGTCGATTTGCGATCCCGGCAGAAATGCTTCTATACCGAACACATCCACAATCAGACCGCCTTTTGTACGGCACTTGACAAATCCCTGGATGATCTCATCATTTTCTTTAGCCTGATTGATACGCTCCCAGGAGCGCAGTGTACGGGCCTTCTTGTGCGAAAGCACAAGTTGCCCTGTGGCATCTTCCTGGCTTTCCACATATACCTCAATGGTATCACCCGGCTTAAGATCGGGATTATACCTGAGTTCTGCGGCAGGGATTACACCATCAGATTTGAAGCCGATATTGACAACTATTTCCCGGCTGTTTTTAGAAACTACCGTGCCATCAATAACTTCACCTTCGCCGATAGACTTAAGCGTTTCTTCATACAGGCTCTCCATGCGCTTGCGCTCAGTTTCGGAGTATGCATCCTGCTTCTGATCTACTGCATCCCAGTCAAAGTCACCGGGTGTTTGTGGCTCAAAAGCGGACTCTTCCTGCACCGGCAACTCCTCGCTGCCAATAGGCTTCTGAGGATCTTCAATTTTCAATTCCTCGGTGTTTGCCTTAGGGTTTACCGCCTGGTCTGTGGTGGCTTTTACAACCGGCTTCTCTTCCGGCGCAACAGCCTCTTTTTGTTCTTCCGGCGTAACAGCCTCTTTTTTTTCTTCCGGCGTAACGGACTCTTTTTGTTCTTCCGGTGCACCAGACTCTTTTTTTTCTTCCGGCGTACCGGACTCTTTTTGTTCTTCTGACATTAAAAAATACTTGCTACTGTGGTCTTCCGGATGCAAAACATTGAATCTGTGTTGGGCATACATGCATTATCAGGTATGCCGGAAAAGCTGTTCTGCATGTTGTGGTTCGGAACGACCGGGTTCAACAATAAAATTTCGGGGCCCGCAATCGGGACTGCAAAATTAGAAAAAATTATGAAACAGTAAACTATAAATCAGTTATTAAGCAGATTTATCGGATACGGATTTAAGCTGACCATGAACCTTGTCTTTGAGCATGGACAGGTCAACCACTTCGATCATGTCTTTAATATATTTAAAATCAAGACCTTTCAGGTATAACGGGTTGATTTCTTCCACATTTTTCTGGTTCTCTTCCGAAAGGATCACCGTTTTCATACCCGCACGTTTGGCGGCAAGAATTTTTTCCTTTATGGCACCTACCGGCAACACTTTACCTCGCAAGGTGATCTCGCCGGTCATAGCCACTCCGGGTCTGATTTTCCGTCGCGTAAAGGCCGAGGCAAGTGCGGCAAACATGGTAATGCCGGCTGAAGGGCCGTCTTTGGGTGTCGCACCCTCCGGTACGTGCATGTGCACATTGTAAGTGTTAAATAAAGCCGGATCTATGTTTAGAATATCTGCGTGTGATTTAAGGTACTCATAAGCTATCGTAGCCGATTCCTTCATCACATCACCCAGGTTACCTGTAAGGCTTAAAGCACCTTTTCCACGACTGAGGCTGACTTCCACGAACAGAACTTCACCTCCGGCGTGCGTCCAGGCCAGACCTGTCATCACACCAGCAAGGTCTTTCAGCATGGTTTGCTCCCTGGTGTATTTTGGCACTCCCAGGATATCCTGCAGATCATTCAGCTGAAGTAATGAAGGCACATCCTTTTCAAGTACGATATCCCTTGCACGCGCCCTGGCAATCTTAGCAATGACCTTCTCAAGACTTCTGACGCCAGACTCACGGGTATAATCCTGGATGACCTTTTCAAGAATCTTTTTGTTAAGTTTCAACTGATCCTTTTTCAGGCCATGTGCCTCAAGCTGTTTGGGAATGAGGTGGCGGCGGGCGATTTCCTGTTTCTCTTCCACGATATATCCGCTAAGGTCAATGACCTCCATACGGTCGCGCAACGCCGGCTGAATACCCGACAAGGTGTTGGCCGTGGCAATAAACATGATGTTGGAAAGATCATATTCTACCTCCAGGTAGTTATCATAGAACGTGCTGTTTTGTTCCGGATCGAGCACTTCCAGGAGTGCTGATGACGGGTCACCGCTGAAGGTCTTATAGCCCACCTTGTCTACCTCGTCGAGAACAAACACCGGGTTGGATGAACCGGCCTTTTTCAGGTTCTGGACGATTCGTCCCGGCATAGCACCCACATAGGTCTTCCTGTGGCCACGAATCTCGGCTTCATCACGCAGACCACCAAGAGACATCCGGATGTATTTACGGCCTATGGCATTGGCAATGGATTTCCCAAGCGAGGTTTTACCCACGCCGGGAGGGCCTACGAAGCAAAGTATCGGCGACTTCATGTCACCCTTAAGCTTAAGCACTGCCAGGTATTCCAAAATCCGATCCTTGATCTTCTCAAGCCCGTAATGATCCCTGTCCAGAATGCGTTGTGCCTTTTTCAGATCAAAATTATCAGGAGTATATTCATTCCATGGAAGCTCCACCATGGTTTCCAGGTAGTTCATGTGCACCGTATATTCCATGGCGGCAGGGTTCATTCGTTGCAACCTCCCCAGCTCCTTTTCAAAAACTTCCTCAACCTGTTTGGACCATTTCTTCTTCGATGCCTTCTCTTTCAACTCATTGATTTGCTGCTCATGCGGATTGCCACCCAACTCTTCCTGGATGGTCTTTAGCTGCTGGCCCAGGATGTAATCCCGCTGCTGCTTGTCAATGTCCACCTTAACCTTGGACTGTATCTGATTTTTCAGCTCCACTACCTGCAACTCGCGCTTCAGGTGCTTAAGCACAGTGTTGGCACGCGTTTCAACATCGGGTATCTCCAGTAGCTTCTGTTTTTCTTCCACCTCTATGTTCAGATTCGATGAGATGAAATTGACCAGGAAAATCGGACTTTCAATGTTCTTGAGTGCAAAGGCCGCTTCGCTGGGCACATTGGGAGAAAGCTTTACAATCTGGATGGCCATGTCCTTTATGGTAGAAATCAAGGCTTTAAACTTATCGTCCTGCCTGGGCTCTTCAGGTGACTCGAAAGCTTTCACACGAGCCATGAAATAAGGCTCATTCTGCGTCATCTCTTGCAGCTCTATCCTTTTCTTGCCCTGTATTATCACCGTGGTATTGCCATCGGGCATCTGCAGGATCTTGATTATCTGCGCGGCCGTGCCAATAGCATTCAACTCATGAAAATCAGGGTCTTCAGTTTCGGCATCTTTTTGCGAAACAGCACCGATAATACGTGAGCCTTTATACACCTCACGAATCAATTTTATCGATTTGTCGCGGCTTACCGTAATCGGTATCACAACACCCGGGAATAAAACCGTATTTTTCAAAGGCAGAATGGCCAATGCTTCAGGAATTTCCTCCCTGGCCATCTGTTGTTCCTCTTCAGTAGACAGCAAAGGAATAAATTCGCTGTCGGCATCCATGCCTTCTTTTGGCCTCAATAGGTCATTATCAAATAAGTCTCTCATATACTTGTGTCAAATTGTCATAAAAAATTGATGGCAGCCATAATGACTGCCTTTTAGTGTGCAAATCATTACCGCAGCCATTTACTACTGCTTCCTAACCTCCAAACTATCAATGGATAGGTAGAACCAGGGCTTTCCTTGTAATTGTTGCAGCCATACAACTACAACACACGTGCCAATAGAGGAATTGTCAGAAAAAATGCTTTGCGTACTGCAAAGCATATAAAAAAACCCGTGAGCTGTTTCAGATTAAAGAGTGTTGCGGTAACCCAGGGTATGTTCATAAACATGGCGCAAAATCTCTATGTCGGCCTCGGTAAACTCCTTGTTTCTTCTTTCATGCATTCGCCCGGCCACATTTATGGCTTTGTTAAAATCGATAACCGATAGCCCGGAAACGCTTCCCCAGGAAAATGAAGGAATAAAGTTTCTCATGAATCCTGCACCAAAGACCTGGGAGCTGACTCCCACCACTGTTCCTGTGTTGAACATGGTATTGATGCCGCATTTGGTGTGATCCCCCATGAAGGTACCGCAGAATGTCTGTCCTGTATAAACGAAGCTTTCTTCAGCATAATCCCACAATCGTATCTGGTCATAATTGATCTTGAGGTTGCTGGTATTAGTATCAGCACCAATGTTGCACCATTCACCGATAACACTGTGTCCAAGAAAACCGTCATGCGCTTTGTTGCTATAGCCAAAAATAACCGAGGCTTCCATTTCTCCTCCAACTTTACATTGCGGCCCTATGGCACTACCTCCGTATATTTTGGCACCCATGCGGACAGTTGAGCCCTCGCCTACCCCAGCAGGACCTTTTATTATGGCGCCATCCATGATGTGTGCATCCCTGCCAATGTATACGGGCCCTTTGGAGGCATTGATCATGGCAAGGTCAAGCCTGGCACCCTCTTCAACAAACACATTTTCAGGATTGATAACCTGCACATGCCCGGGAATTGGCTGACTTTTCCTGTTTTTCGTAATCAGCTCATAATCAGAAAGTATCTGCCTTTCATTAAGTACGATGATATCCCACAAATTAAACAGTTTGTTGATTTGGCTGCGACTATGTTTGGGTTCGACCTCTTCAAGAAGCTCAGCCTCCATGTTGCCGATATCATTATCGGGCACGCGATGGGCAATCAATGTTTCACCGGCAACCAAAGTTTGGTTGTGTTTGAGGTCTGCAATTTCTTCAAGCAGGATAGCGTCGGGCATCACACTGGCATTTATAAGTATGTTATCCGCTTCTTTTATCATGGGATATTTCTTTGCCAGGTAAGGCTCTGTAAGGGTGGATGTTTCCTTTCCAAGGAAGGCTTCCCATTTTTCCCTGATAGTCAGTATACCCACGCGTATGTCAGCCAAAGGCCTGAGAAATGTGAACGGCAACAAATGATTACGGGCTTTAGCGCCAAAGAGGATATAGTTCATAACGAAGAAATTTTATAAATAATGGATGCTACCTATGTATAATACAACATAATTCCTCTCCTTCCCTGCTCAATTAAATCAGCGTGATAAAAATAAACAAAAAAAGCCCTCTCGCGAGGGCTTTTTATCCGTTTTCAAGAAAAAAAACATCTATTTTTCCTTGTTGAGATGCTTTTTGTATTTTGTCCTGAACTTATCCACACGTCCTGCTGTATCAACCAACTGCTGTTTGCCGGTATAGAATGGATGTGAAGTATGGGAAATCTCCAGTTTTACCAGGGGATATTCGTTTCCATCTTCCCACTTCATGGTATCTTTACTTTCAGCTGTTGACCTTGTGAGAAAGCTGTAGTCATTCGACAAGTCTTTGAACACAACAAATCGATAGTTCTTCGGGTGGATATCTTTCTTCATCAGTCTGTTTTTTTAATTGTTCCCGCCGGAAAAGCTATACCTGTCCGGCATTGTTCTGTTACTTTTTCTTTGTTGAATCCCTTTTTTTCAGGACTGCAAAAATAACAAAAAAAATTGAATCCCAAACTTTTTTAATAAAGTTTTGACGTTCAGTACCATTAATTTTAATCGAGTGAGTTCACCACCAGGCCACTGCGCAGCTTTGGCTCGAACCAGGTCGTCTTTGGAGGCATGATATTGCCGGTATCTGCAATGTCCATCAGCTGCTCCATCGTTACAGGGTGCAATGCAAAGGCCACCTTCATCTCGCCACTGTCAACACGGCGCTTCAGCTCCTTTAGTCCGCGGATACCACCAACAAAATCAATGCGTTTATCAGTACGAAGGTTTTTTATGCCCAGCAAGGGTTCCAGCACAGATTTTGAAAGGATCGTCACATCCAGCACACCGATAGGATCATTATCATCATAAGTATGTGATTTAGCCTTCATGGCATACCAAATTCGTCAGGCTTATATTCTTCAGGGCCTTTATTTTTAATATCAAAGTCGGCCTTGAGTTTTTCAACAAAATCCTCCTTGCTCAATCCATTCAGGTCTTTTACCACCCTGTTGTAGTCGATGATGGTAAGTTGGTCGTCGGGGAAAAGCACCGCCATAAAAAAGTTATAAGGCTCATTGCCGGTATGGTTTGGATTGTTTTCCTTTTTCTCCTTGCCAACCAATGCAGCGGCAGCAGTACGATGATGTCCGTCTGCCACATAAAAGGCAGGAACGTCAGCAAATAGCTTTTCCAGTTTTTCGATGAGTTGCTTATCGTCGATTACCCAGAAATGATGTCCAAAGCCATCATCCGCGACAAAGTCATATACGGCCGGCGCTTTTACCGTTTCTGCAACGATCTCATCAACCTCTTCTTTCTTGGGATAAGTAAAGAAAACAGGCTCGGCATTTGCGTTTGTCACACGCACATGCTTCATCCGGTCTTCCTCTTTATCCGGACGGGTAAGTTCATGTTTCTTAATGCGGTCGTTGATGTAATCTTCCACGCCAGCGCATCCTACAATGCCATATTGGGTTTTCTTTCCCCAGGTCTGCGCATATACATAATAGTTGGGTTTCTCGTCACGCACCAGGTAGCCTTTGCTGATAAACTTCAGGAAGTTCTCTTTTGCTTTATCATATACTTGCTGCGAATACAGGTCTGTGCCTTCTGGCAGTTCAATTTCGGGTTTCACCACGCGCAGGAAGGAATACGGGTTGTCACCTGCCTCTTTGCGTGCCTCTTCACTGTTCAAAACATCATAAGGCCTTGAGGCCAGTTGCTTCGCAATATGCTGTGGGGGGCGATATCCCCTGAATGGTTTTAGTATTGCCATTTCTTTCGCTTATTAAATTGGTTACACATCAAGATTATCGATCGCAGGGATCGGCAACATCATTTCTGATTATAAGAAGGAAACGCCGGGACATAGTAATAACGTGCCAGCGTTTCCCCGTTTTACAAGTTATTTGTTAACCTGGAAAGTTGTATCTCCCTTTTCAAGGTAGTTTACAATTTGTGTGGCTGCAGCAATGCCCGCATTGATATTTGCTTCTGCAGTTTGTGCACCCATCTTCTTGGCGGTAAAGACGTAGCGGCCCGGGAATTTGTTTTCCATTTCCTCGCGGCAGTCGGGGGCCACATCCGAAAGATAAGCAAAATCATCTCTTTCGGCCATAAGTTTTAAAAGCCCTTCTTCGTCGATAACTTCTTTCCTGGCGGTATTCACCAAAGCGCCTTTTTTGGGCATCAGCGAAAGCAGGTCATAGCCAATAGACTTCTTTGTCTTTTCATTGGATGGGATGTGCAGTGAAATAAAGTCGCAGGTCTTGTACAGTTCCTGTTCACTGCTCAAGGGCTTGATGCCGGCCTTTTCAATATCCTTGTTGTCAACAAATGGATCAAAGGCATACAGTTCCATGCCAAAGCCCTTTGCGATTTCGGCGACAAATTTTCCGACATTGCCGTAAGCATGGATGCCAAGTTTTTTTCCGCGCAGCTCCGTGCCTGAAGTGCCGTCAAAACCTTTTCTTACATGGTAGAGCATCATGCCAAAGGCAAGCTCTGCCACCGCGTTGGAATTCTGGCCAGGTGTGTTCATGGCCACTACGCCTTTCTTATTGCAGGCATCCAGGTCCACATTGTCATATCCGGCACCGGCCCTTACAATGATTTTAAGGTTAGAGGCTGCCTCAATGATATCCTGGGTAGCTTTGTCGCTGCGGATGATCATGGCATCGACATCGGCTGCTGCTTTTTTCCAATCGTCCGGAGATTCATATTTCTCCAGCAGAACCATTTCATAACCTGCCTTGTCGAGGACTTCTTTGATGCCTTCCACCGCGGCAGGGGCAAAAGGCTTCACGGTAGCTATCAATACTTTTTTCATAACACGTATCTTTTAGGGTTTATAATAAGCCTTTCCCCTGCCGCATAAGCAGCCGGGGAAAGGATCTGATATCGGATTTCCGGTTAAAATATCCGGCAAAAGCCTTATCAGGCATGCTTTTTCTCAAAATCCTGCATCACATCAATTAATGCCTCCACGCTCTCTTTGGGAAGGGCATTGTATGTGGAAGCACGGAAACCTCCCACGGAACGATGGCCTTTAAGGCCAACCATTCCTTTTGCGGTGGCGTGATCCAGGAATTCTTTTTCCAGATCCTGGTACTTGTCATTCATAACAAAGCAGATATTCATCAGGGAACGGCTGTCTTTTTCAGCTGAGCCAACAAACAGCTTATTACGTTCGATCTCGTTGTAGAGCATATCGGCCTTTTCCTGGTTCATTTTCTGCATCACCTTTACCCCACCAAGCTTCTTGAGCCAGCGAAGAGTTTCCATGCATGCATAAATTGGCAGGCAGGGTGGCGTGTTGAACATCGAGCCCTTGTCGATGTGCGTGTTATAATCAAGCATGGTGGGAATGTGCCTGTCTGTCTTGCCCAGGATGTCATCGCGAATAATGACAAAGGTAACTCCTGCGGGTCCCAGGTTCTTCTGAGCTCCCCCGTAAATGATGCCATATTTTGATATGTCTACGGGGCGACTGAAGATGTCGGAGCTCATGTCAGCCACCATCGGCACGGGGCTGTCATAATCCACATGTATCTCCGTACCGAAGATGGTATTGTTGGTGGTAATGTGGAAATAGTCGGCATCCTCAGGTATGGTAAAGCCTTTAGGGATGTAGTTGAAGTTCTTGTCGGCTGACGATCCAACCACGTCCACTTCGCCAAATGCCTTGGCTTCTTTAACGGCTTTTTTGGCCCAGGTGCCTGTTTCCAGGTAAGCAGCCTTCTTCTTCATCAGATTGAAGGGCACCATGCAAAACTGCATGCTGGCACCTCCTCCCACGAACAAAACGTGATAGTTGGCCGGAATATCCAGAAGCTCCCTGAACAGGGCCACTGTTTCATCCATGACAGCCTGGAAATCCTTGCTGCGATGCGAGATCTCCATCACAGAAAGTCCATTTCCATTAAGATCCTGCACCGCCTTCGCGGTGTTTTCGATCACTTCTTGCGCTAAGATTGACGGTCCGGCACTAAAATTATGTTTTTTCATGACTTGGTGTTTTTTGGGGTGAATATATGTGTTTGAAAAAATGAAAATGCTTTCCGCTCCTTATCAGCCGTTCTTTGGCCGAAACCACTAAGGAGTTTGTATAATGTCCAGAAATTGAACGAAAAATGATTTAGTGAAAATCTGGCTGCAAGATGCAACTTTTTTTCGAATTATGCTACAAAGATGGTAAAATTAAACCACTAAGGAAAGGAAAACGCGAAATAAATGGAACGCTGTTTCTACTGTTCAGGCATCCTCACATCCACATCTCCCACAAACCTCCAGATGCTGCCGTCGAAATATAATCCATCAAAAATGTTCACCTCGGGCTTGTAAAACCTGTAATGGCCCTGAAGGCTGCGATGTGATGGTTCAAGCCGGTCAAAAACGATCATGGGAAATACTCCTGCACTGGTTCTTACGCGGTCCTCCTCAAATACCAGGCTCATGGATACCCTGGCTGAATATTCAAACACCACACGCCATTTATCATCCCAGGGTTCACCAAATACCTGCTGTCCAAAAGCCGGAACCCCATCCTGGATTGAAAATGGTTCTATCACCCGCAGGCGGGAGTGTGGGTTGTCTCCTTTCCAGCCCAGGAGGATATAATGATCCATGCCGTCTGCCTGAATAACCTCATAGTAATAGGCGCCATACCATGATTCAACACCAAGCTGGCCGGCTTCTTTCCCGTTGATGCCGCCTGTGGCATCCTGCAACGAAATAACCTCCGGGGGGGCATTATCAGCAGGGGGCAATTGCACAAAACCTGCATAATAAAACCTCTGTCCCGACAATGGCACATACCAGGTGGCGATACGAAAGGTATTGTCAGGGGCGTAAAGGAGAGAGACTGTTGGCAGCGAATCAAAAGGGTAAGAAAAAGCGTCATCATGTTTAAGCACCTCTTCAAAGTAGTCAGCAAAAGCATGATGGTTCTGCATTCTTCCCTTATCATCAGGTGCTTCTGGTATCCGGCCTGCCATCATTGCCAGCGTATCCTCGGCATTACTGAAGTATAAACTATCTGCTGAGCCAATGCCATATGACTGAGTCAGTTGCAGCATTACAAGCACAGCAATTAAACAGGAGTGTTTGTACATATTTCCAACAATTTGCCCTTTTGTCAAACATTATCATGAATGCAAACGTAAAATTATACCTTTTCTTGCTAATCAGGATATGCTATCTTTACAAAAAAAACAGGCTTATGCAGCCAGGCTTGAAAACACGCATGGAGTGCCTTTTTGCTTTGGGTGAGATATTCTCCCAAACCGCAGATTGCTTAATGCGTTCGGAAGTAGCTGACGACAGGAATATTAAGCTGCTTATCGCAGCGGCACATGAAAGTCACAGGCACAACCCATGGTTTACGCCCCGTGAAACAGCAAGATCGCTGGCATCACTGGGTCAAATGCTCAAGCCGGCAAACCTGAAACGGTGGCTCAGCAACCACCCTGGCATTCCGTTACCCGCCAGTCAGAAAAAGATCGGGGTAATCATGGCCGGCAACATTCCGCTGGTGGGTTTTCACGACATGCTGTCCGTGCTGGTCTCAGGCCACTACTTGCTGGCAAGATGCTCCTCGCAGGATGCATATCTTCCCAGGGCAGTGGCAGATATCCTTGGTGGAAGAGATCCCTGGTATAAAGAACGGATTATGTTTGCTGATGAAATAAAGGAAGCGGATGCCGTGATAGCTACCGGAAGCGATAATACGGCCAGGTATTTTTCATGGCATTACGGACACCTTCCGCATATCATAAGAAAAAACAGAAATTCTGCCGCCATACTGACCGGCCAGGAATCTCCCGGAGAACTTAACGCCCTGGGCGAGGATGTCTTTGCATATCATGGCCTGGGCTGCAGGAACGTGACCTGCCTTTTGCTTCCTGCCGGATATGACACCGGGATGTTTGCAAAAGCATGGAAACAATACCGTTACGTAGAAAAGACCGAGGCTTACATGAACAATTTACGTTACCAGCAGGCCTATTTAAAGACCAGTGCCATGCCTTATCAGGACCATGACTTCTTCCTGCTGCGGGAAACCCCGGTGCTGGCCTCCCCTGTGGGTGTCATCCACTATACATTCTACCCTGATCAGGATGCAGCCCTGGAGTTTGTCCGGTCAAATGAAAGCATGCTGCAATGTGTTTTGGGTACCGATTCGTTAAGAATTATAAAAAATGACATGATCCCTTTGGGACAAAGTCAGCGACCCATGCCGTGGGAATACGCGGATGGTGTTGACACCCTTGCTTTTCTGCAGCAATTATGACACGGGCAGGTCATTTGCAAAACAAACTTTCTTCCTGTATATTTGATAATTGGCATGCATACAAAATTGATATATTAACCAACACATGCAAAGATGAAGAATGCTTTTTCAGGAATGGTTCTGTTGTTCGTGGCATTGTTGTTTTGTTCTTCCGAAGGCCACGCCGATGATTTTAAGCGAGAGCGTGAAAACATGGTGCGCATACAGTTGCAGGCCCGTGGCATCAGCGACCAGTCGACACTGGAAGCCATGAGGAATGTACCAAGGCATCTATATGTC
>SL_3KL_010_SEDDRAFT_10001152_pt1 | contig 23681 bp, 22 predicted proteins | sample SodLakKL_010_SED_2_FD_10381 | JGI IMG/M metagenome (IMG submission 10381) | reverse complement strand
GGGAGGACGAGGGGGGGGGGGTGCCAGGGGCCGGGGAGACTGAGACGGGACACGACAACGTGTGTTCTTCTGATACGGAAATGCGTGTCAAAGAGATACACGCCCTCCCTCGCCCGCCCCACCCCTGGTTTCCTTCATCCAGGCCATGAACGTGTCGTGAGGCCAGCATTGGCAACGTGTTCCAGGGTGTGGGCCCCCATGGTCGACCCTTCCGTATGGAACGGTATGGATCCTGCGACGGTTAATCAGAAGCAGGCGATGACGTGAAGAGCCGACCACATGGCTCCTGGGCCTGCGGGACAAGGGTCGGAGGATCTGGAGAAGATGAATCATGGAACGCCAAAAGGCCCCGCGGCCGAGGAGGGGTTCCAGGCGGGGTAGATGCGACGGCGATGCTCCCGGGATCGTCATTCTGGACGGGGGCCAGGGCTCCCGCGTCGACTTGAAGGGCCCACGGGTACGGGCCTTCGTATACGGAGAGGAGTTCCCTCCAACCCCCACCCTTCCATTCGGACGCTGGAAGGTCGCCTCCTGACCGCTTGAACCCTTCATGGTAGACCCGGTTGGAGTGGATGACGCTGTTTCCTGGGTGCTGAGGACGGCTTCTCTCTTCCACGCCGGACAGAGCGTCGCAGGGCCCCGTGAGGGGCCCTGCGGCGCTTTGTCGCGTTTCGTTTGACCTTTCCTCAGCCGGGCCTTGGATACAGCTTCCAGAATCTCGTTGGTGCGGAACATGGCGCAGGCGGGAATCCAGGATCGCGAGGGATCTCAACAGGAGCGCCGGTCGCGGTGTCTAAAAAAGAAGAGAGGGATGGGCGACCGGATGCGGCCCTTGTGGACGCTGCCCGGGACGGGGAGGCGGAGGCATTCGCACAGTTGGTGCACCGCTATCGCCGGGCCGCCTATTCCGTGGCCCTGGGAGTTCTCGGGCGCCACGAAGATGCAGAAGACGCTGCCCAGGAAGCCTTCCTGGTGGCGCTGGAGCGGCTGGACGAGTGCCGGGACACGGAGCGCTTCGCCGGATGGTTCATGACCATCGTCCGGACCCGCTCCCTGAATCTGGTCCGGAGGGAGTCCCTCCGGGTGGGAGAGCCCCTCCCGCTACAGATCGGCTCGGAGGAGCCGGGGCCCCACGAGGCCGCGGAGAAGAGTGAGTTGAGGAGGCGGCTGAGCGCCGCGCTGGTGCAGCTCACGGAGGTGCAGCGACAGGTGGTTCTCCTCCACGACATGGAGGGGTGGAAGCACCGGGAGATCGCGGAGAGGTTGGAGATGCCGTCGGGCACGGTTCGTTCCCACCTCCATTTCGCGAGACGCCGCTTGAGGGAGTTGTTGGCCCCGGCCGACGAGCCGGACAGGGAAGTGCCGGATACAAAAACGTCTGATACCCCCGATGCTGAGGAGCGAACGGGATGAATGATACAGAGATGGGAATCGATCTGAGCTCCCTGGACCCCGCCGCCGGGGATCCGGGATACTGGGACCGGTTCCAGGAAGAGACATTGACACGGGCCCGGCCTCTGCTGGAGGAACGGTCCCGTCGTCGGATCCCCCGCCTGGGGCTCCAGCTCGTGTCCTGGGGCCGGATGGTGGCGCCTGCCGCCGCCCTGGCCGCCGGCTTCGCCGGGCTCCTCCTCCTCTCCGACCCGCCGGAGATGGAGATGGCCTCGGCGCCCCTCGGGGAGCTCGAGGACATCCTCAACCAGGAACTGGCCCGGGTCGGGCTTCCGGCCCACTTCGCGGCGGGGAGCAGGGTGGGACTTGATGCATTCATCCTGGCCATCGAGGATGCGGCCGGAGGGGAGTGGTAATGAGTGAATCCACCCGGCTGCGAATCTCGGCCACGGTGATTCTCGTAGTGGTCTTCGGATCCGGGATCCTCGTGGGACTGGCGCTGGATCGTGCGGTGACCCCGGCTTCCGGTGCGCCCTCCGATCTGACGACGGTGGTCCTTGATGCATCCGAAGAAGGTGCCGAGGCTGAAGCCGAGGCCAGCCGGGGATATGTCATCGACGAGGTGACGCTGGCTCCGGATCAGCGGACCCAGGTCGATTCCATCCTGGAGTCGTACCGACAGCAGGTGGCCGAGGCGGCAGAAGCCCATCGACTTCACTACTCCGCCCTTGCGGCGGCTACCCGGGAGGCCTTCCGGGGTATCCTGACCGAGGCCCAGCAGGCACAGTATGATTCCCTCCTGGATGTTCGGAGGGCGGAACGTGACCAGGCCCAGGAACCGGGCCAGGACGGAGACTGAACCGGGAGGCATGAAGTCCTCCCCCTGGAGGAACCATGCCCCTCGCCGCCCACCCCTCCGGAGCCCGTTCCACGGGCTTCGGCCTCCTTTTCAGGGCCCTCCTCTTGGGCTCCCATCCCAGTTGCCCCCGCTTCAACGGCTTCAGCTCCGGAGCGAGTCTGCGCCAGGCTGAAGATCAGGTCCGTTGCTCCCGTATCCAGGCGGAGGCGGAGCGGCGCCACTTCCCCTGCGATCCACCACTGGCGCAGGTGGAACGGCTGGCCATCCTGGGGAGGGAGCCATGAGGAGGACGGAGATGGGGCAGGGAGACGACGTGGTGATCCGGACCGGTGGACTCACCAAGCACTATGTGCTGGGCGCCGAGACCGTCCGGGCCCTTCGGGGTGTGGACCTGGAGATCCGGCGGGGGGAGTTCGTGGCCATCATGGGCCCCTCCGGAAGCGGGAAGTCCACCTTCATGAACCTCATCGGGTGTCTGGACACTCCTACCGCCGGCGAGTACTGGCTCAACGGCCAGAACGTGAGCCAACTCTCCGAGTCCCGGCTGGCCAGGATCCGGAACCGGGAGATCGGTTTCGTCTTCCAGACCTTCAACCTCCTCCCCCGGGCCTCGGCCCTCCACAACGTGGAACTCCCCCTCATCTACGCCGGGACCTCGGCCGCCGACCGTCGGGCCCGGGCCCGGGCCAAGCTGGAGATGGTGGGGCTGGCGGACCGGATGGATCATCGCCCGCCGGAGCTCTCGGGGGGACAGCGGCAGAGGGTCGCAGTGGCCCGGGCCCTGGTGAACGAGCCTGCCATCCTCCTGGCGGACGAGCCCACGGGGAACCTGGACTCTCGCACCAGCGAGGAGATCATGGACGTCTTCGTCCGGCTGAACGACGAGGGACAGACCATCATCCTTGTCACCCATGAGCATGACATCGCCGAGTATGCCCAACGCCAGGTGCACCTCCGCGACGGGATCATCGAGCGGGATTTCCTGAACGAAGTCCGCCGCGTGCCCGACCTCACCCGCTGACCGGGCCGGCGTCAGCGCCGGAACTGGAGACGCACCTCCGCCCGGTCCCTCACCACCTCCACCTCCACCGGGGGGGTCCGATATCCCCGGTCCATGGCATCGCGGAGTTCGGGGATGGAGCGGACGGCCTCGCCTGCCACGCGGATCACCACGTCCCCGGGCCGGAGACCCGCCTGGTACGCCGGCGTGTGTTCCAGGACCTCGGTGACGAGGACGCCCTCCTCCACCCCGAAGTAGCTCCCGAGCCCCGGATTCAGGGACGCGAGCTCCGCCCCCGCCACCACCCGCTGGCCCATGGTGACCATGGATCCAGGCGTTCGGACCACGATGCGGGCCGGTTCCTCCCCCCCGTCCTCACGCCGCCGGAGGATTTCCACCTGAAAGGGACGGGCACCCTCCCGGCGCTGTGATTCCAGGGCGAGCACTCGGCCCTTCCTCCCCCCCCGGTAGGCGTCCTCCTCCAGCCGGAAGCCCTGGGTCCGGAGGGAATCCAGGTTGAGCATCATCATGGATCGGATGGAATCAGCCTGGATTCCGAACCGGGTACGGAGGGAGTCCAGGAAGAGGAGGGTGACCCCCCCGGAGGGCCGGTCCAGGATGAGGTCGGGGCGCTCCCCGGCCTTGAGGGTGAGGTCCATGCTACGCCCGTCCCGGATCACCTGCATCCGGAAGGGGTCTTCCGGCCGGAGTGAGGCCACGTGGCGCTGCAGCGCCTGGGGTGAGGCGGATTCCCCCTGGAGGTGGGTCACCAGGTCCCCGGCCTGGGCTCCCCCGGTCTCGGCCGGGCTTCCCGGGATGACCTGAAGGATCCGGATGGTGTCCGCCGTGGTGGTGGCTCCAGGCCCTTCCCGCAGACTCCTCACCCCGAACCGGATTCCCAGCCACCCTGCGTCGGACCGGGCGGCCAGGGGGGGGACGGGGGGCCGTCGGATCTCCTGGGCTTCCAGGGAGGGGGGCGCGCCTCCCATGGAACCCAGCGCCGCGAGGGCGAGGACCAGGAGCACCGAGGCTCCCTGGCATCGGGTCGAGGCAAGAGAGGTATTCATGGGATCAGTACCAGTTGTCGGCGGTGGAAGCGGCGCGGAGGCCCCGGAGGGTCGCCTCCCGTTCGGCCCGCATGTTCACCAGGAGGCCGTTCAGGAAGGGGTCGGTGGGGACCTCGCGGACGGCGGCCTGGCTGGCAGCCATGAGCGCCTCCAGCGCGGCGTAGCGGGTGAGGGGGTCCCCGTGCCCTGTGGGTGGGGCGTCCCTCCCCAGGGCCCGGTCCCGGTACCGGGTGAGGGCCGTGAGATGCCACTGCTCGGTGAGACGAACCAGCTCCTCGGCGTCCTCCAGGGAGAGATCCACCTCTCCCCCGGAGGGGTCCAGCGCCGCCAGCATCACGGGATCCAGGCCAACGGGTTCACCGGCCGAGGCTGATGGGAAGGGTGCGCCTCGCTCTCCCTGGTCCATGAGGGTGCCGGCGCCCACCCCCAGACCGGCGCCTCCCACGAGGAGGAGCACGGCTGCGGCCACCTGGAGCCAGGACGGCCCAGCGCCCCATCCACCCCCCAGCCCCTGGCCCGGCCCGGCTCCCCGTCGACTCTCGCCACGGGAGGGCGCGGAGGCTGTAAGGGTCTCCGTGGGCTCCCGCCGGAGAAGTCCTTCGGCGCCGAGGCGGACTTCCAGCGCCTCCCAGTCGCCGGGTGGAGGTCGGAGGTCGGAGAGGTGGGAGAGGGCCCGGACCTGGGCCTGGAGGGCCTGCACCTCGTCCCGGCAGCGACGGCACTGGTCCAGGTGCGCGGCCTCTGTGGGGTCGGCGGCCTCGTCGGCAAGGCGAGCCAGGGTTTCCGGGGTCAGGTGTTCCATGATTCCACTCCTGCTTCGAGATCCGAGGCGCCGGTGTCCCGAAGGAAGTCCCTCATCCGGGCCCGGGCCTTGAACAACTGGGACTTGGAGGTGCCGGGGTTGATTCCCAGGAGCCCTCCGATCTCCTCGTGGGTGTACCCCTCCACGTCGTGGAGGACCAGCACCCTTCGCATCCCCTCGGGGACCCGGTCCAGGGCCGCCTCCAGGCGGGACTCCAGGAGGGGGTCCCCATTCTCCGGGGGAGCGGGCACCGTATCGGGCAGCTTCTCCCTCCGGGTCTGGTGCCGCTTGTTCCTTCGGTGCCCTTCCAATGCCGTGTTCACGGCGATCCTGTGGAGCCAGGTACTGAAGCGGGCATCCCCCCGGAAGGTGGGTAGGGCCCGCACCGCCCGGAGCCAGGTGTCCTGGGCATAGTCCTGGGCCAGGTCGTCATCGCCCGCGATCCTCCGGATCACAGCGTACACCCGGGGGGCGTACCGTTCGTAGAGGGCTCGGATCGCGAGGGGATCTCCGTCGCTGGCCCGTTCGATGAGTCGGGTTTCCATCATGGCCCGCTTGCGCCCCCGGGGTACCGGTCCACGTTCCATTCCCTGTCGCTCCCTGTCGGTCCATCCCAACCCTGAGAGGGCGGCCAGGACCGATAGGGTTGCCTGGGGGTGTGAACGCTACTTTTGTCCTCCCCTGGGGAAGTGCTACGATCTGCTTCCGGTTCCGCTCTCCCGTTCGTCTCCGGTCCGTCCCCCCTTTCACCCATGCCCTGGCGAGAGCCCGACATGTCCTCCCCCTCCCCAACCGACCTCCGCCGGCACGTCGAAGGCGATACTCCTACGCCCAGGGTAACCCTCCTCTTCCTCCTGGGAGTCGCCTTCCTGTATCTGCTGGGGGGGCTCCCCCTCCAGCTCCTCTTCGGGGAGGTGGGGATCGGCCTCATGCAGATCGGTCTCCTCCTCCTCCCGGCCCTTCTGCTGGTGAAGGTCCTGGGATACGATCCCGTGAAGACCTTCTCCCTCCGTCCGCCTCCCCGGGGCGCACCCCTGAGGGGTGCGATCCTTCTCATGGCGGGAGGGGTGATCCTGGCTTGGTTCCTGGCGTGGGCCCAGAGCTTCGTCATCCCGGTGCCGGTGGAGGTCCTGGAGGCGCTGGCCGCCTTCCTCACCACCGACGACCCCCTTCGCTTCCTCTGGCTCCTCCTACTGGTGGCGGCCATCCCGGCGGTGGCCGAGGAATTCCTCTTCCGGGGCGTGGTCCTGTCGGGGCTGCGGGGTCGCCTGGGGACAGCCGGGGCGGTGGTTGGCTCCGCTCTCGCCTTCGGGGTATTCCACCTCTCTCCCCAGACGGCGTTCCGCTTCCTCCCCACATTCTGGCTGGGGATCCTCCTGGCCTGGGTGGTGGTGGAAACGCGCTCCATCTGGGTTGGGGTTCTTCTCCATTTCCTGAACAACGGGACGATCCTTCTCATCTCCTTCCTCCCTGCTACCCGGGACGTGGCCTCTCAGGTGGAGCAGGACCCTCCCTTCCTCCTCCTTCCGGTGGGGGTGGCCCTCTTTCTCACCGGGGCGATCCTCCTTCGAAGCGCCCGGGGTGGCGCCGGTGGGGATCCCGGGTTCTCTTCCTGATCCGGTGTCCGGGCTCTCCTTCTCGTCCGTCATTTCGGCCCTCCTTCCTTCCCACCCTTCAGCCCACCTCGACATGTCCGAGCCCATTCCCCGCCGGTATCCAGGTGCGACCCACCTGGAGTGCACCGGCACCGGCGCGATCCTGGAGAGCGAGGCCCTCCAGGGCCTCTCACCCGAGGGGAAGCCCCTCTTCGCCCGCTACGACCTGGAGGCCCTTCGGGATCGCTTCCGACCCGAGGACCTGGTGGCCCGCCGGAGTGATCTCTGGCGCTATGCCGAGGTCCTTCCTGTCCGGGATCCGGCCTGCATGGTGGGGCTGGGGGAGGGATGGACGCCCCTCCTCCCCGCTCACCGCCTGGCGGACGCGTTGGGGCTGGAGCGCTGCTGGGTGAAGGACGAGGGCCAGAACCCCACCGCCTCCTTCAAGGCCCGGGGAATGGCGCTGGCGGTGTCCCGCGCCCTGGAGCTGGGGGCCAAGGAGCTCGCCCTTCCCACCGCCGGGAATGCCGGAGGGGCCGCCGCCGCCTATGGGGCCGCGGCGGGTCTTCCGGTCCACGTGGTGGCCCCACGGGACACCCCGGCCCCCATCATCGAGGAGATCCGGGCCCTCGGCGCCCATCTCCAGCTTCTGGACGGGCTCATCTCCGACTGCGGGCGGGTGGTGCGGGAGGGGGTGGAGGCCCACGGATGGTGGGACCTCTCCACCCTGAAGGAGCCCTACCGGGTGGAGGGGAAGAAGACCATGGGGTACGAACTCTACGAGCAGCTCGACGGCCGGCTCCCCGACGCCATCATCTACCCGACCGGGGGGGGCACGGGCCTCATAGGGATGTGGAAGGCCTTCGACGAGATGGAGGCCCTGGGATGGATCGGGCCGGAGCGGCCCCGGATGTATTCGGTCCAGGCGAAGGGGTGCGCGCCCATGGTCCGGGCCTGGGAGGAGGGTCGGGAAGACGCCGGATTCTGGGAGGGCGCCACCACCTATGCCTCCGGACTCCGGGTACCGGGAGCGGTGGGGGACTTCCTGATTCTCCGGGCCCTCCGGGAGTCGGGCGGGGCGGCCGTCGCTGTCTCCGACGGGGAGATGGCTCACTGGGTGGGGGTGATGGGGAAGACCACCGGCGTGTTCGGGGCGCCGGAGGGAGGGGCGGTGGCGGCTGCCGTGCCCCGGCTCCTGGCGTCGGGGCACCTGAAAAACACCGACGAAGTGGTCCTCTTCAACACGGGGAGCGGCCTCAAGTACGCCGGAATGGAGCCCCTGGATTGATGATGACCGCCTGATGGCCCTGGTCTATCTCTTCCTGGTGCTGGCGGCCATGGTGGTCCTGGCCGGCGTGCTCTCCCGTCGCCGGGTTCGACGGACCGTGGAGGGAGACCGGCCGGTCGTCTCCGACGAGGTCCTCCGGAAGATCCTGGAGGAAGGGTCGGTGGAGTCCGAGGAGGAGGAGCCCCTGGACGAGGAGTCCATCCGGGAGGCGGAGGACCGCTTCTGGGATGAGAGTTGGGACGAACCGGAGGAAGAGGGGTGGCGCTGAATGGGGAAGGGGGCGGACCCTCAGCGCCGCCATCCGTGGCGGTAGTAGACGCCGGGGAGGGGGACCAGGGTGGTATTGGGTGGGGTATCGTCCTCTGGGTCCAGGCGGTTGACCGCGAGAGCACGGTTCAGCGCCACCTCCACTCCCAGGGCGTGACCGCCGGTGACGAGCCATTCCGCCGCCAGGGGAGCCCGGAGGATGAGGACCGAACCGCTTCCATCCTCGGTCCAGGCCGTGAGGCTCCAGAGCCCGAGCCCCACGGCGGGACGAATCCGGCCGTCGGTGAAGTAGCGCTTTCCCGAGACCGCCACGGCGATCTCCCGGAAGGAGATGGTTCCCAGGTAGAGTTCCGCCCCCCAGTCGGCCCGTCGGTACTCGGTGACGAGGCCCAGGAACCCGGTGCCGCCCAGGGAGAGGCCCACCCGGATCTCATCCCGATTCTGTCCCTGGAGGGACGGGGTCAGGGGACCCGCAAGGAGGACGGCGAGGAGCCCGGTGACCAGGACGAGGCCCAGGGGACGGCCCAGGGGAAGGGAAGTGGACCAGGTTCGCATGGACGAAGGGGGCATGGAGGACCGGGAGGAGGAGGTTGTCGCGGGGTCGGGAAAACGGCTGCCGCAGTGGGGGGACCCGTCCCTGCCCGGGAAAGGTATCCGTCCCCGGGGTTGGATGGGACCCCCGGATCCACGAACTGAGCCGAAGCCGACGATGAATGAAGGAGATACGATCATGAGGCGCGGGTGGAGTCGAGGGGGGATAGCGGCCCTTCTGCTCCTCTTTGTCGTGGGGGGATGCGAGCCCCCCGACCGACCGCCGGCGCTGACCCGGGGCCTCCCCCAGGGACTGGTGGACTACATGGTTCCGGACCGTGTCTCCACCTTCCGCCTGGGCGACGGGGTGGTGTACCGGGCCGTGCGAAGCTCGGTGGAGCCCTGGTCGCTCCATCTCCTGGAGGTGGACCCCACCCGTTGCGAGGTGGGTTTCCAGGTGGCCACCTCCGGGGTGGATCAGGCCAGGGTCTCGGTTTCGGAGTTGGCCCGGCGGGCCGGATCACAGGTGGTGGCGGCGGTGAATGGGGACTTCTTCACCGAGGAGAATCGACCCATCGGGCTGGAGGCGTCGGGCGGTGAGATCCGGGGACGGTCCTCCCGCCCCGTCTTTGCCTGGAAGCCCGGTAGCCTTCCCTCGGTGGGGCCGGTCCAGTGGGATGGGGATTCCCTTGCGGTGGGGGAGTGGGTGCTGTCCAGCCGGGAGCCCGACGGGGTCACCGAGATCCTCTCCGGCTTCCCCCCCCTCCTTTCCGATGGGCGATGGGTGGACGATCTCCAGCAGGCGGAGCGTCCTGGGTTTGCCTCCAACCGGCATCCCCGCACCGCCCTGGGGTGGGACCCGGATCGCCGCCGCGTCTGGATCGCCGTGGTGGAGGGACGAAGAGAGGGGAGCGCTGAGGGGATGACCCTCCCGGAACTGGCCGAACTCTTCCGCTCCCTGGGAGCCACCGAGGCCCTGAACCTGGATGGCGGAGGGTCCTCGGTGATGGTGGTCCGGGGACGCCGGGTGAGTCGCCCCTCCTACCCGGCGGGGGAGCGTCCGGTGGTGAATGCGCTATTGATCCGGGTGGACCCCGACTACTGCGCAGCCGGGGATCCCCTGGTCTCCCGAACGGGGGTTCCGGAAGCGGAGGTCCGGGAGATCCCGATCCGCTGAGGGGCCCGATCCTCTGAGGGAAAGGGTTCCCCGGGCCGGAACTACTCCCAGCTCTCCCCTTCCCAGCACATGTCCCAGAAGCGGAGTTCGTAGCGGGAGGAGAGGACGAAGATCTCCTGCAGCCGGGCTCGCTTCTCTCTCCCCACCTCACCGCCCCCCTGGCCGGTCACCCGGTCCAGCTCGCTCCGAAGCCAGGCGCCGGCCTCGGCGAATTCGTCGGAGGCGTACTGGGCGATCCAGTCGGCGTAGCGCTGGTCGTCGGGGGGACCCGCTTCCGCCAGAGCCCGACCGATGACCACGTACCCCCAGGCGCAGGGGAGGAGGGCCGCCAGGAGATCGGCCATGTCTCCATCGGCAGCGGTCCGCACCAGGAAGTCGGTGTAGGCCCGGGTGGTGGGCCACATGGGCTCCGCCTCCAGTTCCTCCGGGGAGATCCCGAAACGGGCGGCATAGGAGCGGTGGAGCTCCATCTCCGAATTCAGGGTCAGGTCCAGGACCTTGGCGTACCACCCCATGGACTCCAGCCGGTCCGCCTTCGCCACGGCCCAAGCGAAAATCCGGGAGAACTCCTTCAGATAGCCGTAGTCCTGGAGGACCCAGCGGCGGAAGCGCTCTTCCTCCAGGGTTCCGTCCCCGATCCCCTTCACGAAGGGGTGCTCGAGCTGGGCGTCCCAGAGGGGCTGGGCGGCGCGGTAGAGATGGTCGGTGAGGGTCATGGGGTCTCCTTCTTCACCATGTGGGCCCAGGCGGAGTCGGGACGGGTGGCGGGGTCGGGATTCCAGGCCGGACCCTCCTCCTCCGGGGCCAGGTCATCCTCCACACCGGGCCACGTCTCTGCCTCCACCGCCATCTCCCAGAAGGCGATCTCGTAGAGGAGGGTGAGCCGGTAGAGCTCCCCCATGCGGGCCCGCTCCTTCTCGCCCGCCTCGGCGGCCAGCGCCTCGAGCTCCCCCGCCAGGAAGTCCACGTATCCGGCGAAGTCCGCCCCGGCCCAATTCTCCACGAACGGCGTCCAGGGCGAATCCTTGGCCAGTCCCTCCTGGACCACCTTCCACGACTCGTGGTAGGCCCGCTCCGCCGCGTAGAGGACGGTGAAGGCCTCGGCGTAGCTCCCCTGGTATCCGGTGGCCATGAGGAACTGGATGTAGGCATGACAGGTGAAGGAGGGGGGAGCGCCCCGAATCCGGAGCCCCACCGCGGCCGCTCGTTCCTCGAAGAGCTTCAACTCCTTTTCCAGCGCCGAGACCACCCCGGCCAGGGGCGCCCAGTGCCGGCGGGGAGCCCGGGGGATCATCCCGGCGATGAAGGGGATGGCCGCTTCCACGAAGAGGTAGTCCTGCCGCATCCAGGTGGCGAAGACCTCGTCGGGGAGGGAGCCGTCCCGGGTGGAGAGAAGGAAGCGGTGGGTCCTGATCGTCTTCCAGAGAGGAGCGAACTGCTGGTCCTGCGCTTCGATGAACGACATGGAAACTCCGTCGGCGACTCCCTGCGCCGGTATTACCCGGGTCAGGTTGGTGAGGGTGTGATCTCAGCCGGGAGAAAAGGTCCCAGCACCCCTGTCATGGCCGTTAGGGTAATGCCGGGGCGGGAAGGGGGGAAGGGGTCGGACCCAGAGGGTCACCGCTGGACGGCGAGGCTCGCTCCCAGGTAGAGGCTTCGCCCGGGGCCGGGCTCGAAGAACCGTCCCCCGAAGGCGTTCACCACCACCGAACTGTTGTATTCCGTGTCCAAAAGGTTGGTGATTCCCACGAACGGGCTCAGGCGCAGCCCAAGGAGTCGAGCCTCGTTGAGGCCGGCCCGGAAGTCCAGGAGCTGGTAGCCCGGAGAGGCGCTCCCTGGCGCGTTGGCGTCATTCACCTGGATGGAGGAATTGGTCTCCCCCCGGATCTCCATGAACCAGAGTCCCGGGCCCACCCGCACCATCCCTTCGGCCCGCCGGGGGATGATCCCCGGTACTCGGTTCCCGGAGAAGTCGGCCCCGTCCACCTGGTAGCTCCGGAAGCGGGCATCGTTGGTGGAGAGGACGAACCGGGCGGACAGATTGGGGTCGGGCGTCACCTGGAGGGCCACTTCCACGCCGGTGCGGGCGGAGCGCCCGGAGTTCCGGAAGTAGGTCCGGCCCGGGTCCGTCTCCACCTCGAAGGGGACCAGTTCGTTGAAGAGGAGGGTGTGGAAGAAGGTCACCTCCCACGCGGCCGCCGGGAGGAGGACGCCCCGGGCCCCGACCTCCGAGGTCACCCCCACCTGGGGGTCCAGGTCGGGATTGAAGCCGCCCACCCCGTCCGCCCGGTTGGCCAACTCGGTGGTGGTCGGGGTCTCAAAGGCGGTGGAGAGGTTCAGGTACATCCCGAAGGCGGGGTGAAGAGCGGCATGGATTCCCAGGGAGGGAGAGGCCGAGTCCAGGGTCCGGACGCCGGAGCCATCGGCGCGGACCGCACCGTTTTCTCCGATGGGGAGCCCCGCCATCCGATCGTCGGCGGAAAAGCGGATCCGGTCGTAGCGAAGGCCGGTCATGACCTGGAGGATGGGGGTCACCGGGAGGAGGGCCTGCACGAAGACGGCGCCGCCCAGGACCTGCTCCGACTGGTCCAGCCTGAGCTCTCCCGGCTCCCCGCCCACATTGCGGAAGTTGAGGCGCCGATCCCGCATGAGATCTGCCTCCGCCCCCGCGGCCCACCACACGCTCCCGAAGCTGGACTGGCGGTCGCTCCGGAGCAGGGTTCGGAGGCCGAGGGCGGATCGGTCCAGGTCCACCACGGTCCCGGGGATGGGGTTCACCAGCTCCCGCCGGATCCCGTATCCGCTCACCTCCACCTCCCGGGCGTCCCCCACCGGACCCACCCACTGGAGCCCCGCCTGCCCCTGGCGGACCTGCTTGCTCGTCCCCTGGTTCACATTCCCCGGAAAGGCCCGCCGGTCCCCCAGGGCAATGTCGGCGGCGTTCAGGGAGCCCGGATTCTCCCCGTCCAACTCCATCCCATTCAGCACCAGCCGGGCCATGCCGCCGCCCAGGGGAAAGGTGATCTGGGAATTCAGGTGGTCCCGGAGGGTCTTGCCGTACACCTCTCCCTCTTCGCCGCCCACCCGGGTGCGGTACCCGTCCCACTCGTACCGGGCCACGTTGAAGAGGTATCCCACCTCTCCCAGGGAGCCGCTGGTGGTGCTCTGGGTGCGGGAGAGCCCGTGATCCCCCCGAGTGACCCGGACCTCCTGGCGCACCGGGGAGGCCGGCGGGGCCTGGGTCCGGAAGTCCAGGACGCCACCGGCGGCGTTCCCGTACAGGGCTGAACCGGGTCCCCGGAGGGCCTCCACCCGACCCACCGTTCCCAGGTCCAGGTGGTCCAGGGTGGACTGGCCATCAGGGAGGGTAGCGGGGATCCCGTCCACCAGGATCCGGATCCCCCGGACCCCGAACTGGGAGCGGGCACCGAATCCCCGGATGGAAATCCGCTCCCCCACCGCATCGTTGAAGCGATTCTGGACCTGGACCCCTGGAAGGCCGTGGAGGAGTTCCGCCACCGAACTGTCCGACCGGCCCCGGGTCCTCAACTCCTCTCCCAGCGCCGAGACGGCGAAGGGGGATGCCCCGGTGCGGATGGGGCTCCGGAGGATGTCCACCAGGACGCCCTCCAGCGGGATGGGGGCCAGGGTATCCCCCAGGGGGGCTTGCTGAAGGGTGTCCATCGCCGCTGGGGGGGCATCCTGCAGAGCCGAAAGGGCTCCCAGGGGCTGGCTCACGCCCAGGGTCAGGGTGGCCGCACATGTCAGGGTCAGGACGATTCCCGGGAAGGGGGCGAGGGCGTGGGTCGGGAAGGACGTCATGGAAGGAAAGCCGGATGCTGGGAGGAGTTGGGGGAACGTCGAGGCATATCTGAACGTATCCGCCTCCGGGGAGCGCTGTCGAGGCCCTGGGGCGGCCCTGGCTGGACCGCTTTGGGGTCGGGGGAAGCTCGGGTCGCCCTCGCCTGTTAGTTTTCGCCCCATGGAAACGGATACGCTGCTGGATTTCCCCGCGGAGCTCTTCGCCCGGCGCCGGAGCCGGGTCCTCCATCACCTGGGGGAGGACGCCATGGTCCTCCCCGCCGCTCCCCCCCTCATCCGGGGGGGGGATTCGGAACTCCCCTACCGCCCCGACTCGGATCTCTTCTACCTGAGTGGATGCCGGGAGCCCGAGGCGGTACTGGTCCTGAGGGGGCACGGCGACCGGGAGCGGTCCGTCCTCTTCGTCCGCCCCAGGGATCCGACCATGGAGGTATGGACCGGACCCCGACTGGGTCCCCAGGGAGCCCAGGATCTCCTGCGGGTGGACGGGGTGCGCTCCATCGCCATGTTGGAGAAGGAACTTCCCGAACTCCTCCGGGGGGCGCCTCGGGTGCACTTCCGCCTGGGGGTGGCCCCCACGGCGGAGAAGGGCGTCATGGAGGCCCTCCGCTGGAGCCGCACCAGGGGAAGCCGGACGGGAAGCGGGCCCCGGGGGGTGGTGGACCCGGGAGGAATCCTCCACGAACTCCGTCTCCGGAAGGAGCCGGAGGAGGTGGCGGCCATGCGCCAGGCAGTGGTGGCCTCAGTGCAGGGGTTCCAGGAGGCGTTCCGGGTCCTGGGGCCGGGGGTGGGCGAGTGGGAGCTGGAGGCGGCGCTGGTGGCCGGCTTCCGCCGGGGCGGGGCCACCGGTCCCGCCTTCGCCCCCATCGTGGCCTCAGGGCCCAACGGGTGCGTACTCCACTACGTCGAAAACCAGCGCCGAATCCGGGGTCCGGAGCTGGTCCTCATGGACGCCGGAGCCGAAGTCAGGCTCTACGCCGCGGATATCTCCCGCACCGTCCCCGCATCGGGGCGATTCACCTCTGCGCAGCGGGACGTCTACCGATGCGTGGAGGCGGCTCGGGCTGCGGGGGTGGCGGCGGTGGCTCCCGGGGTTCCGGTGGACCGGGTGCACCGGGCGGCGCTGGAGTGCCTGGTAAAGGGGCTGGTGGAGCTGGGCGTCCTGGAGGGCGACGTGGAGGAACTCCTGGAGGCCGAGGCCCATCGCCCCTTCTACCCCCATCAGACCTCCCACTGGCTGGGGCTGGACACCCACGACCCCGGAGACTACGCCGTTTCAGGGAGCCCCAGGGTCCTGGAACCGGGAATGGTCCTGACGGTGGAGCCGGGACTCTATTTCCCCCCCCTGGGCTTCCTGGGGGAAACCGAGGCTCTGGCCGGGGCGGCGGGGGCCCCGTTGGCCGGGGGGGCGCCAGCTGGAGCGGGCACCTCCGACCCGGGGCCCCGATCAGGCGCACGGCCCGGCCCGGGATCCGGCGCCGGTACCTCCGGGCCCGATCGCGCCGCCCCCTTCCGTGGCATGGGGATCCGCATCGAGGACGATGTCCTGGTGACGGAGGAGGGCGGCGAGGTGCTCACCGCCGCGCTTCCCACCGACCCCGACGAGGTGGAGGCGCTCCTGGGGCGATGAAGGGCCGGCCCCCTGCGCTGGGACCGGCCCTTCGGCTTCCACGGATGGAGAGGATCCCCGTCAGGGGCTGAGCCAGTAGCTCACCTTGAGCATCAGGACGTTCTCCGACTCCTGGCTGAAGAGGTCACCCATTCCGTCTCCGAGGCGGAACTCTCCGTCCTGGCTGAAGTGATCCCGGGCCTGTCCCCAGACCGCATAGAGGGTGGACCCGGGGCGGTACTCCCACCGGAGCACCGCGTTGGAGCGGAACTGGGCCACGTTGAAGTCCGGGTTCCGGAAGCGTTCCTCCATCCCGTTTCCGTTCAGGTCGGCGACGAATCCCGTCCCGTCCCGGCGAGCGGCTACGGGGGCGACCCGCTGGGAATAGCTCGCCCCTCGGGGATCGGTGACCTGCTTGAACTCCCCGAAGCTTCCAGCCGACATGAAGGGCTGGCCGTAGAACTGGAGGGAGAGGGTGGGGGAGAGGGCCAGGTCCAGCCGGGTGGTGAGCCCGAAGGTGGTCTGGTCCATCCGGCCGAACAGGTAGGCGGGTCCGTTGTCGGTTCCCACCCGGTCCACCCACTGGCGGTCCTCCACCCGCCAGTTGGCGAAGGGTCCCACCCGGACGGTGGCCCGCTCCGACGGACGCCATCGGACGTTGGGGGAGGCGTTGAAGGACCAGGAGTCGCTCTCGGGGCGGATGCTCCAGTTGGTGTTCACGCTGACCTGGAGGTCGCGACGCCCGTCGCTGTTGAGGCCGTTCCAGCCATTCCACTGTCGTTCGGTCCGGAAGGCCGGTCCTCCCCGGAGGAGGGTGGTGTTCAGGGTGGAGGCATTCACATTCACCCCGCCGTACCCGTTCCAGTTGTTGTTCAGGGTGAACTGCCCGTTCAGGTTCCCCCCCAGCCCGGTCTGTTCCCAACCGAAGGTCCACGCCGCCCAGGCATTGGTGTTCACGCCCCAGTTCCGGAGCCAGCGCCCCGGTTCTGTTTGCCGGTAGCCCACGTAGGCCACCTGGTTGACGTGATCGGCGCTGGGCATGAAGCCCAGGTCGTTCACCTCGAAGCCGGGGGACCGGATCTGGGTCAGGGAGGCATAGCGCCAGGGTCCGCCGCCCACCTTGAAGAGCTCCATGTTCGCCGACCATCCGAAGAGGGAGGTGGCGGTGGGGTCCAGGGTGAGGTGGTGCGCGTCCGGCCGCTGGTAGTAGCGGGCCGGGGAACGCTGGGTGCGCTCCATGGCGAACTCGGATCCCGAGACGTGGGAGCCCAGGAGGTACGCCTTGAACTCCAGCGTGTTGTCCCGGAAGCGGTGGCGGAGGTCCACGCCGCCGGAAAGGGCCCTGTCCCGCAGTCCCAGCTCCGCCGACGGGCCCCCGTCCCGGAAGGTTCCCGTGCCGATGAGCCCCAGGGCGCTCCCCCCGTCCCGGAAGTCCCGCTGGACGCGGAGGAGGGAGTAGTTGGCCAGAGGCTCGATGGTCCGGCTGTCCCGGGTGCCGTCTGCGTGGGCGATGCGGGCCTCCTCCGAGCCGGTGAGGGAGCTGAGGGCCCCGACGGACCAGCCGCTCTCCGTCTTACCGGACAGTTTGCCTGCCGCCAGGATCCGGGTCTGGGAAGGGCGATCCACCCATCCCCCGCCATCCACCCCGCCCTGGGGGGCCCGTCCCACGCGGCGGGAGTAGAAGAGGGACTCGGCGCTTCCGTCCCCGTCCCCCACGCCGATCCCGAAGTTGAAGATGCTGGAGCCCTCGGTGAAGAAGGGCCGGCGCTCNGGGAGGAAGGTCTCGAAGGCGGTGAGATTCACCTGCCCGGGGTCCGCCTCCACCTGACCGAAATCGGGATTCACCGTCAGGTCCAGGGTCAGGTTGTTGGTGATCCCGATCTTCACGTCGCCGCCCACCTCACCCCCCACATCGGTGGAGCTGAAGAAGGGGTTGGCCGCGTCCCCCGGTGCCCGGGTGGCCCGGGCCACGGAGTAGGGGAGCACCTCGATGCGCCGCCGGGTATAGAGATCGCGGATCCCCTGGAGCTCCCCGGCACGGGAGACGATGGACTGGTCCCGGGGGGAAAGGGGGGCCCAGACCGCCAACTCGTTCCGCCGGGCGATCTCCCGGGCGAAGTTGATCCCCCAGGTCTGGACCGGCGCGCTGGAGAAGCGGAGCTGGGAGAGGGGGATCCGGAACTCCGCCGTCCATCCCTGGTCGTCCACCCGGGTGGCCACGTCCCACACCGCGTCCCACCCCGTGTCCTCCTGGGAGTCGTTGTAGCGGTAGAGGTCGGTCTTCACCCCCACCGGGTTCACGGCGAAGTGGAAGGCGGTGCGGCGGTCGTGGTAGGAGTCCACCATGAGATGGACCCGGTCCGAGTAGGAGGGCTGGTCCCGACGGGTGAGCTGGCCCACGATGGAATCGGGGTGGGCGTCCCAGGCCCGGAAGGCCACATAGAGGGCCTCGTCGTCGTAGAGGACCCGGACTTCGGTACGCTCCGAGGCGGAGCGCCCCTCGTGGGGCTCCACCTGGACGAAGTCGGTGGCCACGGGGGCATACTCCCAGGCCGGATCGTTCAGGTTTCCATCGACGACCGGGGGAGCGCCCTGTACCCGCACTGCGTTCATGGCGGGCACTGGGGCAGGATTCCGGGAATCCCGGCTGTCCCCGCTGCTGAGTGTGTCCACCTGGCTCGCACCCTCATTCCATCCCTCGCCCGAAAGGCTTTCGGGCCCGGCCTCCCCTCCCAACAGCGGACCTGCCCCCGCCCATCCCAGCGCCAGCATCCCCAGCACCGGGGGCAGGACACGCCGTGCCCATCCCGATCCCCTCGTCCTCCGCTCCATCCGTCTGCCTTGCCAATCCATGGTCACTCTCCCGATCATCCGCGTCAGCCCGATGTGATGTCTCATGTTCCGGTTCCCTTCCCGTCTGTGCTTTCGACGTCCCGCGATTCGTGAGGGTTGCGTCGGCAGCGGAAAACCCGGAACCGAGGCAGGGGCGGCGACATGTCTCCCTACGAGGGGGAGGTGGAACGGGTTTCAGCGGGGAGGTGGAGGGCGGTGATCATCGAATCCACGTACTACCGGGCTCATGGCCTGGGGAACGACTACCTGGTCTTCCAGGCCGCACCGCCGGAGGCTTCCGCCGACGAGGGATGGTTCCTTTCAAGTGAGGCGGTCCGGCGGATCTGTCATCGATGGGAGGGGGTGGGGTCGGATGGGATTGTCGTCCTCCTGGATGCCGCTCCTGGAGACGGGGTCTTCCCCCTCCGCATGTTCAACCCCGACGGCTCCGAGTTCGAGCGGAGCGGAAACGGGCTCCGGGTCCTGGGCGCCCACCTCCACTCTGCCGGGCTGGTGGAGGGGGCGCCCTTCCAGGTTCGGAGCGGCGGAAGCCTCATCGGGATGCAGGTCCACGGTCGGACCTCCATGGGGATCCTGGACCTGACGGTGGAGATGGGCCGGGCCCGGATCGGTCCCACGGCGGTGGAGCTGAAGGTTCCAGGTGGGTGGGTGGAGCCGGGAGAGGCCCCGGTCCACCTGGACCACCCGTCCCTGGGATCGGTGGCCTTTCTCCCCGTGTCCGTAGGGAACCCCCACGCAGTGGTGTTCACCGAGGATCTCTCTCCCGGGAACCTGGAGGCCCTGGGGCCCTTCCTGGCCACCCACCCCGCCTTCGCCCGGGGGACCAATGTGCAGCTCGCCCGGGTGGAAGCTCCGGTGGGTGTCCCGGTGGAGGGTGGGGCGGCGGCCCGGGTGAAGGCCCAGGTGGGGGTGAGGGATGGGGCGAGGGGTCGGGCTCCCGGTCCCCCTCAGCGGCTCCGGATCGCCATCTGGGAGCGGGGGGTGGGGCGGACCTCGGCATCAGGGACGAGTTCCTGCGCCGCCTCGGTGGCGGCGGTGGCGACAGGGCGCCTGGATCCCGGCCCCATCACCGTGGAGATGGAGGGGGGGAAGATGGAGGTGACGGTGACCACGAACCTGGAGGTGACCCTCCGGGGGCCGGTCCAGGAGGTCTGCCGCGGAAGGCTCCTTCCGGGGTTCCTTGAGTCCCTACGCCCCTGACGGGAGCGTGGATCCAAGGGGCTCCGTTCGGGGTGGCCCAGCTCAGGCGGCTCAGCTCAGGTTCGGACCCGGGCCAGAAGGACCAGCCCCGCCACCAGGAAGAGGAGGTTGGGGAGCCAGGCGGCCAGGAGGGGGTCCAGCGTGCCGGCATAACCGAGGGCCCCCGAGACCCGGAAAAGGACCAGGTAGAGGATGGTGGTCCCCAGGGCCAGCCCGATGCCGAAGGCGGCGCCCCCCCGCTTGGAGGATGTGGCCAGAGGGGCCCCGAAGAGGATGATCACCAGGGTGGCCACGGGGATGGCCATCCGCTGCTCCTTCTTTACCAAAAGGCGGCCCGTGTCCCCCCCGGAGCGGGCCACCCGCTCAGCCAGGGTGGCAAGCTGGTCCCGGGTCATCTCGTCCTCGTCCCGGACCGTCTCCACCAGGTCGTCAGGGGCCTCCCGAAGCGCTTCGTAGTTCAGGGAGGCGAAGGACTCCACCCGCTCTTCTCCGCCGGGGTGGAGCTCCCGTCGGTACCCATCCAGGAAGCGCCATCCCTCCTCTTCGTCCCAGAGCCCCTCCCGGGCCATGATGTGGACCGCGGGCTCATCGGGTTCCGTCGGTTCCCGGAGGAGGACGATGCCCATCATCCGTCCGTCGTTTACCGTGAGGCGACGGTACATGAGGGATTCCCCCTCGTCGGTGAGGTACACCGCCTGGGCGCGCCATCCCGCCCGCCGTTCCCGGTCCTGGCGCAGCTCCGCCGCGGTCAGGTTGGTCCGAGGGACGATTTCCGACAGGAACACTCCCAGTCCGGTGAAGAACAGGCCCAGCATCACCAGGGGCGCCACCAGCCGATGGAAGGAGACGCCTCCGGCCTTGGCTGCCATGACCTCCCGGTGGACCGTCATGGGCTGGATGGTGAAGACCGCAGCGAGGAGGGCCGCGATGGGGAAGGACCAGAAGACGAACTGGGGATACTGGTAGGCGTAGGAGATCAGGACCTGCCCCAGGGGGAGGCCCCGGTCCAGGTACCGATCCAGGTTCTCGGTCACGTCCCCCAGGATGAAGAGGAGGGGCGCGCCCAGAACGAAGATGAAAAAGAGCCGGAGGAAGGTGCGGGCCACCAGCCGATCCAGGATGCGAATGCCCATGCGCGTATCGTTTCCCGGCGGTCAGACGGTGGGTTCCGGACCGGCCGGAACCCTGGAGTTCCGTCGATCGCGGATTGCAGCGGGGAGGGTACGGACCCGATATACCAGCTCATCCCAGCGGCTCCCTCCCCGGTTCGTGGAGATCTGGCGACCCATTCGAAGGGCCATGTACCCCGCGGGGACCGCCAGGATCAGGTTGGGGAGCCACATGGCCAGCACGGGGTCCATGAGGCCCCGGTCCGCGAATCGCTCTCCGCCGATGAGGCCCATCCAGTAGAGGAAGAAGATCCCCACCGAGGTGGCGATGACCATCCCCACCCCTCCCTGGGGGAAGCGCACGGCGAACGGACCGCCCAGGAGCACGAAGATGAGACAGGCGAAGGCGATGGCCCACTTCTTGTGGATTTCCACCCGGTACCGGTAGACATTCAGCCGGTGAACCTCCCACCGCGTCTGGTTGATCCGGTGCATGGAAGCAGCCTGGTCCAGGTCCGGATCCGCCCCCGGCCCCGTCTGCACCATCTCCGGGGAGAGCCGCTCTCCCGGGCCTCGTTCCGCCGAGGGCCCCATGCTGAGGGCCAGCTCCACCGTGCGCCGAGAGAGCACCCGACTCTCCTCGGCGATGCCGTGGAGCTGCTCCAGATTGTTCTCCACCTGTTCCCGAAGCATGGGGATGGACATCTCCCGGTCACTCCGGGTGCCCCCGCCGGTGCGACGATCCAACTCGGCTCCCACGCCCCGCAGGGGCAGGATCTGGCGCTGGAAGTCCATCCGCTGGAACGCTCCCGGCCGGTCGTCGGTGACCTCGAAGACGGTGCCGTCGGAGAGGGTCATGTAGAGGTCCGACATGTCGGGAGTGAAGGCCATCTCTCCCCGCTGGGCCACGATGATCCGGGAGTCGGCGGCCCGGGAAAGGTCGTAGATGACCACGTCGGTGAGGACGTTGGAGGCCTGGTCGATGGTCCGGGCCCGTAGGAAGTACCGGGAGTCGTCTCCGGTGTGGACCTCGTTGACCACCTCTTCCCGGAGTTCGAAGGTGGGACTCTTGCTTCCCACGTCACGGAGGAGGGAACTTAACTGATGGTTCGATTCGGGAAGCACCCGGTCATTGAAGTAGAACATCAATGCGCTCATCCCCAGCCCTACCACCAGGAGGGGGAAGAGGAGGCGCACCGGCCGGACGCCTCCCGCCGCGATGGCGGTGATCTCGTTCTGGGTGGTGAGGTCGGAGAAGGTGTAGAGGACCGCCACCAGGATGGACATGGGGAAGGTGAGGGCCACGATGTGGGGGAGGGAGAGCATCATGAACTCCCCCATGATCTGGATCCCCAGCCCCTTCCCCGCCAGATCCTCGAGGCGCTGCGCCACGGCGTTCAGGAAGAGGAGACCCGTCACCGCCGTGAAGGCGAAGAGGAACGGCCCCACGTGGGACCGGATCAGGTAGCGGGTGAGGATCGACATGCGGTACCGGGTACCGGTGAGAATGGCTGTGGAGGAAGGGGAGGACGACGGGCTCCTTCCATGCTCCGTTCGGGTACGGATCATGGAGATGGATCCGGCGCCTCCCTCCAAGCCGAAATCCTACCCGGAATTCCGTCCAGTGGTCCCCCCCATCCCGCCCCGTTGCCGAACCGACGCTTCGAGCCCCCTCGCTGATGCTCCTCCGGATCCTCCTGTCCACTGCAGTCCTCGCTTTCGCCCCCGGCGTGGGAGAGGCCGGTGTGGGGGCGGATTCGGGCGGGACGCAGGTCGGGGCAGCGCCCCCTGCCGGCGACACGCTCCTACCCCCCTCCGTCCTCTTCCCTCCCTCCTCCCCCCTGGCGGACCTGGCCATCCTCTTCCAGGCCCGGGGGGAGTTCGGCGGGGACTGGGCCCGCTTCCGCCCCTGTGACGCCACGCTCCAGCTCACCTGCAACCCGGGCCTCATCCCCCAGCTTCAGCCCGACCTGCAGTTCGGGCTCCAGATGGACGGGCTGGTGGCGGATCGGCTCCGGGTGGACGTGGACTTCGACCAGACCCGGGAGTTCACCGCCGCCAACCGGTTCCAGCTCTTCTACGAGGGAGAAGAAGGAGAACTCCTGCAGCGGCTCGAGCTGGGGGACGTGACCTTCGACCTTCCGGGGAGCCGCTTCCTCACTCGGGGAATCCCGGCGGGGAACTTCGGGATGCTGGCGGCGGCGCAGACGGGAGGGATCACCTTCCAGGCCCTGGTGGCTCAGCAGCAGGGGAGCCGCCAGACCCGGGAGTTCCGCCTGGGTCGCGGAGAAGTGGGGGTGATCCGTGAGGACACCCTGGTCATCGATGACGCCGACNACGTCCAGGGNCAGTTCTTCTTNCTCACCGAGGNGGGGGAACTCGACGGCTACCCCCAGCTCGATGTCCTGAACCTTCGTCCCGGGGACGCGCCCCTGGGCCAGAGCCCGGGGCCGGAGCCCATCCAACTCTGGCGAATGGAGCGGGACCCTCTCCTCCGGCAGCAGGTGGAGGGATTCATCCGCGCCGACGCGGAGGCCACCGGCCCCACCGGTGAGACGGTGCGGGAGTCGGGATGGTACCGGCATCTCCGTCCGGGGGTGGACTATTACCTCCATCCCAGCGGCCTCTGGGTGGGGCTTCGCATCCCCCTGAGTCCTGACGAGGCCCTGGCCGTGACCTACATCTCCGCCCGGGGGGACACCATCGGAGACTACAACCCGGAGCGGATCCAGAACGAAGGGGGGGTTCCCCGCCTCCGTCTCCTGAGGGCCACCCGGGCGCGCCACCAGCCCGGCCGCCCCACCTGGGACCAGGAGCTCCGGCAGTTCTACCGCCTCTCCAGTTCGGAGCAGGTGGAGCTCGAGTCGGTGGAGCTGGATATTTCCCTGGGAGAGATGAGTGGCGGCCAGACCTTCAAACGTCGTCCCGATGGCGGGAGGATCTCCCTGCTACGCCTCTTCGGACTGGACGAGGATGCGCCCCGGGAACGGGTGGACCCCTTCGCCTTTCTCCAGCCTGAAGCCTTCGGCCCTGAAGGCGCCGGTCTGTCGGGCACCTACCTGGTCTTTCCCACCCTTCGCCCCTTCCTCGAGCCGCCCGCGGTTCCGTCG
>SL_3KL_010_SEDDRAFT_10001151_pt1 | contig 23714 bp, 19 predicted proteins | sample SodLakKL_010_SED_2_FD_10381 | JGI IMG/M metagenome (IMG submission 10381) | reverse complement strand
GGCACCCCTCGCAATCCGAGGCCATCACTGGAACTCCGAGCGCATGAGCCTCGCAAATGACGGTCGGCATGGCCTCAGAGACGGAGGGGAGCACCAGACAATCGGAGGCCGCCAGGATCGGATACGGATTCTTCATGAAACCATGCAGGGTCACGAACGGATCAAGACCAAGCCGCCCAACCTGATCCAACAGAGCATCCTTTCGCGGGCCATCGCCAACAATATGCAGATGGAATTGGTAACCGCCCTTGGCCAGCAACTCACAAGCATCCAGCAGCAGATCATGCCCTTTGACGGGGAGCAGGCTCCCTATGCACACGAAATGAAAGACTTTTTGCGCCTTTGCATCATCCGCAGCCGGTCCGGGCGGCTTTGAGACCAGTTCAACAGGCTGATCAGACCGCAGTCTGATTTCTTCAGGCGAAAAAAGAATGGGCAATATTTCGAAGTTGTCCAACCGCCCTATGGTTCTTTCAAATGCGTCTAGGGCAGAGCGGGAGACAAATGCAATGGTGTCCAGCGGCAAGTATCGATGCTTGCGCAGGAACTCCCGCCTGGCCTTGTTGAGTTTCCCGAACTGATAGTTCGGGTTGGACTCGAAGTCCGAATGCACGACAGTCACTTTCTTTTCCGCGCGGCAGGACTCCACCACCAGGTCGGTCAGGAAAGAATCCAGGAACGAAACAGCCGATGAATATTGCTGCCGATTCTTCGCCCGCCAAGCCAATTTGAGAGGCGCCCTGAAAATCCTCTTTCGGAATAGCCAGAAACACACACGCGCCAGAAAGCTGCTCCGAAAAAGCCATTCGCGCTGGACGCAAGCGGGGACTTCTGCCTCAAGCACTCCACCGCCAACACCGATCAGGAGCTTTACTTCTTTCGCATCTGGGCCGAGTCGGTGCAAGAGATTGATCAGCGTCCGCTCGGCGCCGCCCCCACGGAGCGAATAGATAACGATCAGGTGACGTGCTGACGCCTTATCCGTTCCGTCATCCATCAGACTTTCAAAGGCTCTTAAGACGGCACTTCAAGCATCAAGTCGAGCGTGCAAATCGATGTCAATTCGCCGACACTTCGACAGTCCGCAAAATACAGTTGCCATGACGTTGCCGACTATCAGAAATCCGCAAAAGGAGATTGCAGCGAGGCACGAGCCTAGTCCGGCTGACTGTCTCTAACGAGATCAAGCAAATCGACAGACGTCATGAACTCCACGTCCGGCCATTTCTTCAGGATTTTTCTTAGCAAGACTTGGAGAGCCTCAAGATTCTGGTCCCGATTACTCTGGTCGATAAATCCGCAAAAATTGAGCCGATGAGTGGAAATCACCGCGGGCTTACTCAGCTGGAACGCACCTCGTATCTGGTACAGGCAATGGTCAACCGCATTCATTCTCGGCTCAGGACTCTGCGATGGCTCGAAAGCGGCATTTCGCACCAGGTAGGTCTGACCAATTTCGTTCTGGTCACCGATACGCCGTCTTATCGGAATATATGAACCATCGACCTGCTGCTCTTTCATCACAACCGAGCCCTGGAATGCCTCCACCCCAAGTTCAGCAACACAGGAGTCGAAGTCCGAGCTCCACGTGTAATTCGTCGGGATCATGGTTCTTGAGGATTCACCAAAGATTTCCGAAAAAAGCCGCAGGCCTTCAATTTGCGCAAGGCGGACGTTTACTTTTTCCTCTGCCGACCGGAATTGAGTCGCGCGCACGTAGAGATTTTCCTGGACTTTGGCAGATTTGGGAATGCAGCCGGCCATTCTGTTTGCGAAGGCAAAAGTCGCTACGGGATCGCCTCGCCTCAAGTCATTCATGAAGAGCGCCACATTAAAATGCTCTCTCCCATGAAACTGGGGGAAAAATACCCCACGCTGGCGCCCCTCATTCCAAAGTTGGAGGCAACGGGCGTGTCTGGGGTATCGCTTGAACGTTTCAGTAATGGGCTCGAAGCGGTACTCGCGGCGTCCCGTAGATTCGATGGCGTCAAAGTCCGGATTGCCGACAATCACATTGGCCGTTATGACGGGATTTCGATCGTTTGCATCCTTGACGGACGTCAACAGCTCGAACAACAGCTCAAGATCGTCTTCACTCAGCAGCGAATCGTAGCGTTCGTACCAGCTCTTTTCGACCGGATAGCCTTCTCGTAGACAACGTTCATAGACCGATCTCGAGGGCATACGAATCGAGCCCCAGTCATCGCTCTCCAACACAATGATCTTGCGTCGGGTACGCCAGCCGCCGATATTGCGGTGGTATGGGAAGACTACTCTTTTGAACTCTTTTACGAACATTTCATTGCCGGTATTGGCCAGGTAAGGTTCAGGCGTGCTTGCGTACTGAGCCGGATTCTGGCGCGATCATTGGTCTCAAGATCTTATCGCCCCACGATTCTCGAGAAACCACCGGTAAGCGCCCTGAAGCCCTTCCTGCAGGCCAATCGAGGCCTTCCACCCCAATCCTGCCAACCGTGATACATCCAGCAACTTCCGCGGCGTTCCGTCCGGCTTGGTAGGATCGGTCCGAATCTCGCCTTCGAAGCCGACGACTGTGGCGATCAGCTGCGCCAGTTCGAGGATGGAAACATCCTCCCCCACCCCGACGTTGACAAACTGCTCCTCGGAATAGTTCCGCATCAGGTAGAGACAGGCGTCCGCCAGATCGTCCACGTGCAGGAACTCGCGGCGTGGCGTTCCCGTACCCCAGATCACGACTTCTTCGAGTCCAGACTCTCGGGCTTCATGAAAGCGCCGGATCAGGGCCGGAACCACGTGCGAGTTTTCCGGATGGAAATTGTCGCCGGGGCCGTACAGGTTAGTCGGCATCAGGCTGATGGCATCAAACCCGTACTGCCGCCGGTAGGCCTGGGCCAGCTTGATGCCGGCAATCTTGGCCACGGCATACCATTCGTTGGTGGGCTCCAGCGGGCCGGTCAGCAGGTGTTCTTCCTTCATCGGCTGCGGCGCATGCTTCGGATAAATGCATGAGGAGCCGAGAAAACAGAGCTTCTTCACCCCGTGTCGCCAGGCGGAGTGAATGACGTTGGTCTCGATCACCAGGTTATCGTGGATGAACTCGGCCGGATAGGTGTCGTTGGCATGAATGCCGCCAACCTTGGCCGCCGCGAGGAAAACGTGCTCGGGACGGTGCTCGGCGAACCAACCGACGACCGCAGCCTGGTCGGCCAGATCCACTTCCGCCCGCGACGGCGCCAGCACATTTTCAAATCCGCCTGCCGCGAGCGCACGACAGATCGCGCTGCCGACCATGCCGCGTCCGCCGGCCACGAAAATCAGGCTGCTTTTCTCCATGTTCATTCGCGGAAGTGGTAAACGCGGTAGCCGCTTTCTTCGATCAAGGCATCGCGCCGCGCACGCTCAAGATCCTCCTCGACCATTTCCGACACTAACTCGTCGAAACTGATCTTGGGCACCCAACCCAGCTTCTCTCGCGCCTTGCTCGGGTCGCCCAGCAGGGTGTCGACCTCGGCAGGCCGAAAATAGCGGCTGTCGATGGCGACGATCCGCGTCCCGGGTTTGGCCGCACAGACCTGGGGCGCACTGGCCAGAACACCATGCTCATCCTTTCCCTCGCCCTGCCATTCGATGGTCATCTCCAGCCGCGCCGCCGCGGCATTCACAAAGTCACGCACCGAATGCTGGACGCCGGTGGCGATCACGTAGTCGTCCGGCTCATCCTGCTGCAGCATCATCCACTGGGCCTCGACGTAATCGCGCGCATGGCCCCAGTCTCGCAGGGCATTCAGATTGCCCAGGTACAGGCAATCGTCAAGCCCGAGGAAGATCCGGGCCAGCGCCCGGGTGATCTTGCGGGTGACGAAGGTCTCGCCGCGCAAGGGCGACTCGTGGTTGAACAGGATCCCGCTGCAAGCATACAGGCCATAGGACTCGCGGTAATTCACCGTGATCCAGTGGCCGTACAGCTTGGCCGCCCCGTAAGGCGAGCGCGGATAGAACGGCGTCGTCTCGCGCTGCGGCACCTCCTGCACCTTGCCAAACATCTCGGAGGTCGAGGCCTGGTAAAAGCGCACCCGGTCCTGCATGCCCAGAATCCGAATGGCTTCCAGCAGCCTGAGCGTGCCCATGGCGTCGCTGTTGGCCGTGTATTCCGGGCTCTCGAAGGAGACCGCCACATGGGACTGGGCACCCAGGTTGTAGATCTCGTCCGGTTGGACTTCCTGCACCACCCGAATCAGGTTGGTCGAGTCGGTAAGGTCACCGTAGTGCAATACCAGCCTCGGATCCGGCTCATGCGGATCCTGGTAAAGATGGTCGATGCGCTGCGTGTTGAACTGCGACGCCCGCCGCTTGATACCGTGGACCCTGTAGCCCTGGTCGAGAAGGAATTCGGTGAGATAGGCGCCGTCCTGACCCGTCACACCAGTTATCAATGCACATTTTGTCATCTGAAATACACTTTGTCTTAAGGTCCTTTTGACTTCGGATAGCCATGCATCCATGGTGCTTCACTCGCACTTGCCTGGATCACCAAAAAGCGGTTATGCAAACCAACTTACGTTACGCATACTTTAGCGTGAGCATGGAACTCGCGATATCATCAATCATTGGACTTAAAGCTGATTAGATGCCACAGGCTCCGGAGTCCGCTTCTCAGAAATCTTACTGGCAAAAATATTGATTCGAAGTAGGTTATCGGCAAAATCGTCTCCTGTATTCACCCTGAGAATCGGAATACCAATATCACTGTAAAACTGAACTTTCCTCATCTGCTGATCGACGTTTTCATAGACAAGTTTTTTAAGTTCAGAGTCGCTCAGGTGCCCATGTGTAAAGGTTCTCACACCTGTGTTTTTTCTATCTCGAGCCTGCAGATACACGATGTCAGGATCCTGTTCACAGGATATTAGACCATCCACACAGAACACATCGTCAGTCCGAATCTTCTCGATATCGGAGCGGATGTCAATCTGATCGAAAAAAGTATGGAAGTAGTGCGAAATACCTTCGTCAATAATGATCGGCACGCCTACCGGCAAAAGTTGCTTGTACATCTCATGCTCATCAATTTTCTTTATGTAATTGCTGATTCTGCGGTGAACCACGAATGCATTTACCTCGCTTGCAAGGTACTTGTAATAAAGCCGAAAAGAGTATCTATACTGCTCAAAATCATGTCGACTCAACGGCTTGCCGAAACGGTGGAGAAATCGGATTTGGCGGTTCGCCATGCCAAACGCCTTTTCTCTATAGATACCTGTATTCAGTACCATATTTAATAGAAAAATGTAGGGATGCCTGATTGAAATTCGTTGCTTTTTTGCGGATGCAACGATTGCCTCGTGATGGGTAAGAAAGGACTTACTGGATAAATCGACACGCTTTAATCTATTATGCAAGGTGGATTTTCCGACACCTGATGGCCCTATCATCTCAATCCTAATCATAGAGATGCAGTCCAGTCAGCACTATCCGGATTGCGTTTCAATTTCAGAAAGCCGAGAAAACGGGCATGAAGGTCCAGCTCATTTCAAGCGCGCTACCGGTTCGCATAACGCTGGGGATGAGTGAAATCTGTTAAAAGCACTGAGTAGCCGATTTGCGGTCTCGCAGAAAGACTTGAGCATCAAACCGAATGATCCAACATCACTATCGGATCATCCCTGCGTTATCCGGTCGGACCGAGCCGCGTGAGCGTATGAATTTCTCGAAGTAGTCCGCGGCTTCACCAAAAAGCGGCAAGGGATCAGACCAGGAAAAATCATCATGCCGGCATCCCGGCACCGGCTGCAGGATTCCCAAGGCTTCCCTGGCTTTCCCGGTCAGCACATGCTCGACCAGGGCAATCGCGTCACCCAGAAGCCAGCGGACGCGAACGCCGGTTTCCTGGCTCAGGGGTTCAATGTCCTCCGCGCCGATTGCAACCTGGTACCACAGCCAAGGCAAATCCATGCCGGCCAGGGTCGGCACCGCCACCCCGCCGCTGAGCCGGCCGTTGATGTCGATCAGTCGCGGTACACCTTCATCGTCGCAGATCCAGTCCGTGTTGAACATGCCGTGCCAGTTCAGGGCTTCGAAGGCCCGGATGCAGTATTCGGTCAGCTCGGCGAATTCATCGGTGACCCGAAAGGTAGATGTGCCGAAGCGACCCGCGCCCTTGCAGCGCAGGATACGGTACGTACCCGTGCCGACGCAACGGCCCTGATCGAACACCCCATCGAGCTTGTACTTCTTGCCGCGCAGGCCCTGCTGGACGATCGGCCAACGATGGTCTGGAAGCTTGTAGGTGTCGACGATCCCGAAAAAGGCCCTTTCCAGATCCTCGGCCCGCTCGACGATTTCAACCCCCCGCGCGCCGTTGCCCATTCGCACCTTGACTACGACCGGAAATTCCAGTTCGCTGGCCAGTTCACCGAGCTGTTCGCGTGATTCCACCCGCCAGGTCTCGGGCACGGGGCAGCCTGCCGCAGCCACTCGCTCCAGGTAATCGAACTTGTCCTCGGCAACCGCCCAGTCCTCGAGGCCTGGAAGTGCCACCAGAGTGCCCTCGGGCAGACGATCACGATGACGAATGACCAGCTCGACATCTTCGAAACAGGGCAACAGCACCCGCGCCTCGCTCGCTCGCATCGCCTCGCAGAGAGCATCGACATAGGCATCGGGCTCCTGGAAGAAGTCCGGCAGCCTGGTAAAGCTGCGGCAATGCCGAGAAAAGCGCGACATGGCAAGCGCCGAGCTGTCCCCCGCATGCACTTCCACGCCACGCGCGGCCAGCGAGCGAATCACCGTATAGGCCGACCGGCACCAGGCATAGGTTACGAAGGCAGGAGGGAACACATTACGGACATTTTTGTTTTGTTAACCATTCGCCGCGACCTTGCAAAGCTCATGGTAAATTTCCAAACATTCCGGCAACCGCTCATTTGCGCACAATTTCTGCCGGATCACAGCTTTCTGGCTTTCTCGTATTTCACTTGGAAAAGAAGTACTGCCCTGCGGCTTGGTTTGATCCCTATCCTTAAAAGATTCATGAAAATGCCTCCAGCACCTGTCTATATGAGAGCCAGCCAGACCAAGGCCGAGTTCGGCAGCCACCAGCTCTGCGACAGAAGCCGGGTTAGAAAATGCCTTTTCAGAAAGAATCACTTTCACTTGCGAAGCGACGTTCCGCACCCATCGATAATAGTCGCTCCACTCCGTGAGCAAAAGATCACCGAGATCATCTTCGCCAAGGCCCTTTTTTGAAGACTCAGTGATTGGGCTTTTTACGTGAAGCATATAGGAAACCACTGCATCATCAGGCTTCCGCAGGAGGATGAATGTTGGAAGCCCCGTGCGCAAGGCAATTTTTATTGGCGCCACTGCATGAAGATGGTTTGCAAACCTGAGCTCGGGGAAGACCGCCTGAATACCAGCAGTCAAATAGGTGTTTCCACTTCGAGGGAAGCCGTCAAAATAAAGCTGGTCTCCTTTGCTTGGAAGATGCTTATTCCTACCTGTTCTGAAGCAATGCCAGTGAAACCACAGCTTGTAAAGCTGAGGATTATGCTTTGCCAACGACCTTGATAAGTCGGAAAAACTCACATACGATTCCTATGACCTGCTGCTTCCATCGATAGCAAGCTTTTAAGCCCACGCCTCTCGGGCAACTGCCATACCAGCTTGCACCAGTCATGGTTGCCTTCGATCAGGCCTGGTCCGTTGGCGGTGACTGCAACGTCCCAACCGATGGAGCGGTTGCGTGGATGATGCAGGCTGGCCCTCTTGACCAGGTCCAGCGTTTCCGGCCAGAAGGGTAGCTGGAAGCCCTCGATGGCCACGCCGGTGACCGGATGGACGGATTCCGGCTCGCGGGTGATATCGGAGTAGACACCCGGCCCGGATACTTTCCCGGTCGCCTCGTCGACGGGCGCCGCCAGGTTCCCGGCGGCCATGTTGTCGACGGGCGAATCCACGGAGATCCGCAGGCGGCAGCCCAGGACGTGATAGCCGCCCTGCCTGTCCAGCAAGGTAAAGATGCGCACGGTGTTGACGCCGGAAGGCGACAGCGCCTGGAGGTCCGGATGCTGCTCGATGTAGCTCTCGACCATGTCGTACCCGTTTTGCCGCATCCAGCGTGTCAAGCTTGACGCGCTCAGCTTATCGGTTGGCACAATGCGCACGCTCAGGCCGCAGTTGCCCGTGGACTCCTTGAACACCAGCTTGTCATGCCCGGCCAGCACGCGCTCAACCAGCACCGGATCTTCCCGCAACTCATCGAGCGTCCACAAGCCGTGCAGACAGAATTCCCGGTAGGCCTTGTAGAACTCGCGCTTGTCGTTCAGCACCTGGCGCTCAACCGGCGGATTGACCTTCAGCTGGAATTCGTACATGGTGCCGGTCCCGGCCCAGGTCGACTTTTCCTGCGGGCTGAGCGAGGGAAAACCGAACTGGTACCACTCCAGCGGAGAAATGTTGTAGCGCAGCGAGTCCCAAGTGAAGCTGAACATCTGCCGGGCATGGGAGATTCCATATTGCTCCCGGGTATGCCGCATGAATCGCCGTAGCACCGGCCAGTTCATCTTGCGCACGTAATAGCCCAGGTACACCAAGCGTTTCATCGGCTCAACTCCCCGTCCATTTCGCGCACCAGCCGGTCGACGCTGAGAAACTCGACCTCCGGCCAGCGCTGCACGATGCCCTGCAGCAGTCGCTTCAGCGCGGAAAGCCCCCGTTCCCGGTTCGTCTCGTCCAGGTGCCCGCCAAAGTTGACCCGGTGGGAGCTGATGATCGCGGGCCGGCCCCAGAGGAAGGCGGCCTGGATCTGCTCCAGCGCTCGGCTCACGGGCTCGAACCCCATGTCCTTGCACGGCTCGAAGACCACGTTGCGGACCACGGTGACATGGTCCTGCCCCGGCTGGCGACCGCTGCGATTGATTTCCCGCCGGCTGGTCCCGTCACCCATTGCGCGCGAACATCGCAAGGGCTTGTCGATGGCGACCACGCCGCCGGCCTCGGCCAGCGGATACAGCGAGGGGTGCAGCTTCTGCGCGGGAGGCGTGAAGGTCTCCGAGCGGAAACCCCAGATCTGCTCGAACACAATGAGGCCGTCTTCCAGGATTTCGCGATGGGCTGGGAGGGAGCTTCTGTCGTGCAACCCGAAGGCTTCAGTGAAGGCAACACCAGGCATAGTCGCTTCCGGCCCGATTCCAGCCATGGATGAGTTTTCCAGACTTAGAAGCAGATCCGGAGACTTAGAAGCAAGCTTCTTCTCGATCAGTTCTATATTGAAGTGCTCCCGCCCGTGAAACTGCGGATGGATCAGCCCCCTCTCCCTCCCCTCGCGCCAAAGAGACCAGGCGCCGCTGTAAGCATCGGGCTGCTCTGCCGCCAGCCGCTCAAAGGTTACAGGCAAGTCCTCATGATGGTACATCTCCCCATCAGCGCGAATTTCACCGAAGTCCGGGTTTGCCGAAAGCGTGTAAGCAGTAAAGATCGCAGGCTGACTCTCGGCATCGCGCACGGAGTCCATCACCTCGAACAATGCCGCCAGGTCAGAACGAGTCTCCAGGGCATCGAAACGATCCATCTGGTTCGAAACATCCAGGCCGCCTGAATAGAGCTGCTCCCAAGCGAACCGCGAGGCAGTGCGCACCGTACCGTAATCATCTACCGCGAACGCCACAAACTTTCGAGACGTACGCCAGCCGCGCAGATTCTTGACGTAATCCGAAATTCGTCTCTTGGCATTCCGCATACTCAGCTCAGCCTGCAGGCAGCAAGTCGGCGATCCGTCCAAAGGAAAACTCGGACAGTAGGCGATCATAGCGTGCAAACAGAGATTTCCGCCGTAGCCAGAATGAACGCATCCGCAACCGGGTCTCCAACGGCGCCTTGTCAAGTTCCCGCATGTAGAAATCCGGATACTGCTCCTCGTCAATCTCATAGGGGTGCAGATACATGATGACCGGCCGCTCGCTCTGAATACGTCGGAAGAATCCGCGGGAAACTGCGTAGGGAAGCAACCTGAAATAGCTGCCACCGAGCGCTGGAACCAGCCGCCCACCAACCGAGGTGACACTCAGCGGAACCTCAGGGATGGTGCGTCCCTGCGGCGTCTCAACCGGACCAATGTCCAGCGGCTTTCCAGGCCAACCGTAGCCAACGCCCTGGCAAGGCATAATGCTGCTGTCGTATTCGAAACCGAGATCCAGAAGCAGGTCCAGCACCCAGGCCGTATTTGGATTAATCGAAAACGCCGGGGCACGGTGGCCCCGCATTTTCACTCCGGTGATGTCCTCCAGCACCGCCTTTCCGCGATACAACTCTTGCCTAGCTTGCGCCGGACTCAGCTTATCGAACACGTGGTGATCATGGCCATGAACGCCGATTTCATGACCAGAGACCTGAATCTCGCGAACCAACTCAGGAAACGCTTCCCCTACCTGTCCCAGCACGAAAAAGGTTCCTTTAATACCGTGCTGATCCAGCAATTCAAGAAGACGCCGCGTCAGATTGACAACTCGTCGCGTCTGGGGGATATGCCTTCCGAATCGGTCGCGCATTGCGATGCTTATGCCGTCCTCGACATCAACGCTGAAAGCATTCACAAAGCGGCCTCGCGCTTCCATATAACACTGGCACTCATATTGAGTCGTGCATAGCTGCACGCAAGTCCCAGCTTGACATATCAGTAATTTGGGCAGGTAGATTTGAAGCGATCGACAAAACTGCTAGATTCTTCTCCCGCATAGGGAAAAACGCACGCCTATAGAATGGCCAAAGCGCGAAACTCTGAGGCTTCATGAACGCGATGAACCCCGCATCAATCCGCTTCGCACATTTCAGCACTTCGTCAAGCAGGCTCGGAAGCGAATCTGGCCCGCATAGGAAATCAACAATTACCATTTCGATCAGACCGCTTTCCTTACGCGAAAGCGTAAAAACAGCAAGACCATCCATATCGCTCTTAGATCGAACAATCCCGTATTGACGGTTCGGGCGCTCGATAAAGCGCCATTTAAAAAACCCGGGCGGGCGAGCGATGGAAATAAAATCTGACCATTTCAATTCTGGAGAAGAGACGTCATACACCAAATCGCGTTCAAACCGATACTCTACCGGCACGTCCAAAGCGACTGATTGGCCGGGATTACGGCGATCGCGCAACACTGCCAACGGATTCATCAGCCGAACGAGCCACGGCACGCGACCGACGTACGTCCACCCGGCTTTTAAATACCCAGGTAGACTGTTTTCATTTGGAAAATTAAAAACCACATCGACACCTCGCTCAACCGCAAACTCTTTTCGTGCCCTATTAAGGTATCCAAACAGGCCGCGGCGACGAAAATCCGGGTGGACGGCAGTGTCGCAGGGCTGGAGCGCCCGCAATTTTTTATCTCCTACAATCAATGACATCGGCCACAGGCAGCCGGCAGCGGCGATGCGCCCATCGATACGAACTATCTGTACCGCCGCCGGACCAAATGGAGACTCGCGATATTTCCATTCCCAAAATCTCGACCCACGCTCCAGGCCTGCAGAGCGCTGAACCGATGAGAACGACTGATTCAGCAACGCCAAAACCTCAGTCATATCGTTTTCGGTTGCCATTTCAACTGCAGCACCCTTCATTGCTGCCGCGGTCCTTGGCCAACGCCCCGCAGTCGTCGAATTATTCCGAGAATAAATTGTGGACACTTTCGGGCTAACTTCAGTGGAATGAGATAAAACGGTGGCTTTAGCCCATTCAATCTCCAGCAATCTGCATGTATCTTTTGCCGCTGAAGCACGCGGTGATAGTTTGTCGTACTTGACCCACCAAGCGAAAACCGCACAACAAATTCATTAAGCCTAGTGGCTTTGATAGGGAATTTGTAAAAGTGCCGCACAAAAAATTCGTAATCAGCATTGGGGCCCAAATCGGTCCGGTAATCGCCATTTTTTACGATCAGAGCCTTTTTCATATATATACTCTGATGAGATGGCATCCAACCTCGTCTGATTGCACCGACTGAAAAAAGGGGGCTGCGATTGACACGCACAACTCGATCCTTTGAGTCAACGAGCACACTATGCCCGTATAGCGCGTCAATATCCTCTGTCGCAAGTTTCTCCGCAATCGCCCCTACAATTCCGCCTGAATACAGTCGATCCCCTGCATGGATAAGCCCGATAATTTCGCCCCGTGCCAAGGCGATTCCCTTATTGATCGCCTCGTACATCCCATCGTCTGGCTCCGATACCAGTACGTCAATGTTTTTGCGGTAACGCTGAATAATATCCAGCGTTGAATCAGTCGACGCTCCATCAACAACAATATACTCAATCTCCTCATAATCCTGTTCCACGACAGACTGCAAGGTTGGCTCGACATCACGCTCATTATTAAAAGCAATTGTAATAATGGAGATCCGTGGCAACTTACTCATGAGTTGCCGAGACCTTCGCAGATGTCAAGAATCTTACTGGCCCGCACAGCTGGCGAATCAAAGCACGCCAAGCGGCACTTACCCTTTTCACAAAGGATCGATTGTAGACCAGTATCGCCTATAAGCCTTGCAACGCAATCGGCTGCTGACTTGGCGTCGCACGCTTCAAAAAAAAGCGCTGCCTCACCACAAATACTGCGCGCAAACCCAAGATCGGTCGTAATGATGGGCTTTTCCATCTTCATGGCCTCCGGATAGGAGGCCGAAAAACACTCAGCCAAGGTCGGCAGGAACATCGCATCGCATTCCTTATACAGTGCGGGACACTCCGGCGGCGGTACCGCACCAGTCAACTTCACCTGGTCCGGAATTTCCGCCCCAATGTGCTCACGGTACTGGGCCTCGGTCAGCGTCAGCACGAACTCCACCCGTGAGCGAACCTCTTTCGGTAAGGCATCGATCACCTGCGGAACCAACTCCAGATTCTTGTGGGGGTAATAGCTCGTCAGGGTCAGAAAGCGAAAAACGTCATCTCGCCGTTCCGCCAATCTTGGGGGATGCTCAGGAGGATCGTCGTACCAAGCATTATGGGTGTTGGAGACTGTATAGACCTTATCCGTGCCCAGAAGCCGGCGAACGCGCTTGTTGACATCGTCCGTCTGGACAATCAACGCATCGGCATCACGCCGGAAGTACCGGCAGTGCAGCCAACGTTGAGCAGCAAGCCGTGCTTTGCGTAGCGGCGGCAGATTCTGCAGGTACGGTGATTCCGGGTAAATGAACAGCGGCCGGTTGAACCCCACCAGGTGAGGCGCCCGACTGCGCCAGAACGGCGGGCCAGAGGTCGTCACCACGCAGTCCGGTTTGATTTTCTGCTCAAGCTCCGCCATTTCTCGCTGAACCCGCGCAAGCTTGTGCAGTTTCATGACCCCGAACGCCTTGCTGTGAAAGTGGAAATTCTGCGGAAAATCTGCGGGATTCAGCACCGCACCTACCCCGGGACCCAAGACCACATGATATTCATGCTGATCGTGGCTGCGGCATTCATGGATGAATGATAAAGCCACCTGCACTGCCCCGCCAAAGCGAAGCTTTGAAGTGTTAACCAACAGTCTCACACTACAACATACCGACAATGAAAAAGAAAGCCACAAATGCCCAGCTATTTGTGCTGCTGACGCTTGCGCCTCTCTCTAATCTATGAATCTACTTCCGCGCATACTGCTGCAGGAAATTCGCTAAACCCATCCAAGTCGCAATCTGAGTCATCGGCCCAAGAGGCGCATTAGCGCATCATACAGCGGCATATAGGCGGTAATGAATGGCGCCATAAAAATATTTCCAGCGAGTATCCATACCGACACGAAACCTGCCATGAATCGAATAGCAAGAGCCGTATTAATGACCCATAACAAAGATAGGCCCAGGGAAACAAACCTGTCTGTTGGCTTTGCCACCCGCAAGTCTGAGAGAAACAAGACCACCGACGCCAAAATCGCCATTTGGGCAAGATTAACGAACCTACCCATCGATGGTATGTACGCTACGAGGTTAATCAACCCATAAAACAGCATGCCAAATACCAGCAGGCCACGAACCAGAGGACTCGAAATCGCTCCTTTGCGCCACATCAACCAGCTCGCAGCAATGATACTGAATGCTTCAAGCAACTGTCTGTTCAATTCCAAAAACCAGATTCGCTGCCCGCGCACTGCCAGCCCCTCCATAACCAGCTCGCCGCCCCGCAGGTAGCTCCCCGCTCTATCCTCCAGTGGCAACGGAATAAAACCCATCAGGTTCCGCACTGTTGCTATATCGATATACGCGGCGCCAAAAGAAATGAGAAAGAACACAAAAACGGCGATTTGAAGCCTTTTCGCCGCAAGACTTAAGACGAAAGCAACCACGGCGAACCAGAATGAAAAGTGGACAAGCGGCGTCAGGGCGATCAGTCCGATATACCGTTTCTGTCCAAAAGCGAAGTAATGAAAAAGCCCAAAAAGAAATATGTGCAGGGCCGTCCACATTCGGACCCCATTAATGCCGCTCCCGAGATTCCTCGCGAACGCGAAGGCGACTATCAGCAGAACAATGGATAAAAGAACCTTCTTAGGAGCCCTATCAACAAGGAACCAGATGTTTCTGGATAAAAAATAGCCGAAAACGAAGGCGTAGGCAGCAAACAAGAGCCAGTACTGATCGGTAAACATCGATACGAGGTACGTAAGCAGCGGCTCATACAGATCCTGCAGCCTGCTACCTTCTGCGAAGAACAATTGCCTTAAATCACGAAAGCCGAAATCGTCAGAGTGCATTTCCCGAAGTCGCGCGGCATACCGCACCGAGTCCGAAGTTGACCATGGAGCGATAAAAAATAACGATCCGTAGGAAATACAAAAAATCCAGACTACGTTCCTGCTCGCCGGGTCTCTAGGCTTAAACACTGCCAACCAGAGCGCAATGAATGGCGCAATCACGGCAAAAAGATAGATCCCCATGCGCCTCGGAAGGTCTGAAGCATCTTTCCTCGATTGCAAAAGCTGGTTTGCCGCTGTACCCATCAAAGGACGCGCCGTGGCTCTTGTGGCAAGTGAATCTGAGTCATGATGAATCCGCCAGTCTTTCATTAGCGTGCACCGCCCCCCCCTTGTAGCTTACGCACTGCAAGCACCTCCGAGGCCAGAGCATCGAAGGATTTCGCTATGGTACTGATGTTATACCGGCCCGGCTGATCGATCACATATCGATGAACGTAGTTGCGATTTAGGAATTCGCTGACAATCCCCTCGGACACGCTTGATGTTTCCACGCTCAAAATCGGACGACCGCACAACCAATAATCGATCAGTTTGCTCGGACTTTGCTTGGCCCCCGCGTTTTCGATGTTGATCAGAAAATCCATCGATGCAAGCTCTGACATAAGCTCCATTCTTGGCATGAAGTCGCGAATGATGATGCGTTCGTCGAGATCGGCGAATGGTTTGACGATGTCCGGATTCCCACTGAATATATGAAACTCAAAACTGCAACGGGAACCTTTCAGAACTTCAAGCAATGCTGAAGGATCGCGTCGCCCAGGAATGAAAAGCCCGGCGTACGCAAACCGCACAAGACCTTTTCCACCTGGGTGCTTACCCTTCAGATGCACGTAATCCTCAAATCTGAAACCCTGAGGGATCACATGAATCTTTTCGTGGAACTCTGGATAATAGGCGCCGCGCGCACCTTCAATGGGAACCACAATGGCATCCGCAACACGGCAGAACGCTTTTTCTGCATACGCGAAATAGAAAGCCGGCCGAAATGAGTCATTTTCTTGGCCCATAAAAGGGTCTCCGCAATCGGCAATCCACACATCTGCCAAATTGCCGTTGGCTTTAATCGCGCGAGCAGTGCCCCAATGAACCTGATGAGGAGCGGCGATTGAAATCAGCACATCATGCTTCGGAAGATTTTTCAGGGCTGTCAAAACTCGCGGAACCAAATCAATCTCGGGGTAGGCCAGCGACATCAGAGCTGTACGCCTTATCGCTCGCAAAAAAAAGCTTGGTCGCCCCTTGAACTTGGTCGGAATCGCAGGTAGACGACCAGAACCCAAGTCCACCAGCCTTATCCCAAACTCTTTTGCGAGTTTCAGCTGCTGCGGATCATACGGTGCGACCACAGTCACCTGATGGCCTTGACGACTTAATTCCTTGGCAAGTTCGGTCGTCCGGTGTGCCCTCGGCGAATTGGCCGGATGGAACCATCGGCTGACAATCAGGTAACGCTTAGCCGCCACCGATCAATTCCTGGAGATGTGCTGCTGACCTTCCTGTTATTTTGCCATGCCATTGGTCAGGACCACACGGCTTCCAACGGCCAGCCATCAAAATTCGAATTGTTCTACGGATGTCGTCAGAATCACGGCCACTTTGTCTATTCATCACCTGTTGCACGGTCTATGGCCGTTCCGTATTCCTTTGCATGGGACACTGAGGAATTTGGTCTTTTCAGAACCCGTGCAGGAATCACTGACTACTTCAAGGGCATCTCTTACAAGATGCATGAACCCCAGATGACCAAACGGGAAAGCAAATAGAGGTTACAGCTGTGCTCACCAGCATGGCGCGATTTGCCAAGACACTTGTGATGTATCGGCAAGGCAACCGGAAATCAGATTCTTGACAAATCAAATCGATGGGCGCGCGACGTTGATCAGAATCATCGGCCGTGACTAGATCCTGCATGGTCAATACTAGATTTCTATTCTTGTGTAGATCTGCCGTTTTCCAGACTTCGGCCTTCTGCAGTCTACACTGATTGCGCACCAAGGAATCAATCATGACATTGCCCAAAAATGTGACTTTATTTCTGGAACCCGGACGCGCCTGAGAATAATCTTTACACTTTCGCGGCGCGCGAATGATGAGCAGGATTTGGGCGAAATTCAGTCGGAAATTGGCAACTAACGTGACTTAAAACATCAGGGGTTATCAGCAGAGCACCCGCTCGAACTATCGATACACTTATCGATAAACGTGAGAGCCTTATCAATCGAAGGGTGATTCATGTTTAAATCCATATGCGGTATACCCTTCTCCGCCAAGATCTGAACGGTGTTCTTTGCTGCATTAACCGAGAATCGCACTCTTTTGTCCAATGCGTTCCCGGCCGTGCCTCGGTGGAGCGCGCTTAGATTGCCTGTATTGGCAAGTCTTGCCTGGATTCGGTCGAGATTCACTGTTGGATCCAGAACACAATGAATGACACCTATTGGGATCAGTTCTGGCTGAACTTTCCTGAAGTTTATACGGTCGACGGCGTAGTTTGTCTTGAACGGTCCCTCATCAAACAAAACCACAGCATCCCGCTCGAGCACTCCCAGACTCTGAAACCGTTTAATTGAGGAGACGTGCCAATCAAGCAACAATGATTTTGTTGTCGCGCTGAAATCTAACGCCGGGTCACAAAGCATTTCCAACTGCGCAGCCAGAAAAGCATCGAAATCAAGCAGAGAACGCACAGGCCAGTTAACACGCTTCTTGATAAGCGTACTGCAGATTCCGTACTGCTTATACCGCATAAAATTGACTTTTTGCAAACCCCAGAGAGCCTTGTATACGGTGTCGTCATAGTCTTTTATCTTGGCGTTGGAGACAACCTCGACGACACTCTCAGGAAAAGTCCGCCACCGTCGCTCTCGAACGCACAATCTATTGGCGAGCTGCTCAAGGAAAGTTGTTTTTCCAACCCCTTGACCCCCGACGATTTCTATAAACCGGAACATATGAGGCTTGACGCTAGACCGCTTTATCCGCGTAGGAGCTCTCAAAGAGCATCAGCGGCGCCCCCACCTTATTTGAGTTCTGAGCCCCAGGCTAGCCGGCATAAAAGGAGCAAGCGCTTTTCAGCTGCTGGAAAAAGCTTCTTCGTTTGATGGGTTCACCTGAATGGCAAACAATATGTCATGCCTGGCCTTGCTCTTCAATGCGCACGCCCAGCCTACATTTGCCTTGACTAACCAGCAGAGAAAAGCTCACTTCCATGACAAATGTACCTACCTTAGGCATATTGGTTTAATAGGGACTCATCTTCTTAATGTAATCCTTCACTTCCCGCTTTATGAAGCTATTGAACACTACTCGTAATTCTGAAATGCTACTGCAAAGCCTTATTGCTTCACCTAACAAGCGTAAATTCAAGAGGAAATTATTCCCTTGGTACGCATTAAATAAATTGTAATTAAGCAAAGAGGCCGTCGCGAGGAAACACATTCTTCTTGTAAACTGGTCCCGATTATTTAGAAATAGCTCTCGATAGCAATTATATGCAGCATTGGCGTTGACTTTGCCCTGCTTCATACTGTTGACGCCTCCTGGATGAACCCGAAACACTCCGTGGGCTTCCCGAAAATAAAACGCCTTTCGACCGCGGATCGCATGATAGAACATATGTATGTCGCGGTAGTGCCGGTACGAGGCGATATCAATTTCAATTAATAGATCGGCACGTACCATCGCCGTGAGTGTTTTGGTTAACCAGCCCTTGCACATATCTTCGAGAGTAAAGCAAAAACCAGCGATTCCCTCTACGCTCTCGTCATCAATATCGAATATCTCCAGCGCACTTGCTCCGGTGACCACTTCTTCTCGCAGGAAGCCTGCGAAGCAAGCCGCGATGTCTGGATGCGAGTCCAGCAATGACACCTGCTTCTCCAACTTCAAGGGATCTGTCCAGTAGTCGTCTCCATCACAGATAGCGATATATTGACCCCTCGCGCGCTGGAAGTTCAGATTACTGACATTCACGCCCTTCGAGTACTGATTTTCCTTCTGATAAATTACGTGAAAGAGCCCGCGAAAGCGCTGCTCGTACTCCCTTATCACATCGGCTGTACCATCGGATGACGCATCGTCATGAACGAGGATTTCAACCGGAAACGTTGTTTCCTGCATGAGGAAACCCTCAAGGGCGTCTCGAATAAAATTGCCATGCTGATATGTTACGCAGCTAATGCTAACTAAAGGGACGGCACCGGTATCAGCTCGCTGCCACCTCAACGGCACTGGCTCTGCCCGAGCCTGCTTAGAGTCGCTCATTTTTCTTTTTGCTGCCATCCCTTATCCGGATCACTGCATGGCTTATACTCGGGAAGATTGCCGGAAAATATGCGACCGCCATCCTGCTTCTCTATTATCTTTTGCTTACTTGCCGCAGCAAGGCCACGACACGTTCAACTTCCTCTTCACTCAAATCCGGATAAATGGGCAGGCAGATAACCTGACTTGAGACGCTCCGTGCGTGGCGAAGGTTGTCAGCACACGCACTTTTTAGGCCACGGTACATCGGGAACTCAGAAATCAAAGGAGAAAAATAGCGCCTGCCATTTATGCCATTCTCTCGCATAAAATCATATAAATCATCGCGGGAAAGGGGATACTCCGGCCCAACCAGAATTGGAAAGTAGGCATGGTTTGATCTGACTTGGCCGCCCTCCGGACCACAGGCGATGCCCCGTACTCTTTCAAGAGCCCCCCGGTAACGGGCTGCTATCTTCGCCCGACGGGAAATCGCACGATCAACGTCTTTGAGTTGCAACAGACCCATTGCTGCCTGTAATTCATTCATTTTGCCGTTGATACCCGTCGCAACAACGGTGGTCTCATTAACAAAACCAAAATTCTTGAGATGATCGATCTGACGCTTCGTGCGCGCGTCCGGGCAGACTATCGCTCCCCCTTCGAAGGTGTTGAATACCTTGGTCGCGTGAAAACTCAGCACAGATAGATCCCCGTGCTTCAGCACGCTCCCACAATGGCAATCCACGCCGAAGGCATGTGCGGCGTCGTAGATCACGCGGAGATTGTAGTTTGACGCGATTTCTTCAATGGCGTCCACATCGCATGCATTTCCATAGCAGTGAACGGCAAGGATTGCCGTAGTTTCCGGTGTGATAGCCGCTTCGATACGGTTTGGATCCAGGTTCATGGTATCCGGATCGATATCGACAAAAACGGGCTGAATATTGTTCCATCGTAATGCGTGCGCCGTTGCAACGAAGGAAAACGGAGTGGTGATCACCTCGCCGCGAATTCTCAACGCTTTCAAGGCCGTTACCAGAGCGATCGTGCCATTACAGAACAGGGAAATATGCTCGACTCCAAGGTATTCGCACAGCGCCTGCTCCAGTTGCGCATGGAAAGGTCCGTTGTTAGTCAAGACCCCGCTTTCCCAGATTTTCTCCAGGTAGGGGATAAAGTCCTCCAAGGGCGGAAGATTTGGTTTTGTTACGTAAATTGGGTCAGGCATTCGGAGCTTAAAAGTGAGGACTGTTAGCTTTTCTTCGTGACGTCCGGGCCGAAACGATGCGCCCCTCGATATTCAGCAACTCGCGAACCGCGGCCCCTGCCTGGCTAAGATCTATACTGTAGCTTTCTCCGCCCAAGCGATGCCAAAGACCCAGAAAGCGCTGAGCCCGCTCCAAGCCGACCTCAATACGCTCATGAATCCCATCAGGGCCGCAAACGGCATACCAATCGTTCTTGGCGCCCGAGGATTTTCTCGAACGTTGCGCAAGCCGATCGGCAATGATTTCCGAAGGCGCCATGCAGTTGATGACTACTCGGTTCTGAAACAAATTGAACAAGTCCGAATCTTTTTGCAGCTGTTCATAGAGTTCATCGCAAAAAACTCGGAAGATACCGTCGTCCCACCAGGTGCCACCATCGCTCATATAACCAGACCGCTGAAGCTTCAAATCTTGCTGCAATCGAGTATTGTAGAAGCCAATCAAGGCCAAGCTATGCTCTGCCGAGTAATCCTGGGCGAAGATCAACTCCATCTTCTTGAGCAGCAAGCTCTTGTACAAATCTCCGCAACCATTTTCGAGACTGATATTTGTGCGTAATGAGGTTTTTGACGGGTAGTCGAAATACCATCCATAGCTAGCCCGTTGCCGAAATAGCTGGACGATTGTCGTCTTCCCAACGCCCGAAGGACCGATACATTCAACCTGGATCCCCTTGATACGTGGATCCGAGAGTCCCTCAACCTTGAATGCAGCAGCCTGGCTGGTGCGCATCAATTTCAGGCCAACTGGTGACAAAGCCCAGTTCACGATCCGGCCTACCCTTTTAGCAGAATTTGATAGCACAAGCCAATTTGCTATTTTTGATGAGTTATTGGCTGATAACCATTGTTTCGTTCCATGGTGACCTTGTCGTCATTGGCGTTAGCGCTTGCACCGAAGACCTCCTCAAAGGTACCGGACTGCTCAACCCGCCCATTTCGCAAAATCAAAATCCGATCGCAGCTGCGCAGGGTTGTAACTCTATGGGCGATCAACAGTATGGTGAGATCCTGGGCCAGGCCCTCGATGGCCACCATCACGGCCTTTTCAGTCTCGTCATCAAGCGCGCTGGTGGCTTCGTCAAAAACCAGCACCTCCGCATTCTTGTATAGAGCTCTCGCGATGCCGACGCGCTGGCGCTGGCCACCTGAAAGTTGTATTCCGCGCTCCCCCACACACGCTTCATAGCCGTCTTTGCGGCTTTCGATGAAGTCGTCAATCTGGGCCCTCCGCGCCGCATCGCGGACTCGGTCCATATCGATCTCGTGTTTGGGTACGCCGAAGGCGATATTTTCGGCAATGCTGGCATCGGAAAGAAAGATGAACTGCGGCACGTGCGCCACGCGTTGCTGCCAGAATCTGGAGTTGGCCTTTGTCAGGGGCTGATCGTCGATCAACATTCGACCTTTGACCGGCTCCAGCAAGCCCATCAGGAGATCCATCAGGGTCGTCTTGCCGCTGCCGGTGCTGCCCGCAACACCAATACGGGCACCGCGTGAAATCGTCAGATCAATTCCGCTAAGCACCCAGGAATCCGTCTCGGGATATTTATAACCAATACCCTCGAGTCGAATGGTTCTGGCAAATGGCAGCCTAGAAGCTTCAGCGGGCAAAGAAGCAGCCTGATCCGGCAGTTCAAGATACTGAAGGACATCGGCAAAATTCTGCCGATTCCCCATAACCCTGGACCAGCCGTTGTACAACTGTTGCAACAAAGGCAGTAAACGCTGGGCACCGAGGGCCAGAACCGCCAGCGTCGGTAGCGCGGCCAATAGTCCTCCAGGTGAATTGGCAAGATAGTACGCCAGGCCAACGATCAAAACGATTCCTACTGCTTCAATGATCATCCTGGGTGAAGTGCTAATGAAATTATTGGCGGACTGCGCAAGGCGCAAACGCTGGTCAACTTTTTCGTAATGACGCTGGTAGAAGGGCTGGCTAGCATCAAGCAGCACTTCTCGTATACCGCCCAGTCCCTCTTGCACTGCCTTAACCCGGGCAGTCTGAGCTTCGGCAATGATCTTGCCGTTTCGACGTAGCCGAAGGCGCATTAACCGCATGACAACGAGGTAGAACCCCCCTAAAACCGCTGCGGCAATAGTCGCCGCCAGGGGCTCAACCATCAACAGGAACAACACGATTGCCAGCCCGATCACCGCACCGATCATGGCTTCCATGATGGGCCTCAGTACTCCGGTGACGATCATCTGGACCTTGTTCACTGCGGCGATACTCTTGCTGGTGTTGTGCGCTATATGCCAGCTATATGGCTGCGCCAGAATCTTTCGGTAGAGTTGAACGCCGATGTCGTAGCCGAGACCAAAGGTGAAGTGGTTTTTGGCCCAGGTCAGCAGCAAGCGGATCGTAGATGAAACGATGACGACGACCACGAACAGCACTGTCATCGGCAGCACCAAGTCCTCCGGGCGCGTCCACCCGAAGACGGCAAAGAAGCGCTGGAGCAGTTCGAATTCCATCGCGCGCCCGGGCTCCGCCAACAATGCGATGAATGGGATGACCGCCCCAATGGTGACCAGCTCCGCGATGGCCCCGATCAGCATCAAGACCATGAGCAGGCCGAAGTGCATTTTCCTGCGCCGCGATACGTGGGGAATGAAAGCGCGGAGGAGCGTGATCAGCGATTGAGATTCTTTAGGTGGCATTACCGAGTTACTGACTCAGCCGGTTGAACGGATTTTCCCGCTCCGTCTCGAACCACTGGAAATAGTTCTCGGCACCCTGGATGCCCTGCTCGATCAGCGCTTCCTTCTTCTCGTCGCTAATGTCGAAATCGGTGGTACCGACGTCGAGGGTGTTGATATAGAGGGTGCGCTGCCAGTCATCGCTTTTCAGGTGCTGTTTTTCCTGCTGGTTCATGACGGCAGTGAGCAGGGCCCTGGCGTACTCGGTGAACCGGCGGATGGGTTTGCCCTTGATCGGTTCACCGTGGCGGAACAGGGCGATTTCCTGGGTGGTATCGAGGCGCAGGCCCAGGGTCTGGCAGTTGTAGATGTAGGGGCTGCGGCCGGGCCGCTCGAGCAGGAAGCGGGCGTTTTCCCGATTGTAATAGTCGGTATGGCGGCAGGCACACTCCTCGCCTTCGGCGATGTACTTCATGCGGTCGAACACCTTGACCGGGTAGTTGAGCTGCACGCCGCCGTCGACATAGACCTCGTCACGCTCGCCGTGGCGCACGGCCTGGAAGAACAGCGGAATGGACATGCTGATGCGCACGGCATCGAGCAAGGGCATGTCGGCATGGCGTTCGTGCGAGAAGACTTCGGCGAAGCCGGTGGACAGGTTGGTGCCGACAACGTAGAGGTCCGGCGCACCCGGATGGGCCTTCAAATCGGCAAAAGTGGCTTCACGCTTGTCCAGTTTTCTCTCGATCAGGCCGCCCAGCCAGCCGCGGAAGAATTCGCCCTGGTGCCAGCCGAAGTGCTTCGCCAGGCGGCGGATGTCGCGGATGATGCCGAAACTGGAGTCCA
>SL_3KL_010_SEDDRAFT_10001150_pt1 | contig 23731 bp, 19 predicted proteins | sample SodLakKL_010_SED_2_FD_10381 | JGI IMG/M metagenome (IMG submission 10381) | reverse complement strand
GAGGAACATTATATGAAAAAGATAGATCTCTTAACGAGCAATCACTACGAATTCCTTAAATTTTTAAAATCGCAATTCCCGCTTTACCACAAATCGAATATTTTCTTCCGCGATCTTCAATATGGTATCATGGAGTTCATGGAAAAGGACAAGAAAGAAAAAGTTAAATACTCCGAAGCGGAAAAAATGGCTCATGCCGTTGCAGAATATTTCGAATCAAAGGAAATATTTAAAAAACTTGACCACCAAACCTGGGCACTCAACTACCCGAAATTTACCAAACAACCTTCAACATAACAAACTATCATACACTCAAAAATAAGGAGGATATAGACAATGGCATACGAATGGAAATTTAATCCACGACCATATTCGGATGAAGAGGCAAAAAAGCTTCTGGCAGACGTTGTTAGCCCCGAAACAACCGACTGGCATTATAACAAACATCATAAAGGTTATGTCGTTGCTTTGAATGCGATCGAAAAGGGTCTTGAAAATACCGACCGATCCGCCGCCAACGGTAACTATAGCGAAGTCGGTGAATTGAAAAGACGATTTACCTGGAATCATGCGGGAACATTACTTCACGATGTCTACTGGGAAGTTCTCGGAGGCGATGGTGACGTGACAAAAGGACCCGATGTTAAAACCGCTCTTGAAAATGAATTCGGATCGGTGGATGCGTGGAAGGAAGATTTTAAAGCAACCGCAATGTCGGCAAAGTTAAGTGGTTGGGGATTACTTGTGTTCGATCAGCTATATTCCGGTCGATTTCTTAATGTCCTTGTGGATGAACACCAGTATGGTGCGATATGGGGTGCTATTCCTCTCGTATCCTGTGATGTGTTTGAACATGCCTACTACCATAAGGATGGTCCCGGACGTGCGGGTTATATTGATAATTTTATCAACAACCTTCACTGGGGAAGAGTGAATGAACGGTATAAAAAGTACGTGGTAAAGTAGTCCGGACAACCCCGGGATATCAAGATTGAAGGGGCAAAGTATCGGTGAACGATACTTTTTCCCCTTCGATTAAATGAAGGGTAGCAATTCGACTTTAATGGATCGAAACGAAAAATCCCGATCTACCGTGGAAAATCGCTTCAGATTAATGTATATTAAAATAATTTTTGATGGGCAAATTAAATAGTGTCTCGTAATCCGGATAAAAAATCACAAATCCCGAATACACCACCAGAATACCGAAATTCGAAGACAAAGGATGATTACCATTTCTGGCAATATTGTGTAAATTGCGGAACGCGTCTTGAAAGTGTAAGGTGTAAATTAGTCTGTTCGAAATGTGGTTTTTATCACTCTTGTTCTGAACCATAATGTTAAGAGGAACCTATGAATAAAAGAAAAAGAACGGCGGTAAAAAAACATCGAAAAAAACAAAGAAAGATGAAAGAAAAACAGAAAGCTATCGCAAATAAAAAGGAGGTTTCCAAGGGAGAATAAAATAGTAGAAAACATTTCTTGATAATTATTCTTTATTGCAGTGATAGGTTGATTTTTGTATATTCTGGAAGTAAACAATCATTATTTCATAAAATACTTATCGGCAACCATCCATTGAATTCAGGCAAATAAAAACTTCGTGGTAGCACAACATATAATCGGGAAAAAGATTTTTAATTACGCGAAGCGTCCATATCTCATGGGGATATTGAACGTAACCCCGGATTCTTTTTCCGATGGTGCACTTTATAGTACTCCGGCTTCTGCCGTTCGTCACGCCCTGCAGATGATCACTGACGGAGCGGATATTATCGATATCGGCGGAGAATCTACGCGCCCCGGTTCCGATCCGGTCACGGCTGGTGAGGAGTTGAAGCGCGTAATCCCGGTCATTGAAGGTATCTTGGGAGAAAATCCCGAATCAATACTCTCAATCGATACATACAAAGCCGAAGTTGCACGGGAGGCGTTGTGTAGAGGTGTCAGGATCGTAAACGATATCAGTGCACTTCGTTTCGATCTTGATATGCCGTCTGTAGTCGGAAGCTATGATGCAACTGTTATACTTATGCATATGAAGGGTGAACCAAAGAATATGCAGGATAATCCCGGCTATGAAAATGTACTAAAGACGGTAAAAGATTTTTTGCGTGAACGAACTGAGTTCGCACGCAATCACGGTATAGAACAAATCATTATAGATCCCGGCATCGGATTTGGAAAAAGATTACAGGATAATCTGGAAATTCTGAAATCTCTCGGAACATTGAAAGAGATAGGGTATCCCGTTCTAATCGGTCCGTCCCGTAAGTCATTCATTGGGAAGCTATTACAAACGGGTGTCGACGAACGCCTGGAAGGCAGCCTCACTGCCGCAGTCGCCGGATTTTTACACGGAGCGTCTGTACTTCGCGTGCATGACGTAGCAGCGACCAAACGCGCATTACAAGTAGCTCACGCCGTGTCACTCGGCGCTGCATATTCTGAACAGGGAAACTGGTTACCATAATGGAAATCATTCGCATCGGGTTTTTAACGGTTACCGTATCTGATCTGATAGACATAACTATCGTCGGACTCATAGCATATAAATTGTATATGCTGATGCGGGCTACGCTTGCAATTCATATATTTATTGGTCTCTTGCTTGTTATTGCGTTCTCTTTTATCGCGCAGGCACTCGATTTAAAAGTTATGACCTGGATTTTGAAAACACTCAGCGATATTTGGGTCATAGCATTTATCGTTCTCTTTGCACCTGAAATAAGGCGACTGCTTGTCTATATCGGGAGAAACCGGCTCGTCAGGATATTCTTTAAGTTAGATGTTACCGAATCCGTAGACGAAATCGTCGGTGCGGCGGCAGAGCTCTCTGAAAAAAAACATGGAGCTTTAATTGTTCTTGTCAGATCAACGGGAATCCGGAGTTTCATCGAAACCGGTCACCCCCTCGAAGCCCGTGTAAGTAAACATCTGCTTGTGTCGATATTCAATCCTAAATCCCCTTTACATGACGGTGCAGTTGTGGTAAAGGACCGGATCATCGAAGCTGCACGCGTTACGCTTCCCATATCCGAGAGGAAAACCGTGGGAGGTGTAACCCTCGGCATGCGACATAAAGCCGCACTCGGTATATCCGAACAGTCGGATGCGGTGGTCGTTGTCGTATCGGAGGAAACCGGGACAATTTCGATAGCCGAGAACGGCGAATTGATACGCGGTCTGACACCGGATGAACTCCATGCGAAATTAGAAGAGGCGATAGAGGAAGTAAGCGATGCATCACTGAAAACCATATTCGGCAGTGTAAAAACTAAAGAAAAATAATCTGAGGATACATTGGGGCGCTTCGACGACGAACGACAGGAAATGATACAATTAATAAAAGAGCGTGGTATCCGGGACCGGCTTGTTCTTGAATCGATGGAAAAAGTACCGCGCCATATTTTTGTTCAGGACGCTTTTATTAATCGTGCATACGATGATTGTGCACTCCCGATCGGATATTCTCAAACTATTTCGCAACCGTATACGGTCGCATTGATGACCGAAGCTCTTCGTGTAAAGCCGGGAGATAAAGTACTGGAGATAGGAACGGGATCGGGATATCAGGCTGCGATTCTTGCTGTTATGGGCGTCAGAGTGTTTACCATCGAGCGTAACCATCAATTATTGCAGGAGGCCCGTCAACGACTTGATAAACTCGGTCTCCGGGTTGCCACGCGGGCAGGTGACGGCACACTCGGCTGGTCGGAATTTAAACCTTACAAGGGTATTCTTGTTACCGCAGGTGCACCTACAACACCGCAACCATTGTTGGATCAGCTTGACGATGGTGGTCGCCTGGTCATTCCTGTCGGCGATCTTGATGAACAACAGTTGCACATCATTGAGAGAAAAGGCGAAGAATTCATCGTGCGTAAAGTTCACGGTTTTAAATTCGTACCCCTCATAGGAAAGCGCGGTTGGTCAAATTCATAACCGGTTATGGGAAACCGAAAAATTCTTCTTATACTATCATCACCCACTGCTTCCGGTAAATCGTACGTAGCACTTCGGGTGGCGGATCATATTCCCGTTGAAATTATTTCGGCCGACTCACGTCAAATCTTTACACATATGACAGTTGGCACGGCCAAACCGACAAAAGAGGAATTGGCAGCGGTACCACACCATTTTATCGATGAGCTTGAACCCGGAACACCCTGGAATGCCGGAAAATTTGCCTCTGAGGCGAGAATAGTAATTGAAAAAATATTCGATCGCGGACGTGTTCCTTTTGTAGTGGGAGGGACCGGGTTGTATATAAAAGCATTGATCGAAGGAATTGTTGATGTACCCGCCGTTGATAGCGCGTTACGGCGAAGTATTACGAACCGGTTTGAGCAGGAAGGGCTGGATCAACTTGTCGGTGAATTGCGTAAGGTTGATCCCACCGGTTCGGAAATAATCGATACAAAAAATCCCCGCCGTGTCATACGTGCACTCGAGATATACTATATGACCGGTATGACTCGGGAAGAAATTCAATCGAAATCGAACGATCCGCTGCAGTATCCGGTTCTATGGTTCGGACTCAACTGGAACCGGGATGCACTTTATAAGCGGATTGAGGAGAGAGTAGACCATATGCTCGAACGAGGTTTAATCGATGAGGTAAGAGCTATCCTCGCTATGGGTTGTCCAAAACATGCCAACGCTTTGCAATCGGTCGGTTATGCTGAAACTATCGGGTATCTCGAGGGGAAGTATTCCGGAGAAGAATTGATACAACGTATCAAGAAAAACACACGCCGTTTCGCTAAACGACAGATAACGTGGTTCGGTAAAAATGAAAAGATCCGATGGATCGATATCCGGTCGAATGAAGATTTAGACAACGCAGCCCTCAGGATCGTTGAGCAATACCGCGCATTGGCAAAGTGAATGAAGCTCTATCGAACGGGGTATTCAATCATCGCTACCATAAACAAAATCCCCGAGCCACACAATAATAATTTCATGCATCTCTCAGTTCAACACTGATCACCGCACCGGTAGCACATACAATCGTATCCGCCGACAGTTCTATATCAACGACGACTTTTCGTTCCGTAATTTCTCTCACGGTTCCGGTTAACGTTAGCTCTTTACCGACCGGTGTTGGCTTTTTATAATCCACGTGGAGGGACGCGGTGACGAATCGGGGAGCTTTTATCGTCGCAAGGTCCAGATTTCTTTTTTCTGCCATTGCAGCGGCGGCCGTCCCGGTACCATGGCAATCAATAAGTGAAGCAATCAATCCTCCATACACATATCCGGGAATAGCGGTATAGTATGCGTCCGGCGTAAATCTGGTTACCGACTGTTTTCCGTCCCAGTACGTTTGTATCTGATGACCGCGATCATTTAAATATCCGCAACCGAAACAGTGGCTGACATCTTCCGTATAAAATTGCTGAATAGGTTTGCTTTCCATAGGTTCCTTATATATTAGTTATTCCGGATATCAACATAAAATTATAAGAAATAATATCCAATAATCAAACTTACATCCTTGAGTCCATTCCGAAAAATCTTGCGGTAATAGTTTCTTGATTATTTTCAAAGTAAACTCATCCCTCGGAATTCGTTATGTAATTAATCAAATATTTTTTGTATTATTAAGAAAAATCAGAAATAACCCTCAATAACAACATACTGCCATCGAATGAAAACAATAATCGAGCCGTTTAAAATAAAAACAGTCGAACCCATCCGTTTTACCACGATCGAAGAGCGGGAAGATATTCTGGAAAAAAGCGGATATAATCCATTTATGATTCACGCAGAGGATGTTCTTATCGATTTGTTAACCGACAGCGGGACATCTGCTATGAGTGCCAAACAATGGGCAGGTATTATGGATGGCGACGAATCATACGCCGGTGCACGAAGTTTTTACAGATTTGAATCCGTCGTAAAAGATCTAACCGGTTACGCACATATTATACCGACACATCAGGGCCGTGCTGCCGAAAAAATACTCTTTACGCTCCTTGGCGGGACCGGGAAATATATTCCAAATAACACTCATTTCGACACAACACGTGCTAACATTGAGTACTCCGGTGCGGAAGCAATCGACCTTGTTATTGAAGAGGGGAAAGATCCCGAAACGCTGCACCCGTTTAAAGGAAATATGGATATCGGCAAACTCGAGCAATTCATACGCGAGAGGGGAGCCGAGAATATTCCGGTGGGGATGATGACCGTAACAAACAATGCAGGCGGTGGACAGCCGGTCTCGATGGCAAATCTACGGGAAGTTCGCGACGTACTAAAAAAACATAACATACCTTTTATCTTGGATGCCTGCAGATTTGCGGAAAATGCATATTTTATTAAACTTCGCGAAGCAGGTTATTCCGATAAGAGTGTAAAAGAGATTGCTCAGGAGATGTTTTCGCTTGCAGACGGTTGTACGATGAGTGCCAAAAAAGATGCGCTCGTCAATATGGGTGGCTATTTAGCGATAAATGATCCGGAGCTTGCACAGGCGGCACGGAATATTTTAATCGTCACCGAGGGTTTCCCGACGTACGGAGGCCTGTCGGGCAGGGATCTTGAAGCGATAGCACAGGGGTTACTGGAAGTCGTCGATGAGCATTACCTGAAATATCGTTTACGGTCTATCGAGTATCTCGGTGAAAAATTGACCGATGCCGGTGTCCCGATTCTGCAGCCTCCGGGCGGGCACGCGATATATATAAACGCTAAAAAGTTTACTCCGCACGTTCCGGCTGAGCAATTTCCGGGACAATCGGTAGTGTGTGAGTTATACCGGTTTGGCGGGATACGGGCAGTTGAGATAGGCAGTGTCATGTTTGGGAAAACGGATAAAAAATCGGGTGAATTCATCCCCGCTGCTATGGAGCTCGTTCGCCTCGCGATCCCAAGGCGGGTTTATACCCAGAGTCACGTAGATTACGTAGTTGAATTGATTATCGAAATGTATAAAAACAGAAACTCACTCAAAGGATATCGTTTGTTATATGAAGCGCCTATGCTTCGACATTTCACTGCACGTTTTGAACCTATTGTATGAATCGACAAAATACTGATATTAAAATTTGTCAGGTTTGTAAATCCGAAAACCCTTCGCTAACGGTTACCTGTGCTTCCTGCGGAGCATATATACGGGACCGGGTACCGGGGCTTCATTTATTCGAAACATTGTGGATGTTGATCGAATCCCCGCACTCAGCGATGCAGCGTATCATTCTTGCCCAGCAGAAAAATTACGTTTTTCTGCTGCAAATTATGTTCGGATTTGCGTATGTAGCATTTATATTCTGGTATGTGCATATCGGATTAGTGATAGATAATTTACAGATACTTTTATTCCTAATACTGGTAACCGGTCCGATTACCGGCATAATTGTGGTCATGGCACTATCATTGGTTGCATTTCTGGNTTTGCGGGTGCAAAAAATGAGCGTAAAANACCGGGATATCAATGCTATCGTGTCTTATGCGAGTTTNCCCATCATACTGTCGATAGTGTTTATTTTCCCGGTGGAGGTGGGCATTTTCGGGATGTACCTGTTTACNAACGAGCCGTCGCCATTCTCAATTAATCCGTTGGCATATAGTCTTGTTATCGGTCTTGATGTTTTACTCGTTATCTGGTCTTTGGTAATATTATTCATAGGATTGAGAATAATCTCAGGCTCAATCATCAGGTTGCTAATTATCTGGATACTTGTTATTGTTTCTGCTTTACTTCCGGTAATTGCGGTATATTCATTTATAACAATATATTACGGGCTTATATGAAAGTAACACGCGAAGAGTTTGAATCATTGGTTGAAGAATCTTTAGAGATGTTGCCTCACCACTTCAAAGTGGCACTCGATAATGTTGAAATTATTGTGGAAGATGTGCCGGGTGACGAGGATCTTGACCGATCAGAAAGTTATGAAAAGCGATCATTGCTTGGATTATATACCGGCATACCTCTGACGGAACGCGGTGCCTGGTACGGAATGACGCCAGTTACACCCGATCGGATACAGATATTTCAGCGTAATATCGAGCGCATCTGTAATAGCACGGAAGAACTGCGTTATCAGGTCCTGACCACCGTTTTTCACGAACTCGGTCACTACTTCGGGATGGACGAAGATGAAATACGTTCCGCGATGGATGATTATATATGATTGTTAATGTGGTTCTGTTCGTTCTGGGACTTACCGCGTTATATTTCGGTGCATCCTGGCTGGTTTCCGGAGCATCGGGAATTGCGTCACGGTACGGAATTCCGCCTCTGGTTATCGGATTAACTATAGTTGCATTCGGCACATCATTTCCCGAACTCCTCGTTAGCGTAACCGCTGCAATAAAAGGTATGAGTGACATAGCAATCGGTAATGTTATAGGGAGTAATATCCTCAATATTGCACTTATACTCGGTTTGTCTGCTATCATTACGCCGCTGCGGATTCAGCTTCGTTCGATTATTGCTGAGAGTCCTATAATGATTGGTTCTGCCGTATTATTATTGATTCTATCTTTAGATAATGTGATTAATCGTATCGACGGTGCACTTCTATTTACCGGACTGATCGCATTCGTCCTGTTTAGTTATCGGTTTGAAAAATATGAATCGGATCGAATACCAGGTACCGAAAAAGATAAATATATAAAGTCTGTTAAAACCGATAAATCAATAGTTATACTGATTAGTCTAATAGTAGTGGGATTGGTCGGACTTACCGTAGGAGCACAAATTCTTGTCGGAGCATCTGTTATAATTGCTAAGTATTTCGGATTAAGCGAAAAATTTATCGGATTGACGATAGTCGCATTCGGTACCTCATTACCCGAACTTGCAACATCGTTCATTGCCGCAATTCGGAAAGAAGTCGGGATCAGTGTCGGAAATATAATAGGGAGCAATATCTTTAATATATTGGCTATCCTGGGTTTGTCATCGATGATAAACCCGATACCGATTGCTAACGGATTGATTGACTCAGGATTTATCTGGGATTATGGTCTAATGATTGCACTTTCAATTTTTCTTTGGTTCTGTATGAAAACAGGTATGAAAGTTACACGTGCAGAAGGTATTCTATTTTTATTCATATTCACCGCCTATATTGGATGGTTATTGTACGTGCGATAAACGGAAGGATAACGACACAATCTATAGGTCTATTCCAGTCAAACAACATTACTCAATTGGCAAATCTACCGATAAATCGGGTCGGGATTTACTTGCAAGGAGACCAGAAAGTTCTTATAATTCTTGTAACACTATATAAAATCACAACTACGATCACATGAAGAGGCGGCATTATGAGTTATGTCCGCTTCAGAACAATGTTCAACCCGGTGCAATCCATTCTCAACCGGATAGTTTGTTCACCTCATTCTCAGGATAGAACACAAACTCATAATCGAGAATTTGTAAAGTGTGGGTTATCACATTAATCACTGATTACATTTACTAAACAAAGGAGATGGTTATGAAGTATTATAGCTTAATCGGTACGATAATACTCATTATGATATTTTTATTCGGATGCAGTCCGGAAGAAACGTGGACCCATTTCGGTGAGGAATTCTCTCTAGCCGACCCTGTACCGCTTTCACAAGGTCTTGCACTGTTAGACGATATTTCCGATAGTGAAGTATTTATGCAAGGTGTTGTTAAAACAACATGTCAAAACAGAGGCGGTTCAATGATTTTACAGGACGGTGATGCGATGGTCCGTGTGCGTTTCGGGGACCATGATTTTTATTTACCGTATGAATCAAAAGGAATGCGTGCAAAAGTGCAGGGCAAACTAAACAGTATAACCATCAGCGAGGCACTTGCAAAAAACTGGGCGGAACGTTTTGGATATCCTGGAGATGATCCTGATATGCTTGAAGGTGAACAGGAGGTTCTGGTATTAACGGCCTCGGGTGTTGCAGTTCAGGGAGAACCGGAATTTTCTCCGGAACAGCAAGCTCTCATCGATGAGGCGGAGGCCGATGCAACTGCAACTGAAGAAGAGACTGAACCAGATAATATTCAGAACTAACCGGTAATCGGTGAGTCCTAACATGGAATACCTGCACCTCTTTACTGATCTTTGATAATCTTAACTGAAAATACTTGATTTTAATTAAGAATATAAATACTATTTAAGGGGAGGTGCAGGTAATGCCGTGCTCCATGATAACTATATCCATAAACATAATCTTGAGCTTGATATCTCGGGTATAGCCGCCGGGGACATTGATGCATTCGAGAATGTGTACCGTAAGTATTATCCGTCGATTTTCCGTTTTTTATATCTTAGTGTTTATGATAAGGCGGTTGCCGAAGATCTATCACAGGATGTTTTTCTAAATCTATGGAAATGTCGTAAAGGATTAGACCCTTCACGCTCTCTGCAATGTTATCTCTATCGTGCTGCGCATAATCATACTGTCAACTTTTTCCGCTATAATGCGCGTTATTGTGAACTACCCGAAAATGAGTTAATACACAAAGCATGGCTGCCGGACGAGGTTTTAGATTCCAAATTTCTGCATCGTGAGGTCGAAAAGGCTGTTCAATCCCTGCCCGATTCATGTCGATCTGTTTTTATTTTAAACCGTTTTGAAGCACTCAGTTATAAAGAAATCGCCGATACGTTAGATATTTCCGTCCATACAGTCCGAAATCATATTAGTAAAGCTCTCTATACCCTGCGGGAAATTTTACAAAAAATACTATAAATGGCAAACACGAAGCGTATAATAGTGCCTCAGCATATAGTACTTTTTCATTATATCGGTGTATTAATTATGTTATGCATGAAACACCACACCCCTTAATAGACATGCGTTTTTATTACCAGGCGGTACAATATCTGCACGATAGAGTAACCGGCGACGATAAAACAGACTTCGAACATCTCATATTGAAATCAGATGAGCACTGGAAAGCTTATGTCGATATTGTGAAGATATGGAGTATGAGTGGAGAACTCATTGTTCCCGAATCAGAGGGAGACAGACCGTGGCATATGCTTGTAAACCGATTGAGCAACGAAAGAGAGAAAGAAAAGGAATCAATAAAAAAATCCGTTGAAAAAGATTTCTTCTATTATTCACAAAAAAGACATTCCCCGGTGCAATCAGTTGTTGCCGTTTTTATAGGTGTTATTTTACTACTGCTGTTCATCTATTATTTTCAACAGTCTGCTACGTTGCCTGTTTCACTCACGAACGAAGAACCGACGCTCATAGAGATCACCACAGCGAAAGGGGAACGGGTAACGTTACGTTTATCTGATGGGACGACGGTTGTTCTCAATTCTGACTCCAAACTCATTACGCCCGATCGATTCAAGGAAAACCAAAGGCAGATCAGTCTTGAAGGTGAGGCGTACTTCGATGTTCGACACTTCGAAGACTATCCTTTTCGGTTAATTGCAGGTAATACTATGACAACGGTTGTTGGTACGCGATTTAATGTTCGTGAAAGGAAGGGTGCCGTACAGATTGTTGTGGAGGAAGGGTGCGTGGATGTTATGGAAATCCATAATGAAAAGCAGAGAGTGGCTACACTGCTTTCGTCAGGCGATATGACAGTTTACAATCCGAAAGACGGACTTATGCATGTTTCACCAGTCAATACTGACGATTATCTTGCCTGGCGGTTTGGAAGGTTGGTTTTTTGTGAAGCCTCTATTGTCGAGGTCTTCGACGAGATCGAAAGAACATACGATGTCAACTATATACTGATTGATCCTGCACTGGAAAAAAGAAAATTGACCGGTCAATTTTTTCAGGAACAGTTGGATGACATTTTACAGGACATCGCTTTGGCCATGGATTTACACATTGAGCGCCGGGGAAAATCTATAAAGATATATCCGTGACACGGCTTGTTCAAAAAGCATAGGGATTGTCAACCTTGATGCTGCATGTATGAATTTCGAATCATACGAAAAGATTATTCAGAAATATCGTGAGGTGAGCATATGAAACGCTTGCTTTTTTTATTTACCGTTTCATTTTTTATTCAAATCGACAGCGCCGGCAGTCAATACCCCGCCGGGGAGTTTTCACAGTCGCAGTTTCATGAGGCAAAACACGAGTCGGTACTTCACCTCATCATATCTTTGGACGTAAAGAATCAACCGATTAGAGTTGTTTTGGATATGCTGGCAGAACTGACCGGCGCACGATTTTTATATGATAATTCTATTTTTGACGGATTACCGAATATTACAGCCACATATGAATATATTCGTTTACAGAACATACTTGACGATATCTTTAAGAATCCTCAGATAACGTATGTGGCCTCGCAAGCAGGACAGATCGTTATTGCGAAGGAATCGAGAGTACGGCAGGAAACCGGTGACATAACTGTTACGGTAAAATCCGGTGACGAACGTATACTGCCCGGCGCAAACGTTGTCATTGTAGAGACAAAACAGGGGGCAGCTACCAATGAACGAGGTGTAAGCCGTTTTCTGAATATTCCTCCCGGTGTATATACCATCGAAGTATCATTTATCGGTTATGAAACGCAGCGAAAAGAGATTCGTGTCGATAGAGAAAAAACAACTCTTGTGGAAATCAAACTCATATCTACCGCATTTTTAATAGGTGAGATTGAGGTTCGTGCGACACGGGAAATACTCTTACCCGAAGTCCCGGAAACCCGAACCATTATATCCGGCTCCGAGGTTGAGCATTTGCAGGCATCAAGTCTTGGTGATGTTTTACATCTTGTTCCCGGTATTCAACAATCAGCAAATCCCGGGCTAAGCAGATCGAGCCTTGCTGCTATCCGCGGCTACGACAGAGACGAGATGGCAACCTTCGGCACAAGGATCATTATCGACGATATGCCTCTTTCGAGCAATGCCGAGCTTCAGTTCGAGCGACATACTTCAGCGGCAACCGGCATTTCGACATTAGGACGCGGGATCGACCTTAGAACGATTCCCGCTGACAATATCGAAGAGGTGGAAGTCATACGGGGGCTGCCGTCGGTCAGATATGGTGAGCTTACCTCCGGTATTATCAGAGTACGGACACGCACGGGACCTCAGCCGCACCGGCTTAAGATCAAACAAAATCCCGATACAAAAGAGGGAAATTTCGGCGGCGGATTCCGGTGGAAAACGACAGATCTGAGTTATAATCTTAACGCAGCGAGGAGCGAGCGGGATATACGAAAAACGGGAGACGAATATACCCGGCTCACCGGACAGGTCGCCCTGACCAACCGTTTGCTCGACAACAAACTACGAATCGATCATACTGCGCGTGCGCAGCGAGTCTTCGACGAGGAAGAACCGAAAGGAGATATGCTCCGGACACGCAACTATAACAGAGGATATTCTCTCTCATACAACGTACGGAGCCGGTATAAACCCGATGATCACAGCGAGATCTATGCGACCACCTATCTGAGGTACCGGAGGGAAAATAGTATGAGATCGCGCCTCCGCACCGAATTGCTCATAACTCCGGCGGGAGATACCGTTGCCACATATATAGGCCGGGTCGAAACGAAAGGCAACGAATGGACGGCCGGAGGTCGCCTGGAATACGACAGAAAATTTTCATTTGATAACTTCGTCTATAACGTATTGATCGGAAGCGAGATACAATACGATGCCAACACCGGCGAAGGGGTAATGATCGATACGGTCTTTAATTACTATGGTGCGGAATCCGGCCGGCGGCCGTATGGATTTGATATTATTCCCGGCCAGGTGATTGCAAGTTTATACGCGGAAAATCGATTCTCGGGGAAATTACTTCTCGATTATGTTTTCATTCTCGGTGCGCGATATGATATGTATCGCCCGCGATCAATTAATTTTTCCGGATTGTTCGGCACGGGAGATTTTGTCGAATCCTATCAGGGAAGTTTTCTTAATCCGAGAGCGAGTCTGATGTTGAACATGACGCAAAATATACAGTTCCGGTTTAGCGGAGGAATTACCTCGAAATCCCCGCCCATGAGCAGAATGTATCCTCCGCCGGATGTGTTTACGTGGCGAAATCCGGAGGAGAATACCATCGTGCATCTGCGTAACGACCGGTCGTCACCGTATCTGCAGGCATACCGGGAGAAACAACTGGAAATGTCGTACGACCAGCGCATTCGGAATACGTTGGGCTTCAGCATATCGGGATACTACAGAGAGCGGTCTAACGATCCTTCAACACTCCCCGAACCACAGTTTGTCTATAGTCTGAACGATCAGAACCGGATTGATTATCTCTATTATGTGAATTCCACAAGCAGAAATCATAATATCGGGTGGGCGTATAACAAGGGTGTGGAATTAACGGTACGGACAAGGCAGATAGAACCGTTAAACACGGAATTTATCGTTACGGGAGCGTACAGCTACACGAAAACCGGTGCGGACGGATATTTGTACGATGCCAATCCCAGATTGGATTGGGGGCAGTATCATAATTATGAGATACCGGGGTTACCCGATACGCTGTGGGGAATGATATATCCCCGCGGTTCTAATTGGAGAGACAGGATCGTTATGAATTACAACGTCAGATACATGAACTCAACGCTCGGCGTGTGGATAACGTTTCGGGCAGAGCATCAGGTGTGGTCAAGACGACAAACAACCAATCTGAAACCGCTCGATCCCGCAATGGCGCCCGAGACGGTGATAATGGATAGACTATGGTCGGATCGATTATTTGAAGAACCGCATAAATTCCTGTTCAATATTAATATCAGCAAAGCATTGTACAGAGGAGCAGAGATCTCGTTTTATGTAAACAATTTCCTCGACGATCCCGGCTACTGGAGGTACCAGAGGGTCTGGAACGATCCTGCCGATATTGTCGAATCGCCTCGGAATCCCTCGCTCTTCTACGGAATCGAATTCAGTATGTCGTTCGATTCATTATTCCGGTAAGAGTATCGAAACCGGAATATTATATATAAGGAGATGATTGAGATGCGAATGTATTATATAATGATTTTTTATATTGGTCTATTTTTAAGTGGCTGCACACTCGAAGACAAACCGACCGGGTGGGACGGTGAAGGAGTTCTTGAAGTCTATCTCGTTTGGGAAAGTTTTACTCCCGAAGGTGAATCGGAAATCCTCCCGGTTATTGATGCCGATGTGAGAGCAAGCAGCGAGTATGGAACATTTCATAGTACGACAAACGAATTTGGAATGTCGGAATTTAAAAACCTGCCGACATCATCCTATATTGTATCGGCACGGTCGTTTCACCCCCTCGATTCGCTTATTGTTCTTGTCGGTTCACTTGAGAATATGTCGGTCGTATCCGGAATGCAGACATCCGATACGCTCACCGTACTGCCGATGCCGCAATCGGGTATCGTCATCAATGAGTTATATACTTCCGGCCCGGTAAATGATATGTTTTATTTCTTTGACCAGTTTGTCGAATTATATAATACCAGCACAGAGACAAAATATTTAGACGGTATCTGGCTGATGCGAGTATCGGGGACCGGTGACGGTGCGTACTACCCGGGTGAAGATAAATATGGTGACGGGCAGATGCAGGGTGTTGTCTATGCGTATGCATTCCCGGGGAGACCGGGGGATCAGAATTACCCGATTGAACCCGGGCAGTTTGTGGTTGTTGCATCTTCCGCTTTCGACCACAGCAGTATAGTTTCGGGAGCGGTCGATCTTTCAAATGCAGATTGGGAAACCTATAATCAATATTCGGCGGTGGATATCGATAACCCGAATGTACCGAATTTGACAAACATGATCCCGGAGCGGACTGCGAGATTTTTAATAAATCTTGTAAGTGACAGAATCGTGATCGCCACCGGTGAAGATACGGTATGGACTGATGGCATCCGTATCGATACGATACTCGACGGTGTGGAATATCAGAGTAATCCGCCTCCGACAAGTAGAAAGACGCTTGATCCCCGCATAGACAGGGGCTATGTGCTCAGCCCACCCCGTTACAGCGGCATGTCGATGCAGCGGCGTTTACCCGGTTTCGATACCAACGACAGCAGGGTTGATTTTGAAGTAATCCCGAAAGCAACACCGGGATATCATAAATAAACAGATAGCGGAAATGCGTGCGCACATTATCATATTAACAAATATAGCCCTTCTCGTTACGGGATGTTTGGTTGAAGAAAAACCCACGGGTTGGGATGGCGAAGGAATACTTGAAATCTACCTCGTATGGGAAAGTTTTACTCCCGACGGTGAATCCGAGATGCTCACTGTTTCTAACGCCGAGGTACAAGCAACCAGTGAGTACGGTACGTTTACCAGCAAAACAGACGAGGTCGGAAGAGCGGAGTTTAAAAATCTTCCGACATCGACATACATAGTATCTGCACGCTCCGTCCATCCGCTTGATTCTCTGATCCTGCTGGTCGGCTCGATGGAAAATATATCGGTACTCTCGGGAAATCAATATGTCGATACTCTTACCGTATTACCGATGCCTCAATCAGGGATAATGATAAATGAGATTTATACCGCCGGGCCCGTTAACGATATTTTTTATGTCTTCGATCAGTTTATTGAGATTTATAATGCAAGTAACGAAACAAAGTATTTGGACGGTATCTGGATAATGAGACTATCCCGCATTGAAGGAGATATTTATCCCGGGGAAGACGGGTATAATGACGGACAGGTGCAGGGTGTAACCTATGCGTTTGCATTTCCCGGAAGACCGGGCGAGCGAAATCATCCCATTGAACCCGGACAGTTTATGGTGCTTGCTTCCACGGCAGTTGACCACACTCAATTTGTTGCCGGTAGTTACGATCTTTCGAACGCAGATTGGGAATTTTATAACCAGTATTCCGCAGTGGCAATCGACAACCCGGATGTGCCGAACATTACAAATATGTTACCACACCGGACATCCCGGTTTCTACTGGCACTAACAAACGACAGAGTAATTATGGCAACCGGAGAAGATACGGTGTGGGTAGACGGAATACGTATAGATACCATTATTGACGGTGTGGAATATCAGTCGAATCCTCCCCCGCGGAACCGGAAAACACTCGACCCGCGCGTGGATCGCGGGTATGTGCTCAGTCCGCCCCGATACAGCGGCATGTCGATGCAGCGGCGTCTGCCCGGTTTCGATACCAATGACAGCAGGGTGGACTTCGAAATATTACCCCGCGCAACGCCGGGATATCAGAAATGAGCAAAGACGATCACGGCAGGAAGTAATACATTAAACGAGAATGATATGAAAAAGTTATTTGCATATATGATGATAGTCTTTCCGGTTTTTATATATTCCGGGAACGAATCATTTGCACAGACGAAGAGCGGGGGCAAAATTCCGCATTTCAGCGGAACCCCTTTTCTCACGCTCGATATTAATCCGTACGGAATGTATAACTGGAATGCGTTGCCGTATAATCCGGCTCTGCTATCGAATTTTATTCGTGAAGACCATGTTGCCATTCTACCACGATATAAATCTGTTGAGGGTGATTACCGGCGCAGATTCGATCCCCGCGCAATCCGGAACTACAATATGGAGTTTGAAATAGTCAGGGATTTGGGAAATAAGGGTAAGTTTCTCGGAACTGCGACTTTCCTTCGAGAAGACTACCGAGATGTCGACGGTTCGCTGAGAAAAGATCCATATGCGGGGGATCCCTTCTTTTATCGCGATACTACGCTGGCACACTTCCCGTACGACGGCCCTAAGGTAGGTTTTTTATATTCATATGAACTCTTTCCGTCTGTCCATATAGGTTTGGGTGCCGGTTACGGTATTCTGGACGGATTAAAGACCGAGTATACGAGAGCGCGTACAATCCTCCGTTCATTCGATTATACGTTCGCGGCGGCGTATCGTCCCTCGGGATATAACTATATCGGCATCTCATATAAAAGGGATGATGCGCGGGAAAATATTGAAGCGCGTTATGAGCAACTGCTCGATGTCGAAACGTTTACGCATCGCGGAGACAGTTACCATCTGAGGAGACGCGGAAGTTCCGTTGAACAAACTTTTCGATCTATATCAGACCATGTCGAACTTACCGGATCACTGCTCGCAACGGATCGTATGCTTCTTGAAGGTCGGGGGATATATACCGTGAAAGGATTTCAGGTGCTTCGCCCTCTCGCAATGATAAAAGAACATGAGGAGGGATATGCACAATATGTTACATATAACGGTGTGGCAAGCGTTAAATATTTTCTGAATGACCGGGTATCACTTCAGGCGAAGGGAAATTATCACGATACGAAGATGTGGGCGCGCATTTCAGATAGGAATTTATTGCTCTGGGAATGGGATTACCGCACGTACGGTTTCGGGCTGGGGATTACCTACCGAACTTCTCCCCGTGTCATGTATCTGTTGGAAGCAGATGTGGCACAATTCTCGGCAGACTCGGTTAAATATATCGACAATCATACAAACAGTTTCGATTCTCATGGAAACGGGATTCATGGGGCAGTAGAATTTTATGCGACTGATAAACTTCGGTTCCTGACAAGCGCCGGAGGCAGATGGTTCGACCGTGAACCTGAGCGCGGCGGCGACAACTATTTCTTCTGGAATGCGTCGGCTCATGCAACGTATCGGTGGAAGGATAATCTGCAATTTTACCTTTATACAAAGTATGGAAAATCAAATGCCGATTTACACGGAATGCGGAAAGGGCTTACACACAGCGAGATCGTTCTTGGGATAAAAGTTTATCAATAGTCATGATTGTTACAACGGAATTTAGCTCGATATACGATATCACCGTAAATCATAACAGTAAATACATAGATAAGGAGGTGAAAAAATACGCAAGATATTCCTTTAATTAGATGTAATTTGTTGTCCTAATGAAATATAATATAAACCTTCAAAATTCAAGAAGGAGAGATTAGAAATGAGAAAATTATTGATACTTTTTCTCCTGTTATCCGTCCCTTTTCTTGTGGTTGCCGAGGATTGGACAGAAGTAATAACGGCGACATATGCCGCCGGTCTTAACGATGTGCAGTTTCTTGATGATCAAAACGGATGGATTGTCGGCGGCGGCGGATTGCTCCTAAAGACTACCGATGGAGGAATCACATGGACGGAGGTGAATGTCCCGACAACACTGAGTCTTAACTCAATCTTTTTCGTTGATGAAAACGTGGGGTATATCGGCGGAGGTACGCGTACAATACTCAAAACCGTAGACGGTGGCCTTACGTGGACCGATTCCCAGATCAGCACCGACGTGATACCGGAAAATGTCAGTATGGATGCGTTGTTTTTCTATGATGAAGATACCGGATTTGCGCTCAGTTCTCAGTTGAATACGAATGCACGGGTCGTGAAAACTACCGACGGTGGAGTAACCTGGGAGATTGTGTTTTTTGAAGATTCAGACGCAATTAACGACATGGCATTTCATGGTTCAAACGGTATTATTGTCGGGCGAACATTTCAGTCCGTTTATTACTCGACCGATAGCGGCGATACCTGGGAGAAGGGTGATCCAATAACGGTAGATCCTGCCTGGGGAATATTATATTCGCGGAGTGATCTGCGGGCTGTGACCATGCTGAATGATACGACCGCTCATGTGGTTGGTTGGGGAACGAAGGCGTTGGGATTACAGCCTTCGATTCATCTCAGAACCACCGACGGCGGACAAACGTGGGAGTTTGTTCTCCAACCCGAAGAAAAACGAACCTATGATAATTTATGGGGTATACATTTTACCGACCAGGATAACGGATTTGTTGTCGGCGGCAGCGGCGTAATTATCAATACTACCGACGGCGGTACAATATGGGAGGTTATTGATTATCCGCTCGGTACTACCATGAATGCCGTTCATGGTGTCGGAGATATGTTGGTTGCAGTTGGTGCAAGCGGTGTAATCATCAGATCAGATGACGGAGGAGCAACATGGGAACTGCTGACTCCTATGCCGAATATCCGGTTGGATAATATACAGATCGTCAACCAAAGTGTTGGATATGCTGCAGGTTTTAACGGTATTTTTGTTAAAACTATCGACGGCGGTCAGACATGGGTACCCGGTTTCATGCGGGCAGAGGGAACAACCGAAAATATTCAGGATATGCATTTTGTCGATGAGAATATCGGATATGTTGCGTGCAGTTTTCGTATGGTTGCAAAAACCGTCGATGGCGGTCAAACATGGACGCAGGTTATTCCCGATACCACCGCAGCGGTTGTGGTAAGCGCCGGTGTGTATTTCACTGATGCCGATCACGGTGTTGTTGTAGGACGCAAAGGAGCACGGAATGATATAATCTATGTCACAAGAGACGGCGGAAACAGCTGGACGATTTTTGAAAACCTGGTAGACCAGAATCTTAACGCCGTTGCATTCGGTAGCAGCGATAATGGAGTCATCGTTGGCAACGCTGCAGCAATACTTTATACGAACGACGGGGGAACAAACTGGAATGTAGCGGCATTTAGCGATTCGGTCCCCACGGCAAACTTAAACGATGTCGCCTTTGTTGATGAAAATACCGTTGTTGCCGTCGGTAATGAGATTATTCTCAAATCAACCGATGCGGGGGCAACGTGGGAAGTAATCAATTCCGGGACCGAAACTAACTTAAATGGAGTCGCATTTGTCGGTAATCCTATAGGATACGCAGTCGGACGCGATGAAGTATTAAAGTCTGCCGATAGGGGAGATTCCTGGGAAAACATTATCGATCTCTTCCTTATGGAAGGTAACACCCTTTACAGTGTCGATGTCGATGTAATAGGGGGGGTGTGGGTATCGGCAATGGGAGGTACTATCTACAATTTGCCGGGTACTATCGAGATTCCGATCAGCGATGTATATTACATACCGAAGGGCACGCATGAATATGGTTTTAATTCGCTCGCCGAGGCAATTGAAGCATTGCGGTCAATCGAAATAGAGACTACGGTTACCCTATACATCGACGATGACCTTAATGAGACCGGAAACGATCTGGACTTTACCGGTATTACATTATCGGAGGAGAACAATCTTGTTATCAAACCTGCACCCGACAAAACACCGGTTATTATAACTGATAGGGGGGTTTATATTGAAGGAGTATCATACATAACTATTGACGGATCCAATAGCGATGAACCGGAACGTCATTTAGCTATTATGTATGATGCAGCCGGAGCAGCGGCAATTTGGATCGCAGGAAACTCCCACTATGTCACAATAAAGAATATTATTGTCGGGCATACTGCCGATGATATTGCTGTATATGGCTCAGCCGGCATCCGCGTTCGCCGGGATGATGCGGCAACTATGTATCCCACTAATATCACTATCGAGAACTGCCAGATAGGAAGTCTTGATAATCCGTTTAAAGACGGTATTCAGGCATGGGGAACCGGTAGCCCGCTGCTTCGTGTCGAGGCAGATGTTCTCAACAGCGATATTTATGCCTCACATCGGGGAATTACAACGTTCTATATGCAGGAAAGTCACTATTCAGGTAATACTATATATGTTACCGGACAAAATGCGGGACCCGCGTGGTATGCCGGGGTATATCTTGCAGGCGGTTCAAACATGACAGTGACCAATAATGATTTCCGGCTACTTGGTGTAAGCGACCCGACCGGAAAGTATATTGCCGCCGTAAATATAAATCTTAATGCCGGTTTTACGGACATTTATAACAACTTTGTATCCGTAACGGAAGATTTCACAAATTATGGTACGGCAACAGACAATAGGTTATATGGGATTGCAACACACCGTGAAGGGGCAAATGAGTCATATAATATTTATCACAACTCATTCCTTATAGGTGCTTCAGGTGAAACCGGGAGGAATGCTGCCATCGGATTCGAAAGCGGAAGTAACTTCACGGTCGGTGTAACCAAAGAGATTAGTGCATCATTTGATGTGAGAAACAATATCATGGTCAACTCGAACCATACTGAAGTGTCTTACTGTATTCATTGGCCGCTTACCACGGTTCCTGTTTCCGATTACAACAATCTGTATGTCACCGGTGAAAACGCTAATATAGGTTACTTTGATAATGCCGCACATAAAGATCTGGGATCATGGCAATTTAGCTCTGATCTTGACAATAATTCAGTTTCGATTGCAGTTGAATTCGAATCGGATGTGAACCTGCGGCTGACCGGCGAATCGGTAGGCGATGAACGACTCGCGGGTATTCCGATCGAAATGGTTCAGACCGATATCGATGGTAGTGTCCGGAATACAGTCTACCCATATATGGGTGCATACGAGGCACCTATCCCGTTATCGGCAGATGGTATTGTCGATGATGGTTTGCCGCGGCAATTCGAACTGTATCAAAACTATCCGAATCCGTTTAATCCGTCCACCACAATACAATTTGCTATACCCGAACAGGCAAACGTTCGTCTTGAGATATATAATATGCTTGGACAGCGTGTTAAGGTGCTGGTTGCCGACGAATATTATCAGCCGGGTATATATTCGGTGTTGTGGAATGGATTGAACGAAAGCAATCTGCCGGTCACAAGCGGTACCTATATCTATCGTATTGCGGCGGGAAATTTTGTTGAATCGAAGCGAATGATATTTATCAAATAATGGGAATATAGTGATGCGAACGAGTTGTATATAATATATATAAAAGCTGCCCGAATAATGAACAGTGTATTGTTTACGATATTATTGAGGTGGAATTCTTCGGGCAGCTATTTTTATAACTGAGTTTTTATTGCATTCATAGCCAGCAGACTGACTCGATGTTATATGGTCTTCTGCTGATTTATCGGAGGACGTAATGTACCGCAGCCATCGTAATATTATCGTATTGCTTGTGTTGATCGCAAGTATTTTATCGTCACCGTCGTTATCTGGAAAAGAGTTTGTCGAGGGTAAATTATACAGACATGAATTGTCGAACGGACTTGTTGTCTTGACAATCGAGCGGCATATTGCACCTCTTATCTATCATCAGTTAACATATCGGGTCGGTGGCAGACATGAATATCTTGGCATAACCGGTATCGCACATTACGTCGAGCATATGATGTTTAAAGGGACACCAACCTATCCGCAGCGGGAAGCACTCGAGTTGATCCAAAAAAACGGGGGAATATTTAACGGATTTACTGCACAGGATATGACTAGTTATTACGAGTTTATGCCGGCGAATAAAATCGAGATAGCACTATCCATTGAATCTGATCGAATGCAAAACTGTATTTTTGATCCCGATGAGTTTGAATCCGAGCGTGAAGTAATACGGCAGGAACGGCGAATGCGGTCTGAAAGCTCGGTTCAGGGTATCATGCGTGAACTGCTCAATTCGGTTGCATATTCAAGTCATCCCTACCGGGATCCGGTGATCGGTTGGCCGGCCGATCTCGATAATATTACGCGGGAACAAGCCTTTGAATTTTATCGAACATATTATACCCCCAATAATGCGTATCTCGTACTCGTTGGTGCATTCCAAACGCGTGAAATGATTAAACTGGTGGAGCACTATTACGGTGCGATTCCGCGCGGTCCGGAAATCACGAACATATATGCGGTCGATCAACTCCAGATAGCCCAGAAGACTATTACATTACATCATAACGATATATCTTCTCCGCTCATACAGATGGCATTTAAAGTGCCGACGCTTCATAGTGATGATGGCCCCGCCCTGCGATTGGCGGCAAGTATCCTCGGCGCCCGCAGCCGTACCTCCCGTTTACATCGCCGTCTTATCGAAGAAGAACGCATTGCGACACGTACATCGGCAGGTATGCCGGCGAGTATAGATCCTCCGCTTTT
>SL_3KL_010_SEDDRAFT_10001149_pt1 | contig 23746 bp, 23 predicted proteins | sample SodLakKL_010_SED_2_FD_10381 | JGI IMG/M metagenome (IMG submission 10381) | reverse complement strand
ACCGGAAGCCATGGTGGAAAGTGCCCTTCGGCACATCGATCTGGTTACCTCGGCCGGGTTTGACCAAATTAAAATTTCCATTAAAGCTTCCGATGTTATACGTACAGTAGAAGCATATCGATTGCTGAGTTCCTTGACGGACTTTCCTTTGCATGTGGGGGTTACTGAGGCCGGTTCCCTGTATTCGGGTATTGTCAAGTCCTCTCTGGGAATCGGTACTCTTTTGGCTGAAGGTATCGGAGATACCATCCGGGTTTCTCTTACCCGGGATCCGGTTGAGGAGGTCAGGGTCGGCTATGAAATACTCAAGGCTCTGGGGCTTCGCCAGCGGGGCCCGGAAATCATATCCTGCCCTACATGCGGCCGGTGCAACATTGATCTGTTCGGTATTGTGGAAGATGTCGAAAAAGCACTTATGACCAGTTTAATTCCGGCTAAAATTGCCATCATGGGTTGCGTGGTCAATGGACCTGGCGAAGCAAGAGAGGCTGAAATTGGGATTGCCGGAGGAGACGGAGTCGGGGTTTTGTTCAAACGGGGAAAAGTCATAAAAAAGATTCCGCAGGAAAAACTCGTTGAAGTACTCATCAAGGAAGTCGAATTATTGGAAAAAGAAAGGAAATATTGTTAACATATGCCAAAAGCTCCGAAGACAGCGATTTCTCCGACAAGGAAAGAGAATTATCCAGAATGGTATCAGCAGGTTATCAAGGAATCAGATCTGGCTGAGCGTTCAGTGGTGCGCGGATGTATGGTGATAAAACCCTGGGGATATGCACTTTGGGAAAATATCGTGCGATCCCTGGATAACATGTTCAAGGAGACCGGAGTAAAAAATGCTTATTTTCCGCTTTTTATTCCGCTGTCTTTTCTGGAAAAAGAAGCCGAGCATGTGGAAGGATTCGCCAAAGAATGTGCGGTGGTAACGCATCATCGCCTGGAAAAAAGCCCGGAGGGGGGATTAAAACCGGCCGGAGCGCTTAATGAACCTCTTGTTGTGCGTCCCACTTCAGAAACCATCATTGGGGACTCTTTTGCCAGATGGATCAAAAGCTATCGGGACTTACCGCTTCTGATCAACCAGTGGGCCAATGTGGTACGATGGGAGATGCGTACGCGAATGTTTTTGAGGACCAGTGAGTTTTTATGGCAAGAGGGGCATACGGCTCATGCTACATCGGCAGAAGCGGTTGAACGTACAAGGCTGATGCTGGATGTATACGCTCGTCTTGCGGAAGAATATCTGGCGATGCCGGTTATTCGCGGAAGAAAATCTCCGGCGGAAAGATTTCCGGGAGCTGTAGACACCCTTTGTATCGAGTCCATGATGCAGGATAGAAAGGGGCTTCAGGCAGGGACTTCCCATTTTCTGGGTCAGAATTTTTCAAAAGCATCAGGAATTCGTTTCCAAAACGCAGAAGAAAAAGAAGAGTTTGCATGGACAACCTCCTGGGGGGCATCTACCCGACTTATCGGCGGAATCATCATGACACATGGAGATGACGATGGTCTCATCCTGCCTCCACGAGTGGCATCAGCTCATATCGTGTTGCTGCCCATTTTTAAAAATGCCCAGGAACGCATTTTGGTAATGGAATACACAGAAGCGCTTGCAGCGCAGTTGACAGACCGGTATTATCATGATCAGAAAATTTGTGTTGAAATCGATGATCGTGATATCGGTGGTGCCAGAGGGTGGGACTGGATCAAAAAAGGAGTGCCGTTACGCGCGGAAATAGGTCCGAGAGACATTTCAAATGACTCGGTTTTTGTGGCAAGACGCGACCGTGGAGTTCGCGAGAAACAGGCGATTGCACGGAACGATTTTGTGAGCGGAATTTGCAGCATGCTGGATGATATTCAGGAAAATATTTTTAACAGAGCCCGTAATCACCTGAGGGAAAATTCCAGAACCATTGATGACGCTAAGGCTTTTTATGATTATTTTACACCTAATAATCAAGACCAGGAAAAAAATCAGTCTGAGATACATGGTGGCTTTTCATATTCCCACTGGTGCGGTTCCGAAAGTTGTGAAACAAAAATCAAAAACGATCTCAGTGTAACCATTCGGTGCATTCCTTTAAACGATGAATATGGTGATAAAGGAAAGTGCATCTGTTGTGGAAAAGATAGCGATCAACGAGTTGTTTTTGCTAAGGCGTATTAATATCAATGATTCGAATTACTGACATCATTGACAAAATTATTGAGAATAACCCCGATGCTGAATTGGATTTGGTGGATCGGGCATACATCTACTCGGCCCAGGTTCACGATGGTCAAGTGCGCCTTTCGGGTGAACCCTATCTGTCTCATCCTCTGGAAGTTGCCGGAATACTGGCTGATATGAAACTCGACGCGGTTAGTGTTGCAGCAGCGCTTCTTCATGATGTTATCGAAGATACCCATGCCACGAAAGAAGAAATCGAATCCATGTTCGGTAAAGACGTGGCGCTGATCGTCGATGGTGTAACCAAGTTAAGCAAGATGGCTTTTAAAAGCTCCCAGGAGCGCCAGGCGGAAAACTTTCGTAAAATGATCCTGGCGATGGCCAATGATATTCGGGTTATTTTTATCAAGCTTGCAGACCGTCTTCACAACATACGCACACTCCAATTTCACAAACTGGAAGACCGGAAGCGGAAAATCGCCCAGGAAACCGTGGATATTTATGCACCTCTTGCCGCTCGTCTCGGAATTTACTGGATCAAAAAAGAACTCGAAGACACCTCTTTTATGTATATCATGCCCGATGAATATGAAAAGATTAAGGGAATGGTTAATAAAGACCGTATAGAACGGGAGGTTTATGTAGAAAACATTAAAAGTAAAATCAATGAGAAAATGGCTCAGGTGGGTCTAACCTGCGAGGTTCAGGGACGGTATAAACAGTATTGGAGCATTTACAGCAAAATGAAGGCCCAGAATTTGACATTTGAGGATGTACACGACCTGGTAGCGTTTCGGCTTATTTTGGATACTGTACCCCAATGTTATGAAGCTCTGGGCCATATTCACTCCATGTGGAAACCGATCGCCAAAAAATTTAAGGATTACATAGGCTTTCCCAAGCCCAACATGTATCAGTCTCTTCATACCACTGTCAGCGATACCAATGGCGACCGTATTGAAATTCAGATTCGTACTGCCGAGATGGACAGGGTTGCAGAATCGGGTATCGCAGCTCATTGGAGCTATAAGGAAGGGCGTCAGACTGAGGAAAATGTGGGCAAGACCTATTCCTGGCTCAGAAATCTGGTGGAAAACCAGGAAACGATAAAAGATCCCGATGAATTTCTCGAAAGTGTTAGAATAGACCTTTTTCCTGACGAAGTTTATGTTTTTACACCTACCGGTGAAATTCATTCTCTTCCCCGGGGGGCAACCCCGATAGACTTTGCCTATTTGATCCACACGGAGGTGGGCAACCTGTGTACAGGCGCCAAAGTCAACAATCGTATGGTGGCTTTAAGCACAGAACTCAAGACCGGTGATCGGGTGGAAATTATTACCACCAAAAACACCACTCCCAGCAAAGACTGGTTGCATTTTGTTAAAACGGTAAAGGCAAGGTCAAGAATCCGCCAATGGATCAAACAACAGGAAAAAGAACGTTCCATTACGCTGGGAAGGGAGATGCTGGAAAAAGTCTTTCGGAAACACCGGCTGAATTTTAATGCCATTTCCAAGACAGAGGATTTTCAGAAAGTGGCGGAAGGCTTCGGTTTCAAAACTGAAGATGAACTTATCGCCAGTATTGGTTATGGGAAAAATACCCCGCTTCAGGTTGTCAAGAAATTTCTTCCCAAAGATGAAGAAGAACGTGATACGGAAGCCATTATAGGTAAACTGGTTGGAAAACCTCCCTCGAAGAAAAACAAGGGGGGTATTCTGGTCAAAGGGATGGATGATATCCTTGTGCGGTTTGGAAAATGCTGCCAGCCAGTCCCCGGAGATGCCATCACCGGATATATCACCCGCGGCCAGGGTGTTACTATCCATCGAAAAAGCTGTGTCAATGCCTTAAAAACAAGTCCTGAACGGCAAATTGATGTAAGCTGGAATGAAGAAGTGAATAATTCATATCCGGTGACTATCCGGGTTCGTTCCCTTGATCGTGTCGGTCTTTTGGCCGATATTGCCGGCAGTATCAGCAAAAACAAAGCCAATATTATCAGCGTCAATACTACTTTTTGGACCAAAGAAAAGGTTGAAAATATCTTTGAGTTGTCAGTCGAAAGTACAACCCATCTGGAAACCGTACTTTCATCCATCAAAAAAGTGCCAACGGTTCACGATGTCAAAAGGATAGACCGTTGATCTTTTCATAATCGCGACTATGGTGCTTTGATCACAAACCCTGCTTTGATGCATGAAGTACAAACCAGCATTTTTTTTCTTTGCCCCTTGCTAAGTGTCTTGACACTCTGAAGATTGGGATTGAACCGACGTTTGCTGACATTGTGCGCATGGCTGATATTGTTTCCTACCAGCGGCTTTTTCCCACATATTTCACACATTCTTGCCATTTTTCAAGATCTCCTGTTTTCTTTACATTATACAATATTTATTCTGTTAAAAACCCGAACTCTGCCTTATAAACAAAAGAAAAATTTATGTAAAGAGTTATTTTGAATCCTCCAGGGCTATTTCACAACGGGCAAGATATTCTATCGCCTGTTTATGGACGCCCACATCCGGATAATCATGAATTACACTTTTGAATCTTTTTAAGGCAGCTTTGTAATGCTTCTTCTTAAAGTAGAATTTACCCACATAAAATTCATGACCGGCAAGTTTTTTTATGCATGTGTGAATGTGTTCTTCAGCTTGTTTGGAATATTGATTCTCCGGGAATTGTTTTTGAAGGCGATCAAAGGTTTCCAAAGCTTTCCTGGCCGCACTTTGATCACGGTCCACTGTGCTTATCTGATCGTAGTAACAACGGCCAATCTGGTAAATCACGTAGGGTATCGCTTCGTTTAAAGGATGAAGGTTTTCAAACTCCTGGTAGGCAATAACGGCTTCATCGTATTGTCTAAGTTGATAGTGGGCATCTGCAATTTTTAGTTCTCCAAGGATTGCAAATTTGTCAAAAGGATACCAATCTCTGAGTTTCTCAAAATTTTCAATAGCTCTTTTGTAATTACCCCGCTGGTATTCCTCCATCCCATCGAAAGCAAGCTCCTGAGCGGATTTGACATCCTTTTCCTGAAACCATGCACAGCCCGGCAAAAACCATAAGGCTGCAAGGCACGTAATAAATAAAATTTTGAATCGCATCAAACCAGTTTTCCAAAAGTAAAATGAAGCTGTTGGGTGTTTTAATTGAAAAAGTTAAATGACCTCTTTTATAGTGTCAACGAGTTTTGATTTTGCAACCATGCCTGTTATCTGGTTTACCACCTTGCCCTCGTTGAAAAAAATAAGCGTAGGAATAGCTTTGATTCCATATTGGCTGGGGGTAACAGGGTTATCGTCGACATTGCATTTTGCAAATTTAACCTGGGTCCCATATTCTTTAACCAATTCTTCCATTATTGGTGCAATCGCACGGCATGGACCACACCATGGGGCCCAAAAATCAACCACAACCGGTTTGTCCGACTTTAATACTTCATTGTTAAAGCTGTCATCACCGACTTCCATAATATCTTCAGCCATGATCTGATTTCCTTTCTTTCTATTCTATAGCTTTCCAGAAAATGTTTTTGGCTGCGTTATCGGTCGGAGATATACGAAATAGTATGATCTCCTCCCTCTATCCTTGCCAAAATCATTTTCTGGAAAGCTATATAAAGTGAGTATATAAAATAAAACCCGCACGGTTGAGCAGTTTTTCTTCTTTTTCGCATTCCGTACAGGTAAAACATGACAATAATAGTATTGCATCCTTGTCTTGTCAACCAATTGAAACTCGATGTTCAAGTTTTTTGACACAATACTTTGCGATAATGTTATATTTAGTTATAAAAGGGAAAAAAATTAAAGCAAATATAACATAAGGAGCGCTTATGGGAAAGAAAAAAAGGGGGGTGGTTAAAGCTGTGGTTGCCAATTTACAAGGGGAAATCTTTGATTTGGAAGGGTATGCTGCCGTTGGCATGGCCGGTTTTTTAAATAGACCGCTTACTGAAAACGATTTAATTACAATGCCTTATGGCAGTGAACTCATGATGATTCCTGACAGGCGGCCTGTGGTGTACAATCTTTCAACAGATAAGCTTGAAACGCTGCATGAGAACCCATTCAATCCACAGGAGTCTTTGTTTCCCGTATCCATTTTTAATTCACCCGGTTATGTGGTTACTTACAACACAGCGTATGAAGAGAATAACGACGCCGGATTTCTTCCGCTTTTTTCATATGGGGCTGCAGGTTGGTATCAGGACCGCATGGTTACATCAGCCATTTGTGTCGATAAAGAAAATCGTCAGGATTTGAGAATGATGAAACAGGAAAAAGTTCAGGAAGGCATAAAAAAAATGCGTCAGAAAATGCCTGATAATAGTCTTCGGGCACACTTGGAGACCTGCGCAATGGATTATGGGTGCCCTGCTGCGAAAAATTTTTTTCTTGGCCGATATGAAGCTCCGCTGCCCACATCACAACAGTGTAACGCCAGGTGTTTAGGCTGTATTTCCCTTCAGCCCGATGGCCAAATACCCTGCAGCCAAAAAAGAATTTCTTTTACGCCCACATCCGAAGAAATCGCCGAGGTGGCTCTGGTTCATATCAATCGGGTGAAAAACGCCATTGTAAGTTTCGGGCAGGGCTGTGAGGGAGATCCGCTTCTTGCCGCCCATGTCATTGGTCCGGCCATCTGCAGGATTCGCGCTGAAACCGGCAAGGGTACCATAAACATGAATACCAATGCCGGCAGACCTGAAATATTAGAAAAAATGTTTGGTGCCGGACTAGACAGTATTCGTGTCAGTATGAATAGCACTCGAAAGCCATGCTATGATGCTTATTTTCGGCCAAAAGGTTATCAATTTTCCCATGTGCTGGAAAGCATTCGGATAGCGGATAGTTTTAAAAAACATGTGGCTGTCAACTATCTTAATTGTCCCGGAATTACCGACTCACCCGAAGAAGTGGATTCTCTGATCAAATTTCTTGAAAATTACAAGATACACATGATCCAATGGCGGAATCTAAACTTTGACCCATTGAAATATTTTCAAATAATGTCGGCATCAGCACTTCACAGCCGCCCAATTGGCATGCAAAAACTTATTCGGAAAATAGGAAAATTATTTCCAAAAATCAAATTCGGTTATTTCAACCCGCCAAAGGAAAAGTACCATTTCCTCATATCCTGACCAGATTATACTCTTTGTTTCCAAGTCCAAGCTCCTGTGCATAATCCAGTTGTATTTGCCAGTCAACTTTGGGATAGATACCTTTGAATTTATCTTCTCCTGGAGCGGTATTCACAGTCAGGCAAGATCCCGGCAAGGCCGCTTCACTGTTGACCAGGTCCACGGAGGCCTGATCGATGGCAACGGGATCGGTGGATGCCACAACTCCGATATTTCTGACAATGGGAGCATCGTTGACCGGCATGCAGTCACATGCCGGGGAAACATCGGTAATAAAATTGATAAAAAAACCTTTCCCGCTTTTGTTTTTCAAAACAGCCAGAGTATATTCCACCATATTTTCCAGAAATACCGGAATAGACTGGTTCCATTCGATTTCAACAGCACCTTTTTCACAAATCAGGATACATTCCCCGCATCCGATACATTTTTTAGAATCAAGAACCGCCTTTTTCTCAATGACCGACAAGGCTTTCTGGGAACAGCGAAGCACGCAATCTCCACAGCCCTCACATTTTTCAACGTTAATCTGAGGATTAACGGTGGAATGCTGAGCAAGTTTTCCTTTCCGCGAAGCACATCCCATCCCCAAATTCTTAATGGTTCCTCCAAATCCGGAAAGTTCATGGCCTTTGAAATGAGCAACAGAAATCAATGTGTCGGCATGAATAATTTCGGTTCCAATATAAGCTTTTTTAAATCGTTTCTGATTGATGACTATCCCGGTCTCAGTGCGGCCTCTCAACCCGTCGGCAATGACCAGGGGGGCTTCCACCACGGCATACGCAAAACCGTTTTGAATGGCAGTTGTCAGGTGGCTCGGGGCACTTCCACGAGTACCGGCATAAACCGTATTGGCATCGGTAAGAAAAGGGTCACCACCCAATTCTTTAATGATTTCCACAATCTTTCGAATATACACCGGCCGGATGAACGCGGTGTTGCCAAGTTCCCCAAAATGCAGCTTGACAGCCACCAGATCTTTTTTATCAATAACGCTGGAAATTCCGGCAGTCTCCATAAGCCTTTTGAGTTTGGACAAAAAATTCTCTTTGGGTGTTGCCCTTAAATCAATAAAATAAACATTGCTTTGCATGGTCTCTCCTGTTGCTGTCCCGTGGGATAACGGGAAATGATTTTGCTTCTTTCCCACCAATCCGCTACAATCAAATTTTGTTGAAGGTAAAATGTTTTCATCGAATGCAAATCATTATTAAATAAAGATATACGAGTAGCACCATTGTGTCAAATGGGTGCCGCCGGGTGTCATTCAATCGAATCTTTTTCAAGCAAACAATCTGAAAGGAAACGGCCTTGCACCTTAAAAATAAACTTATGATCCTGAAGGAAGCTTACCTTGCTTATGAAAAATTTGTGGAAGGTTACAAATTCGCCTGCCGAAAATACTGTGCGGATTGCTGTACCTGTAACGTCACCATTACTACGCTGGAAGCCTATTACATTATCGACAATCTGATACGGGAAAACAAGACTGCATATTTGGGCAAATTGGACAATGTTTCAAAGAAAAGATTTCAGCCTAAATGGACGTTCAACAAATTTGCCGCTTTTTTTGCGCAAGGAAAAGAGGTTGCCGAGGAACAGTGTGATCCTTCATGGGGCCGGTGTCCTTTCCTGAGCAAAAACCAATGTGTTTTCTATCATTACCGTCCGTTTGGGTGCCGATGCATGGTTTCAGTTAAATGCTGCGTTGAGAACGGTTTTGCCGAAATGGATCCACTCTTGATGACGGCAAACAATGTGTTTATGCAATTTATTGAACATGTAGATGCACAGGGTTTTTCTGGAAATTTTGCGGATGTGTTGAAATGGATGGGGGATGAAAACAACAAAAGAGAGTATGAGCAAAACCTGCCGGGAGAACCGTGCCAAGGTCTTGTTAAAAATATGGCCATACCCGTGTTGATGATCCCCCCCGAACATAGGGCAAAAATGGGAAAACTCCTGTCTTCCCTTAACAGCCTGTTGAAAAGGTAAAATTAAAGTTTAAGAAGCTTTTTTGCATTGGAGCCGCAAATAGCAGCCCTGTCGGCGCCGGAAACACCCGCAATATCGAGTTCTTTGAAATATCTCTGGGGCTTTAACAAAGGATAATCAGAACCCAATAAAATTTTTTTACTCCCTATCATTTTGCAAGCCACCGCAAAAATTTCAGGATCATAGAGATAAGGGGACGCCGCCGTATCAAAAAATACATTTTTTAAAACTTCTTTGACTTCTTTTTTCAAAAGGCTGAAAAGGAAAATTCCGCCCCCCCAATGGGCCAACACCAGTTTGTTTTCGGAAAATCTTTTGGCCATTTCATAAATTTGTTCCAGTCTGTTGGGCGCTTTTCCGGGATATTGGTGACCGACAACCTCATTGGTATGAATCAGTACAGGTAAGTCTCGATCAAGGCAGAGCCGCATGATTGGTGCAAGGGAGTTTAGGCACTTTTCATCAATTTCGGTCTCGTAAAACGCCAGCTCTCCTATCCCTTTAAGCCCCCCTTCAATACATCTTTGTGCCTCATTTACGGCTGTCTCAGATGCAATATCGAAACAGCCAAAGCCTACCAAACGCCCGGGAAAACGTGAAACGGCATCGATAATGTAGTCATTGTGCATTTTGAAAGTCTTGGGATTTTTCCAGGGAAAGCCGAACACCACGGATATGTCAACACCTTGCTCATCCATTACCCGAACAATCTCGTCGGCTCCCGAAAGTTTCGATTTGGCAGGCTGATAAAGAAGTTTGAAAGCCGACTCCCCCGTAAAATAATCCTGCCGGTTTTCACGGATCGCTCTGGGAAAAATATGCGTATGAAAATCAATGATCATGATAAAAAATGTCTCCAGCATTCGAAATTGTTTGGTTGACTCAAAATGTATTTATTATACAATAACCATTTTACGGAGCAAGGATTTGTTCGATCATAAAGGAGGAACCATGTATTTTGATAAAGCCGGTAAAGAAAACACCCAAAAGACTCTGGAACTTGCATTCCAGAGAGGAAAAGAACTGGGCATTGATGAACTGGTGGTTGCATCCACCACAGGTGATACAGCTAATAAGGCTTCGGAAATTTTCAAAGGATTCAGCATAACCGCTGTTACTTATCACTGTGGTTTCAAAAAACCATTTAAAATGGAAATGAGTCAAGAAGTTCGAAAGGACCTTGAAAACAAAGGAATTCAGGTCGTAGCGGCAACACACGCTCTATCAGGCATAGAACGGTCGGTGGCCAAAAAATTCAGCGGGATCTATCCCGTGCTTCTGATTGCCGATACACTGAGACTATTTGGTCAGGGGCTCAAAGTAGCCGTGGAGATTTCAGTTATGGCGGCGGATTCAGGCGCCCTTACCGGTAAAGATATCATCGCAGTAGGCGGGACCGCCAGAGGATGCGATTCGGCGCTGGTGCTTAAACCGGTCTGCCAGTCTGATTTTTTCGATATGCGTATTCGTGAAATCATTTGTAAACCAAGAACTTTTTAATTCGACGGAATTTTCATCACAGATATGAACAGTTTTGACCCGGCAGTTAAATGGGAAAGGCATGTTGTGCTCATTTGTCCTGAAGTTCATTGGAATACCGGCAATATCGGCCGCACATGTTTGGGGGCCGGAGCATACCTTCATCTTATCAAGCCCCTCGGATTTTCTCTGGATCACAAACATTTAAAAAGGGCCGGCCTGGATTATTGGCCGAGAGTCAGACTGTTTGTGTGGGATAATTTTACAATGTTTCTTGATAATATGAATCCTGTGGAAAATGAAATGGCGTTGTTCAGCAAAAACGGAAAAAAATCTTTATGGTCAATGGAAATTTCCAAGCGTTTTTTTCTGGTTTTTGGATCCGAAACTAAAGGGATTCCCACGGATATTCTCAAAAAATATCCGGATTCAACTTACCATATCCCTATATCAACATCCATCAGAAGCCTGAACCTTTCCACCGCTGCGGGCATAGCCCTCTATGAAACTCTCAGAAGCGTCAACCTGGCAAATGCATGGACTTCTAATTGACGTTTTGCGCCACAATGACCACCCACTGCTCCCGTACTTCGGTGTGAATCACCTTTAAATTCTCTTGAAGCATTTTTTCGATAACCATATCCTGGTTATCTTCAATAATTCCCGAAGCAATGAAAAGACCTTTTGGAACAAGCACTTTCGAAATTTTATCCAAAAGTAGAACGACAACTTCAGAAAGAATATTGGCTGCTACCACATCAAATTTACCCCTGACGCCTTCAACAAGATGGGCAACAATAAGTCGGAATTTTTCAGGAGGCACGCGGTTTTTTAAAAGGTTTTGGCGAGCAACCGCTGCAGCAGTTTCATCCTGGTCAGTTCCTATCAGTCTTGCCGCACCAAGCCCATGTGCAGTTAACAGCAAAATTCCGGAACCGGTGCCTACATCCAGGAAAACATCCTTTTTTTTCAAATATCTTTCGAGCATGCAAACGCACATGGCCGTTGTGGGATGAGTGCCGGTTCCAAAAGCCATGCCGGGATCAATTTCCAGAACAATGTCACCCTCCTTGGCACTGTATTGGTGCCATGTGGGTTTGACCACAATTCGCTCTCCGATTTTTTGTGGTTTGAAATACTGTTTCCAGGAATTGGCCCAGTCTTGCTCATGTATAGCTCTATAAACAATTCGGGTGGAAATATTATATTGTCCTGCCAGTCCGGAAATGTTTTCTTCAAGGAGGTGCCGCTTGTTTTCACCCTGACGGTTATCCGGAAAAAAACCGGTGACCGCGTAATAATCTCCAGGCTTTCGGGCATCATGGCCCCATCCTTCAAAAGGCTCTAAAGTGGGGTCTTCAATGATAATACCCTGAGTACATAAATTTCTGAAAATATCGCAAATCAATTCCAGAGCCCAGGAAGGCTCCTCTGCCTCAAAAAAGACTTTGGCCTCAATCCATTTCATTTTTTAATTCTCTGCATCAGCAAGTGCTGGGTAGTTGAAAGCATACAAAAGAATTATTTCTTGCCATGTTCCTTACCCTGCCATGTATTTCTTCTTTCCAAAGCTTTTTGAATGCAAGACAGGTTTTTGGATTTGTTCAAGGCCCATAAAGGTGCCACGAGTTCTTCACGGTGCGGATCTCCGGTCAATCTTTGTATCACCACATTTTCCGGCAAAATTTCAAGAAAATCGCAGACCAGTTCAGCATATTGCTCTCTTGTCAAACATCGGTATTCTCCCTTTTTGTAAAATGATTCCATTTTCGTATTTGCGATAACATAAAGAAGATGAATCTTTACGCCATCGATACCCAGTTTTGCCAGCAGCCGCGCTGTCCTGAGCATGTCTTTGCGAGTTTCATTGGGAAGGCCTAAAACCACATGGGCGCAAATTAGTATTCCCCGACCACGGGTAAGTTCGACAGCATTTTTGAAACAGTCGAAATCATGTCCACGATTGATAAGTTTTAAGGTATGATCGCTGGCCGATTGGAGACCGTATTCAATCCAGATGAGGTGTGTTTGTGCATAATATTGCAAAAGTGATAAAATACGGTCATCGACGCAATCCGGACGGGTTCCGATGGAAAGCCCCACAATATCTTCGATGGATAAGGCTTCTTCATATAGTCTATTCAGATGTTCAAAAGGGGCGTAGGTATTGGAAAAAGATTGAAAATACGCAATGAATTTTTTGGCGTTGTAACGTTTGGAAAGGGCAATCTTTCCTTGTGTTAATTGCTGTCTGATTGATAGCCCCTGCCGAAAAGAGCCGGTTCCGGAACCACGCTCATTGCAGTAAATGCAACCGCCGATGGAAATGGTACCGTCCCGGTTAGGACAACTCAAACCGGCATCCACCGTAATTTTTTGAACCCTGCACCCGAATGTTTCTCTCAGGTGACTGTTGAAATCTTTGTAGCGTTTCATGAAGTTTCTACAGTTATGGTTAAAAGTGTCGAAAACCAGCGTAAAGGAAAATTGTAACGACTTCAAGAATAAAACAGAATCAGATAAAGAGTGTACAAGTGTTATCAATAAATATATACTCGACTTTCCAAACATTTTTAAAAACAATCCCTTAGGTTAATGCCAATGGGATTTTGGGGGGAGACATTATTTTGACAATTGCATTACAAACATTAAATGAAAGGGCCGGGTGGAAAAAGTCCTTTCTGAAAAATTATCCGAGGAGTTGATAACCCATTGGCATTATACAGCAAACAATATGATGTTATTGTTGTCGGTGCCGGGCATGCCGGATGTGAAGCTGCTTTAGCCGCTGCCCGCATGGGATGCAGCGTACTGCTTACAGCCATCGACCTGGATAAAATCGCTGCCATGCCCTGCAGCCCTTCCATCGGTGGCATGGCCAAAGGACAGTTGGTCAAGGAAATTGATGCCCTGGGGGGGGAAATGGCCAAAATTTCTGACCAGACGGCGATCCAGTATCGTACCCTAAACACCAAGAAAGGCCCCGCTGTTCATTCCTCAAGAACTCAGAACGATAAGCTCCTTTACCATAAGCACATGAAAAAGGTTGTTGAAAGGCAGCCTGGACTGGATTTGAAACAAATACTCGTGGAGGGGCTTATCGTGGAAGATGGACAGGTTGTGGGTATAGAAGACCATACAGGGTTTGGATATCCCGCAAAAACCATTATTCTTGCCACCGGCACTTTCCTTTCAGGACTGGTGCACATCGGATTTAAATCCATTAAAGCCGGAAGAGCCGGAGAATTTGCTTCCTATGGCCTTCCGGGTCATCTCCGGAAACTCGGTTTTGAGTTGGGGCGCATGAAAACCGGTACGCCGCCCCGGCTGAAAAAAAACAGCATTGATTACAGTGCTTTTACCGGCCAGGATGGCGACACTTATCCCAAACCGCTTTCATTTTATACCAAACGAATCAATATGCCCCAGCTTCCCAGTTATATGGGCTATACAAGCCAAAGTGCACATGAAATTGTTCTGAAGAACCTGAAGCATTCAGCCCTATACGGAGGTATTATTAAAGGTGTATCGGCCAGGTATTGTCCGTCTTTTGAAGATAAAATCGTTCGATTTCCTGAAAAAGAGCGTCATCAGATCATTCTGGAGCATGAGGGTATAGATACCGATGAAATTTATGCCAGCGGTCTTGGCAACAGTCTCCCAATGGAGATCCAGATTAAACTCGTCCGATCCGTACCCGGCCTCGAATATGCTGAAATTATGCGCCCTGCCTATGCCATCGAATATGATTATGTGAACCCGATTCAGCTGAAAAATACGCTGGAGACCAAGCGATTGAAAGGATTATATCTGGCAGGACAAATTAATGGAACCTCCGGGTATGAGGAGGCAGCGGCCCAGGGATTTTGGGCCGGAGTCAACGCCGCTTTAAAAGTACAAAAACGCCCTCCGTTTATCCTTGACCGATCCCAGGCCTACATGGGGGTCCTGATCGATGATCTCATTACACGGGGTACACGGGAACCCTATCGAATGTTTACATCCCGGGCAGAATACCGGCTTATGCTTCGTGAAGACAACGCGGATTTAAGACTTATGGAAATCGGCAAACAGCTCGGGCTTGTGGAAGACGATGTAATCTATCAAATCCGTATACTCAAAGAAGAAATTAAAGAAGAACTCAAAAGAATCAGAAATACCGTTGTTAGACCGGAACAGCGGATCAATGATTATCTCCACAATCGCGGCAGCTCACCTATCAGCACAGGAGTCTGTCTGGACCAGCTGCTGAAAAGAGCCGAATTGAATTATCAGGATGTAAACTCGCTGGCCCCATCCTCTAAACCCGTCTCTGCTAAAGCCGCCTTTCAGGTGGAGATCGAATCCAAATATGAGGGCTATGTTAATCGGCAGCAAAAGGAAATTCATCGCTTTAAAAGCCTCGAAAAAATTAAGATACCGCAACATTTTGATTTCAATACCGTCTATAGCCTGTCCAACGAACTTAAGGAAAAACTTTCACGAGTGCGCCCGGATTCTCTTGGACAGGCCTCACGAATTGACGGGATGACACCTGCTGCGATTTCTGCAATGATGATTGCTTTGAAAACAGCTTTCAGGTAAAATCAAAAAATGAAGGGGATCTTGACACCAATGAAAAGTAAAATTAGAGTTAATGTTGATGTTCGTATACTTGATTTTTTCCATTGTAAAATGATACTGACACGCGATTTTTGAATTTAAGGAATCAATAAAATGCAACAGAAGGACTATTATAAAATTCTTGGCGTTGATAAAAATGCAAGTGCTGATGACATAAAAAAGGCTTATAGAAAATTGGCAATGAAATATCACCCTGATCACGCAAAGGGTGATAAGAAAGCCGAGGAGAAATTCAAATCCGTCAGCGAAGCATATGCAGTCCTCAGCGATAAGGAAAAAAGAGAGCAATACGATACTTATGGTTCAGCAGGTTTCCACCAGAAATATTCTGAGGAAGACATTTTCCGCGGGGTCGATTTGTCCGATATATTAAGGGAATTCGGTTTTGGGTCAGGCAGCGTTTTTGGGGGCAGAGGTCGCGGACAGCGATTTTCTTTCGGCCAGCAACACCCTTTCGGAGGAGGGTTTAATCAACAGGAAGCAGCCGCAGTGCCCAAGGGTGATGATCTGATGTATGAATTACCCTTGACCCTTCAGGAAGTGGCCACTGGAACACAAAAAACCGTGGATATACGCCATGAGGAACAGGCTGAAAAAATCACCGTGACTATCCCCAAAGGTATGGTTACGGGCAAGAAACTGAGGCTGGCCGGAAAAGGTAAGCCAAGTCCTTTTGGAGGACCCCCTGGAGACTTGTTCATCAAGGCAAGACTGCTAAGCGATCCTTTTTTTAAAGCGGATGGGCACAACCTTATAATCACCAGGGACATTAAATTGACAGAGGCACTCCTGGGAACCCAAATCACTATTCCTACACTCCTGGGTAAGGAGTTGAACATGAAAATACCCCCGGGAACCAATCACAATACAAAAATGCGCATTCCGCAACAGGGGCTGCCTTACATGAAAAAAGAAACAAAGGGGGATCTGTTTATTACAATCAGGGTTAATATGCCAAAACAACTCACGGATACTCAAAAAGAACTCATAAAAAAATTATCTGAAACCGGACTCTGATTTTTGCTTAAATTGAAGAGCTTCCCTTAGTGGTCGGTTCCCGCCGGAATGTCGGATGGCTGCCTGCCAAACCGCTCAGATTTGTTGGCATAAAAACTGCATCTATCTGGCTTTTTAGAAAATGATTTTGGCATGGATAGAGGAAAAAGGTCCTCCTTTTCGTATATCTTTGACCCGAAACGCAGCCAAAAATCCACCGATAAACAGCCAAAACATTTTCTGAAAAACTTTTGTATATGTCAAAATTTTATTCTTAAACTTTGTTATTAGAGATGTTATCTCTTGTCTTGACACTATGCCTGAGCTTATTCCCATATTGAACAAAAAGGAAATAGAGAAAAAGGTCCATGCCGTTGCTCAACAAATTTCAACGGATTATGCCGGCTGCGACTTGCTTTTTATCGGTGTGCTGAAAGGAGCCTTTATTTTTTTGTCTGATCTTATCCGGCAAGTTACTATCCCGGTTAAGGTTGAATTTGTGAAAGTTTCCAGTTACGGAGGAAACACTTCATCCACGGGGCATATAAAATTGGCCTATAAACCGGAATCCGATTTGAAAAATAAAGACGTTTTAATTGTTGAAGATATTATAGATACAGGCCTGACAATTTGTTACCTTCTAGATTATTTTTCCTCATTCGGTCCTAAATCCGTTCAGGTTTGTACCTTAATTGATAAACGAGAACGAAGGGATAAAAAAATCAAGATTCGTTATACCTGCCACGTGGTTGAAGAAGGATTTCTGGTGGGATACGGACTTGATTATGCCGAAAATTACAGGTATTTGCCTGACATTTATTGCCTGAAAATTTAGCCGATGAGGTTGTGATATGATTATCACCTGTAAAAACTGTAGTACCAGTTTCAGTCTCGATGATGAGCTTGTCAAAGATACCGGTACCAAGGTCAGATGCTCTAAGTGTCATCATGTTTTTCAAACCTATCCTTCTCATATTCAGCAGGAAACCGAATTTCAGGGAAACAAAGTAATTGCCGAAAGCGTTGAGGAGGAGGCAGATTTTTTCCGGTCCTTTGAACAAAAGGAAAATGAGGAAAAATTTTTTCCCTTTGAGGCAGATGGCGATGATGATTTGGACCTTTCGGAAATCGATAAATTGCTTCGGGAGGAAGAAGCTGACCTTTCTGCTGAGAGTGGATCATATCAGCGAGTGGATGAGCAAAAAGACTCGGATGATTTCGATTTCGATTTTGAATTTGAGGATTTGGATGAACTTTTAGCTGAAGAAGACAAATCGGATTTGAACCCAAAAACCGATCCTCTTATTTCATCTCTTGAAAGTTTTGCGGAAGAAATCGATTTGTCCGAACTGGATGATTTTTTCAAGGAAGATGAAACGCAGGTTGAGAGCTTTCTGGAACCTGATGAGGATTCGAAAGAATCAATATTCGAATTTGATCCGGAATTGAAAAATTTTCTTGAACCTCCTGAAGCAGAAGATGTTGAAAGCTCAGGTAAGGTGGAAGATATTGAGGAAGAAATCGAAGATATCGATTTTTCCGACTTGGATAATCTTTTCGCAGAAGATGAAAGCCCGCCTGCCGAAGGTTCGGAGATTTTTCAAGACAATGACAGCATGTCTGAAAAAAGCGAGGAGTTTTCCGATATCGATAATTTACTTGATAGCGAAAAAGAGCTTTCTTTAAATGATACTTCCGAAAAAACCGATGATCAGTTCGATTTTGAACTTGAAATAGAAAGCCAGGAGGACTCAGAAGCCGAGGTGGCCCGGAATAAAGAAGCTCCGGATCCGGACCCCGAATTGGATTTGGAGTTCGACCTGGATCTTACAATGGAAGATGATTTTGGATTTGACCCGTTGGCAGAAAAGAAGGATGCCGAGACGGATTTTGAATTCGATTTGGAATTAGATGCTGAAGAAAATACAGAAGCAGAGGGAAAAACCCTTGATGATGAAGAATTTGACTTATCTGATCTGGAAAATATCATTGATCTGGAAGAAGAACCGGATAATGAAGTAAAACCTTTCAAAGAAACAAAAGCGGCCGAGATGGAAGACGAAGAACTCGAATTCGATCTTCACCTCGACCCGGATGATGAAAAATGGACTTCTCCCGAAGTTGTTTTTGAAAAAGAAGATTTGGAATTAGATAATTCGGATAAAATTGCCGCTTTAGGTTCCGGTCCCGAAGACCAGGGTGAAGAAAATGCACATGAGTTTTATGCTCAAAAGACTCTTGGAGCTTCTTTTGAAGAAAAAGACGATTATGATGTGGAAGAAAATCGGGGGAAATTCCAGGAAGCTTTTGAAACGGTGACTTTGATAAGCCATCCGATTCAGGGCCAACAAGAGGAGTCAGTCGAATCGAAACCAGAGAAAAAACCAAAAAAGAGGCTAAGTAAAACAATACTTGTGGCTTTTATTCTCTTTATTCTTGCCGCTGCAGGTTATGGCGCTTTTACTGTTTTTAAACCGATGAATATTCAAATACCCTTTATTGGCAATTTTATGAAAGACCAACCTGTGGATCCCGGAAATCTCCAAATGCACATCTCTGACCTTCACAGCAGGTTTATGGATAATCAAAATGGTGAAAGAATATTTATCATCACAGGTATGGTAAATAATGAATATCAAGAGGCCAGAAGCCTTGTTAAAATCACAGGAAAAATTTATCAATCTGAAAGACAGTTGACCCAAAGTCAACAGGTTTATGCCGGCAACACAGTATCCGACCTGGAGTTGTTCAGCCTGAAGCCGGAGGTTATCAAAAACCGGTTAAACAACCGCTCCGGAGAAAACAGAACCAACCTCAATGTTCAGCCAAACCAAAGTATTTCATTTATGATTGTATTTTCAAATTTACCTCAGAACCTCGAAGAATTTACAGTAGAAATAGATGGCTCATCTCAGGTTTGAAAAATTAATTTTCGGCTTGACTATAGAAAGTGTAGCTGTTATATAACGTGTTTGTTTTTTTACAATCTCTGGCGATGTAGCTCAGTTGGTCAGAGCATGCGGCTCATATCCGCAGTGTCCGGGGTTCAAATCCCTGCATCGCCACCATTTTTTTCAATTAAAGCTCCTGTGATTTTTTTAAAATCACAGGAGCTTTTTTTTATATACTTTTTCAAATCATTTTCTGAAAAAATTATAAAACCTACAATGGTTATTGACTCTGTGTGCCAATGATTTTCATTTTTTTTTGAGCTTGCAATAACACCTGAGTGTATACTATAATCAGACCCTAATGAAAATGTTTAGATCTGAAAGGATTTAAAAATTTACCATGTTTCCTGGATTTGAAAAAATGGTTGAAGAGCGGATACTGGTGGCCCAGAGAAAAGGTGATTTCGACAATCTGGAGGGTTCCGGAAAACCCTTGAACCTGGAGGAACTTGCCGGAGTTCCCGAAGATCTCAGGCTCTCATATAAAATATTAAAAAACGCCGGCTGTCTTCCACCGGAAATAGAGCTTAAAAAAGAAATCACGAAAACTGAGGACCTTCTTGGTGCCATGGAGGATACGGCAGAGAAGTATAAGTTGATGAAAAAACTTAATTTTTTGATTATGAAATTGAACACTTTGCGTAACACTTCGGTTGAATTCGAGATGCCTGAAAAATATATGTCCTCTCTTATCGAGCGTTTCGGAACCGATAGCACTAAAAAGTAAAACCCTGGTTACAGGGTTTTTAATGGAATTTTGAATTATGAAAGCAAAGAGTATCAAAGAAAACGATGGTCTGTTTAAAAGCATATTTAAGAGTATATTTATTGCATATTTCATTCTTATACTTCATTTAATATTGGTGGCAGGCCTTGGTGTAATAATTATCTTCTTTAGGGGCATTGTAAACTACATGGCTTGGATATTGCTCGGCGGTGTTGGCATTGTCCTTTTTTCCACCTTTTATTTTTATCGAAAGATGAAAAAAGAGGGTAGAAGCTTAAAAGAAATGATGAATTCTCCGGTTTTCAGAGGAAGAGAGGTTGAGATCAGTTTTCTGGGAGGAATGGCATCATTGAAGGTCGGCAAGCCCGCACAAAATTTAATTGATTATTATCCCAATGAAATAAAACAGCTGGAGTCCCCCGAAGCCGCCCGATTGAGAGAACTCAATGAACTGGTTCGTCTTTTTGAAAATAATCTGATTACTTTGGATGAATATAACCAGGCAAAAAAACATATTTTTAGCTCCAATTGATAAAGAAATGGCAACATGATGAAAAAGCTGAATATTGCGCTGCTTTTAGGTGGTATATCCTCTGAAAGAGAGGTTTCATTAAAAAGTGGAAATCAGGTCTATGAGGCTCTCGATAAAAAGAAGTATAATGTTTTGCGGTATGATCCCAAAGAAGATCTGCCAAAACTGTTTGTAGATTCACCAAAGATTGACGCAGCCCTTGTTATTTTGCATGGCCGTTATGGTGAGGATGGAACCATTCAGGGACTTCTGGAGCTTTTAGATATTCCTTATCAGGGCTCCGGTGTTTTAGGAAGTTCTGTGGCGATCAATAAACTGGCTGCAAAAAAACTTTATGAACAAGCAGACATTTTAATTCCTGCATATATGGTTTTTCATAAGGGCGAGAAAATAGATGGGAACATCTGTAATTCACAAATTGGCTTTCCGATAGTTGTCAAACCTGTGGAGGGAGGTTCCAGTATCGGGATGACGATTGTTCGGGAAAAAAAATATTTGAATGATGCTGCAGCCAAAGCCTTTGAGCATGATCATAGCATAATTTTGGAAAAATATGTCGAAGGAACGGAACTTACAGGGAGTGTAATTGGAAATGATGAACCAGAGTCGCTTCCATTGATCGAAATTATCCCCGATAAAGCTTACCCTTTTTTTGATTATGAAGCCAAATACAAGCCTGGTGCAACCCAGGAAATATGTCCTGCGCCAATAGGCAGGGCGCAGTCTGAAAAAGCGCAAGCGCTGGCCGTAAATGCCCATAAAGCTCTGTTTTGTAGGGGCTACAGCCGTACGGATATGATCATGGATTCCAATGGAGACATTTTCGTTCTTGAAACCAACACCATACCTGGTATGACACCCACCAGCCTTTTTCCCCAAGCCGCCGAGGCTTATGGTTTGTCATTTGGCCAATTGCTGGATCGCTTGATAGAACTTGGCATCGAAGAGCACAAACTTCGGCGGAACAATCAATGATGATCAAGGGTTTGCAGGACCTCAAAAAAACATTTGATCGGCTTGACAGCAAAGACATATATGTAGGTTCACTGACGGCAAAACATCTTCAACATTTCATGATGATCGATCTACTTGAAAGAGGAGTGGCTTGTATTCCTTTTTGCCTTTCTCAATTGCTCAGTGGCTACAAAACAGCCCAAGCACTGGTTTTAAAGCAATGGATGCATCCTTTGACCCGTGTTATTACCAGGCGAATTGAATTGCTTCACACAATCAGCCTTTACAATAAAAATGAGGTTGGAAATGTAGTTACCAAAGAAGATCAAAAAGACTGCGGCCACGGAATTCGCTTGTGGGACAATATTGAAAACCTCTACAGCGTTCTTGGTCTGGAAGAATCCTCATATCCTTTTGTTCTGCAGCCTTTGATTCAAAACTTCACGGATGTGCGCGCCATAATTGTTGGAGATTATAAAGAGGCTTATACCCGTGAAAATCCTTATAATTTCAGATGTAACATTTCCGCCGGAGGGAAAAGCAGAGCATATGAGCTAAGCAGCGAGGAGATAGATTTTTGTGAAAAAATCATGACAAGAGGTAAATTTATATATGCTCATATCGACTTGATGGTTCTTGATAATGGTATTATATATCTTTCGGAAATTGCTCTGAATGGAGGCCTTAAAGGGGCGAAGGCCGATCGACAAGGATTGGATCAAAAAAAAGAGCGACTGCTTGAAAAAACAGCCTTGGAATTAAGGGGCACGACATAAAAAAATATCGTTTTCCAGAAAAAGCCTTTTTTTAAAAGTCATGGAAATCAAACAGGAGGAAAAAAGCAATGGGAAATAAAACGCCACTTGTAAGTATTGTTATGGGCAGTGATTCGGACCTGGAAGTTATGCAGGAAGCGGCTTTCATTTTAAAAAAATTCGATGTTGCTTATGAGATGACTGTCGCTTCAGCTCACCGAAGTCCAGAAAGAGCCTCGAAGTTTGCAAAGACGGCCATGGAAAGGGGCGTAAGAGTAATCATTGCAGGAGCCGGACATGCCGCTCACCTGGCCGGCAGCATGGCAGCTTATACCACTTTGCCAATTATCGGAGTACCCATTGATTCATCTTGCTTGCAGGGCCTTGATGCGTTATTGTCGACCGTGCAGATGCCTCCCGGCATTCCCGTAGCCACGGTTTCAATCGGAAAATCAGGAGCAGGAAATGCGGGAATTCTCGCATTGCAAATATTGGCTTTGTCAGATTCCACCCTTCAAAACAAACTGTTAAAGTATAAAAAAGAGCTTGCTGAAAAAGTCGAAGAAAAAGCTAAAAAAATTGAATCCCAGCAATAAAATTAAGCGCATCAACCCTGATTCTCCGGATCCTCTGCTACTAAAAGAAGCTGCAGAAATCATACGGGAAGGAGGCGTTGTGGTTTTTCCGACAAAATGCCTCTATGGATTGGCTGCTGATGCAATGAATCGGGAGGCTGTGGCCAAAATTTTCAAGATAAAAGGGCGCTCTCCGGCTAAACCCCTGCTTGTTTTAATTAAAGAACAAAAAGCGCTTGAAACAATTGTTAAAGATATTCCAGTAAATGCACAGCGCCTTATGGCGAAATTCTGGCCGGGTAATATGACCCTAATTTTTTTTGCCCGCCAAAATCTTCCGCCATTGCTCACCGGAAATAGCGGCAAAATAGGAGTTCGACTCCCCGGTCATCCTGCGGCATCGGCTCTCACCAAACTTTTGGAAAATCCTATAACAGCCACCAGTGCAAATTTATCAGGAAAGTCGGGTTGTTCAAACATTGGGCAACTTGATTTAAAAATACTGCTTGAAGTCGATCTGGTACTCGATGCCGGACCACTTCAAGGAGGTATCGGTTCTACCATAGTAGATACAACTGAAAAAAGACTCCTCATTTTAAGAGAGGGAACCACATCCTCGAAACAGGTGTTTAATTCCCAGTAACCAAATTAAATTTCGAAGCAGCTCAAAGATATTGACAACACACTTTTTTTTTGTCATATGTAAGCAAATTGCGCCGGAGTGGTGAAATAGGTAGACGCAGGGGACTCAAAATCCCCCGGACCTTGCGTCCGTGTCGGTTCGATTCCGACCTCCGGCACCAGTAAAATCAAGGGGTTAGCCATTTT
>SL_3KL_010_SEDDRAFT_10001069_pt1 | contig 23746 bp, 24 predicted proteins | sample SodLakKL_010_SED_2_FD_10381 | JGI IMG/M metagenome (IMG submission 10381) | reverse complement strand
CTATGATANTTTACTGCCTGAATTGAGTAATTCCCTTGGGAATGGCTTTTATATGCTGACGCAATGGATCCTTATGTTTTCTATTATCGAACCTATACAACAACACATAGACAATCGTCAACTCAATGTTATTTAATTAACCTTTAAAAAGTTTGCATATATTGTATTTTCCATTTAAACTTGCGCGGACTATATTTGTTATAAAACAGAAAAACTATCCCGGCTTGTGAAATGCTGGAAATTACAAATAATATCGGGGGCTTGAGAACATGGCTAAAGTATTGGTTTATGGAAGCGGAGGGCGTGATCATTGCCTGGCTGACAAGTATGGTGACAGCCAGCATGTGGAAAAGGTGTATTTTATGTCGGGAAATCCCGGTGTATTGTATACCCCTAAAGGCAAAAGGGGGCTTATCGAACTGGTAAATATTGCAAACCCTGATGACTTCGGGGAAGTGGCCGCTTTTTGCCGTGAAAACAAAGTGGACCTTGTGGATGTCGGCTCCGAGAATCCCCTTTCTTCGGGTCTTGTCGATGTGCTTAACGATCACAATATTGCCTCGGTGGGCCCAAAGCAGGAATATACCAAGCTTGAAAGTGACCGTTCATTTACCAACTTTTTACTGAAGAAAACAGGTGTGGGAAAACCGGAATATCGCGTTTTTTATGATATCGGGCAAGCCCGTAAATATGTTAAGAATATCGGTTACCAGGTTGTGGTAAAAGCCAATGGCCTTGCCGCCGGCAAGGGAGCTATTGTCTGCGACAATGTCGAAGACGCCCTTGCTGCTATCGACAGCATCATGGTTAAAAAAATATTTGGAAAATCAGGAGATCGGGTGGTTATTGAAGAACGCAAATACGGGACGGAAATATCATTTTTTGCTTACCTGGACGGAAAGCATGTCCTACCGCTGAAAATGTTTTGCCAGGATTATAAAACTGCATTTGATTCCGATGATATAGAAAGCATTGAAAAGTTCGGAGGAAATTTGAATACAGGGGGTACAGGCTGTTATTGTCCCCACAAGCTGATGAGCGATCAACTGGTCAACAGAATTATCCGTGAGATTGTCAACCCAGTGGTAAATGTCATTTATAATGAGTATGGCTGGAATTACAAAGGGGTTGTCTATTTCGGCCTGAACCTGGATACGGACAATCAGCTTGAAGTGTTTGAGATAAATGTCCGTCACGGTGATCCCGAATTTCAGGTCCTGGCCCGTAAATTGAGCACCGATCTTTTTGAAATCGGCATGGCCGTGTGGGAAGGAAAACTCGATCAAATTCAACAGGTTTGGAATCAACAATTCTATGTGGATGTTATTGCAATGGAGGGGCGATCCAAGGCCGATCGCGGATGGAACCCCGGATATCCTAAAAGATACGGAAAAGGTCATCAAATCCTTGGACTCGATGATTTGGACAAAGGTATTGCGGTTTATTTTGCCGGCGTGGAAACCACCGAAGAAAAAGGACTGGTCACGTGGGGAGGAAGAGTGCTTCATCTGATCGCCGGGGATAAAACTTTGGAAAAAGCCAGGAAAAAAGCCTATCAAAATATTCAAAAAATAATCTTTGTTGATCACAAAAAAGACGGTGCCAACTGCATGCGCTATAGAACTCAAATCGGATTATAGTATATTTTAAGGAGTGCAAAAGCTGTGCTTTTGCGTAAAAAAAATGCAAAAGCACAGCTTTTGCACTCCAGCTTTGCATAATGTAAAAGGCAGCATCTCTTATGAGGTGCTGCCTTTTATATTTAAAAACGATACTGCGGCATCAGGTGTTCATTGCCGCAAAGACCAAATTTCAGCTGAATCGTGCCGCGCGAGGGGCTTTGCCTGCAAGCGGGTTATAAAGCTTCATGATAGCAAATTTCATCACATCCAGAGTTTTCATCTCTTTAATTATAGCAAACAGCGTGTCTTCGGAAGCTTGCGGAAGTACACAGGCGTTATTGGAATCAAATTCCAAATCGGGCAGACCTTTAGCCAGCTTTTTTTGTTCCTTCTGGGTCATCTCCACCTGAATAGCTTTTTTTCCGTCAATCTCAACAATCTTATCGCCCAGCCCGATTGCCTCGATTTCCTTCTGTTTTTCATCATCCAAAAAAATGTTTATAAAATAATTTGCCATACAATTTCCTTTCATTTTAATTGCTAACGTTCAAGGTTAAAAAAGTTTTTATGAATAAAATACTATCTATGGTCTGCATAGGAACTCCTCTCCCTCTGGGAGGGGCTGGGGGAGGGAAAGATAACTCCTGATATTATTAACACCCACCCAGACTCTCCATATTGGGAGAAGGAATAAAAGACCTTTCTTTCAGGCACTATTTATTAAAGTTTTTTTTTGCTGTCAATCTATTAATTCATGGTGGGGACATTATGGGGATTTTTGCCATCGGATCTGGATTTACCTGTAGGTGCGAATTCATTCGCACAACGGCGTTTGTGCAACCGGATGTGCTAAAATTCAACCCCCTGTCTATGCGTAACTCAGCTGTGCGAATGAATTCGCACCTACAGGTTTTTTTGCCGCCGGGTTTACAGTTTATGTTCAGATCTTTTCATCTATAAATACATCCAGGGCAATAATGTGCAGATCCTTTGAGATTTCCTGTGCCCGACCCAATTGCCACTGGTTGATACTGGCCGATCCATCCATGGTACTCTGCAATTTTTGAATCAGGCCGGCAATATCCAGAACCGGATGACGGGAAAAGACCTCCGGAAGTCCATAGGTCAGATTGCAGGCCAAGCATTTGCCGGGCCTTCTTTTCAGATTAAACACAAATTTCAGGTGCCCCGGCTGATATCCCTCATAAGATAACCCGATGTCATAGGCCCCTTCCTGCGCATCGCCATAGAGCAGCTCAAAAAATTGGTCGGATTTGTCTTCCGGAAACAATTCCGTTAATAATTTGTCCGTAAAAAGTTTTTCAAACTCACCTTGTTTTTCCATCACAATTTCCATATCAAAAAAATCCACACCAGCAACTCAATGGCATGAAATCAGGGTTAACCAATACCGACAAAGGGGTTATATTTTTTTTCACGGGCGATGGTGGTTTCAGGACCGTGCCCTGTAAAAACCCGGGTATCATCTCCAAGGGGAAACAGTTTGTTTTGGATACTACTTTTTAATGTGTTGAAATCTCCCCCCGGCAAGTCTGTTCTACCCACAGAACCCTGAAAAAGGGTATCGCCCACAAAGACATATCCTTTGGTATGCAGTGAAATGCCGCCGGGTGAATGTCCCGGGGTATGCATAACCGTCAACGAAATGTTTCCAAACTCGATGACATCTCCGTCATCGACGGTTTTATCCGGCGGAGGAGAATTTTCAGAGCGAAGTCCGAAAGATGCCGCCGCCTGGGAAAGGGATCCCAGCATAGGGGCATCCTCAGCATGAATTAAAATCGGGGCCTGCGTTGCTTCTTTCATTCTGCTGTTGCCGCCCACATGATCGAAATGACCGTGAGTATTGATGATGTATTTGACTTTGAGTTTCAAAGCATCCAGCTTTTGCATAATCTGGTCGGCATCGTCACCTGGATCAATTACCACGGCTTCTCTGGTTTGTTCACATCCGACGATATAACAATTGGCCATGATGGGCCCAACCGGCATGAATTCGATAATCAATTGTACCTCCTTGGGAATAATAAAATGTCTGACTTAAGGCGACCGGTCCTTTAATCAGACTATTCTTGGTTTTTGTTTCGCTTTTGAATTTCATGAATTAATTCAACAATACTGACAACTTTTGGCTTGGCCTTTTTTTGGGTCAGTTTTTCAAACTGCTCGGGCGACAAGCATTTTTTCATATAAGCCACCACATCGAAAATTTCCCACCAGCAGTCAAAAATTTTAAAGCATGGATGATTGTTTTCATCGCAGAACCTGCAGTAGGAAAATTCGACAGGCCCTCCCAACCTGGGGCAACGGCGCATCAGTCGGTCAGAATTATGTTCCATTCTACCGGCTTTTCAGTGAGAGTGGTTTGGGATAATTGGCAAATATCTTTTCAGCTTCGGCAAGGTCTTCGTCTGAAAGAATGTAATTTTCCAGCACACCGGTGAAAACTTTGTCATAAGAACCCAGATCCAAAAGTCCGTGACCGCTCCAGTTGAAAAGAATCACTTTTTCTTTGCCTTCTTCCTTGGCTTTTTTTGCTTCTGAAATAACATACGCCAAGGCATGGGTGGTTTCGGGAGCAGGAATGAATCCCTCGGTTTTGGCAACCATCACTCCTGATTCGAGTGCTTCAATCTGGGTGACCGATTTGGGATCGAAAAGTCCCTCCGCCACCAACTGGCTCACTGCCGGGCTCATGCCATGGTAACGCAGGCCCCCGGCATGCACAGGAGGCGGCACAAAAAAATGTCCCAGACTGTGCATGGGCAGCAAGGGGGTATATCCCGCGGAATCACCGTGATCATAAACAAAGGGTGCCCGCGTCAATGTGGGGCATGCCGCCGGTTCAACCGGATAGATCTCGATTTGTTTTCCGTTCATTTTGTCAAGCACGAAAGGAAATGCAAGACCGGCAAAGTTGCTCCCGCCGCCTGCACATCCGATAATAATGTCCGGATAGTCACCCACCATCTCAAGCTGTTTTTTTGCCTCCAGTCCGGTAATGGTCTGGTGAAGCATCACATGGTTCAAAACACTTCCGAGAGAATACCGGGTTTTTCCGGTCTGATCCGAAACCGCTTCTTCTATTGCTTCGCTGATTGCAATACCGAGGCTTCCGGGTGTGTCCGGATCCCTGGCCAAAGCATCCCGCCCGGCTTTGGTTGTGGTGCTGGGGCTTGCCACACATTTTCCGCCCCAGGTTTCCATCATGGATTTACGATAGGGTTTCTGATCAAAACTGACCCTGACCATATAGATCTTGCATTCCATGCCAAATTGAGAGCAGGCAAAGGATAGTGCACTTCCCCACTGGCCGGCACCGGTCTCGGTGGTCATTTTTTTAATACCGAACACCTTGTTGTAGTATACCTGGGGGACTGATGTGTTGGGTTTATGGCTACCCGGAGGACTGACACTTTCATTTTTATAGTAAATTCTGGCGGGAGTTCCCAGTGCTTTTTCAAGAGAGTACGCCCTGACCAGAGGGGATGGTCGCCATATGGTGTAAATATCCAATACCTCTTCGGGAATATCAATCCATCGTTGAGAACTGACCTCCTGTTCGATGAGATTCATGGGAAACACCGGTGCCAGATCTTCGGGATTCACCGGATTTCCGTCAGGTCCCAGCGGGGGATTCATCTTGATGTCCGAAAGAATATTATACCACTGCCTCGGCATTTCATCCTGCCTTAAAAGGATATTTCTGACCTGCATGGCTTCTCCTTAGAATTTTAGTTTTTTATTGCCAGTCACCGTTCATTCTTCTGAAAATAAACGGTCTTCGATGCTGATTTCTCCTCTGGCGATTGATTCTCGAATACTGTCCAAAATGCCGTTGATAAATGCTCCGGATTCTTCCGCACCAAACTTTTTAGCGATGTCGACAGCCTCATTGATGGTTACTTTTGGAGGAATATCTTCACAGAAAAGAAGTTCATAAGCGGCAACCCTGATAATATTACGGTCAACGCAGGACATACGGTTGAGTTTCCAGTTGGAGGAAAACTTTTCAATGATCTCGTTGATATATGGCCACCGTTCGATGAGACCAAGAGTCAGTTCATTAAAAAAAGCCTCGATATTTTTCGGCGGTGGATAACATTGCCGGAAAAGCTCGATTTGCGAAACCGAGACATCTTTGCTCATGTCCATAAAAAAAAGAGCCTGCATGGCCAATTCACGCGCCTTGCGACGATTACCCATTTTCTTTTGCCTAAACGACAACCTCCATCAGGTTTGCCATCTCTACAGCGGCCATGGCGGCATCCCATCCCTTGTTGCCCGCCTTTGTCCCCGCTCTCTCGATGGCTTGCTCAATGGTGTCGGTGGTTAAAACACCAAAAATGACCGGGACTTCAGATTCCATGGTAACCTGCGCAATGCCCTTGGAAACTTCAGCACTCACATAATCAAAATGAGGGGTTGCCCCCCTGATAACCGCTCCGAGACAAATGACCGCATTATATTTTTTCTGCATGGCCACTTTTTTGGCAATCAGCGGAATTTCAAAAGCACCGGGTACTTTAATAATATGGATATCTTCTCTATCAGCACCGCTTCGCGTAAGGGCATCAACGGCACCCCCCACAAGGCGGTCGCTTATAAAGTCATTAAACCGGGCAACCACGATCGCAAATTTTTTTCCCTCGGCGATGAGATTGCCTTCAATAATCTTGGTCATAAAATCATACCTCCCGACAAAATTTTATTGCATACGACAATATGGAGTTGATGTAAATCTTTTTTTGGTGAATCGTCAGGGGTTTGCTTCAAAATTCAACAAGTGTCCCATTTTCAGTTTTTTGCATTGGAGATAACAACGATTAAATTCGTTGGGTTTTACTTCTATGGGAACCTGCTCAACAACTTCCAGACCATAACCCTGAAGGCCGACCATTTTCTTGGGATTGTTGGTGAGTATTTTCATTTTTTTGACACCCAGATTAACCAGCACCTGCGCCCCTATGCCATAGTGCCTCAGGTCCGGTTTAAAGGCCAGCTCGTTTTCGAAATCATCGATGTCCTGTCCCTTGTCCTGAAGGTTATAGGCTTTTAATTTATTCACCAATCCAATCCCGCGGCCTTCCTGACGTATGTAGAGAAGCACTCCGGACCCTTCTTTATCAATCATTTCCATGGCCTTGTTAAGCTGTTCTCCACAATCGCACCGCAATGATCCAAAAATATCTCCCGTGATACATTCGGAATGAACACGGACAAGAACCGGCTTTGCGGGATCGATCTCGCCTTTGATCAGGGCCACATGCTGAAGGTTTTCCACATCATTTTCGTAAACAACGGCCTTGAATGTTCCTGCATGGCTTGTGGGTACCACGGCTTCAACGGCACGACGCACAAAAGACTCGGTTCGCATACGATATTCAATCAGATCGGCAATGGTACAAATACCGATACCGAGTACTTCGCTGATTCTTTCCAAAGCCGGCATTCTGGCCATGCTGCCGTCTTCATCCATAATTTCACAAATCACCGCAGCCGGTTTAAGCCCCGCCAGACGCGCCAGGTCAACGGATCCCTCGGTTTGCCCACATCTTACCATGACCCCGCCTTGTTTGGCCCGCAACGGAAATACGTGCCCTGGGCGCACAAGATCATGGGGTTTTGCATTATCGGCAACCGCAGCCAATATGGTGGTAGCCCGGTCAAATGCTGAAATGCCGGTAGTCACACCTTTGCGCGCCTCAATGGATACCGTAAAACCTGTTTTATAAGGGGATGTATTGTCATTTACCATCATGGGAAGATCCAGCGATTTGATTTTTTCTGCGGTCAGGGAAAGGCAAATGAGACCTCGTCCGTGCTTAGCCATAAAATTGATGGTCTCCGGAGTGACTTTTTCAGCGGCCATACAAAAATCGCCTTCGTTTTCACGGTCTTCGTCATCAACGAGGATAACCATGCGCCCCAATCGTATTTCGCGAATCGCCTCCTCAATTGTTAAAAGCGGCATTTTTTTATTCTAACTCCTTAAATTTTTTTTAATACTGCGTGTTTAAAAAACCAGCCCTTGCAAGAAAATCCATGCTGATATTTGATTTTTCAGATTGTTTTTGCTCCTCTTGTTTCCGGAACAGGAATTTTTCAACATATTTTCCGATCATGTCGGTTTCGATGTTGACAAGGGCTCCGATATTTTTAAATCCGATGGTGGTCATTTTTGCCGTGAGGGGAATAATGCTGACCTCAAAACTATCCCGGCTGCATCTGTTGATTGTCAAACTGATACCGTCCACTGCCACGGATCCCTTTTCAATCATGTACCTGCAAAGCGATGGTGGAGCATCAATATGCATGACAATGGCATTGGACCTTATTTCCAGATGACCAATGGTTCCTGCGCCATCGATATGTCCTGACACCAGGTGACCATCAAGCCGGTCTGACAAGCGCAAAGCCCGTTCGATATTGACTCGGTCATTGGGTTTTGCATGGCCCAGAGTAGAGCGGGCCAGTGTTTCAGGAGAAACATCCACTGTGAAGCGTTTTCCGCTGATTTCCACTGCAGTCAGGCAGGCACCGCTGACTGCGATGCTGTCACCGATCCGAGATTCTTCCAGGGAAAAATCGGCCTCGATGGTCAGTTTCTTACCCTCGCCTGCTGCCTGTATTGAAGTCAGCCTGCCCAATCCTTCGATAATTCCTGTAAACATTTCCAACCCTTTTCAAAAGGAAATTCATGAAGTATAACCTTCGATAAGTATGTCGTCATCGAATCGATGGATCAAAATATCATGTACTTTAATGCAATCACTCATTTTCTCAGGTCCCGGGCCCCGGCACACCGGTATTCCATCGTCTCCCCCCAGTATTTTTGGTGCAAAGAAAAACAATATTTTGTCCACAATGCTGCTGTTCAGTGCAGATGCCGCCACACGCCCTCCCCCTTCAACAAGAAGACTTGTAATACCCATGCTTCCCAAAGTATTCATTAAATTGTCCAAATCAATGAGTCCATCTTTCAATGGGGATTCAACGGTCTTAACACCTTTTTTTTCCAGGTTGTGTTTTTTTTGGGATTGGATATTATCACCGGTTATCACCAGTGTATCAGCAGCAGATTCCATGTTGAGCATTCGGGCATTTTCGCTGATGGTCAAGCGGGTGTCCAGAATAATTCTTATGGGGTCTTTGCCTTTGATAGTTTCAAGGCGGGTGGTCAAGCTGGGGTCATCATGGCGAACCGTGCCGATACCAACCATGATGCCATCCACAGAGTGACGGATTGAGTGAACAAAATTTCTGGCGGATTCTCCTGTGACCCATTTGGAGTCTCCGGTTCGGGTGGCAATTCTTCCATCAAGTGTCGACGCTGTTTTTAAAATGACAAATGGCCGTTTGGTCTTTACGTATTTTACAAACATTTCATTNAAACGTAAGGCCTGCTTTTCTTCGACTCCCACATCCACCGTAATTCCATTTTTTCTTAAAAGCCGGATACCTCCTCCGGTAACATCGGGATTGGGATCNCGCATGGCAACCACGACACGCACAACGCCTGATTTTATAATTTTTTCNGTGCAAGGCGGCGTTTTTCCCGTATGGTTACAGGGTTCCAGAGTGACATAGAGGGTGGCGCCTTTGGCCAGTTCCCCGGCATTTTCCAATGCCCGGACCTCGGCATGAGGCCCTCCTGCATATTCATGAAAACCGGTGCCCACCACATGTAGGCCTTTAACCACCACAGANCCCACCATGGGATTGGGAGAGGTGTANCCTCTNCCTCTTTCAGCAAGTTCCAGGGCCATGTTCATATAAAAAGCATCAACACTTCCAACCATACTCAGCAATCCACCCTTCAAATTCACTTTGTTTTTTTATCATCATTCAAGAGTGTTTTCAGCTCNGAAAAAAAGTCATTGANATCCTTAAATTCCCGATACACAGATGCAAAACGAACATAGGCAACATCATCGAGCTGNTGAAGCCTGGCCATGACTTTTTCACCAATAACGGATGCCGGGATTTCCTTTTCCTCGATTTCCTTCAGATCTCTTTCCAGATTATCCAGGAATTCTTCGATAATCTCCACGCTGATATTTCTTTTTTCACAGGCCCGGGCCACTCCCTGCCGAACCTTGTCACGATTGAAGATCTCCCGACGACCATCTTTTTTAATAATCATGATCGGAATTTCCTCAATCTGTTCATAAGTGGTGAAGCGCCTTTTGCAGTCAATACATTCCCTTCGCCTTCTGATAACCGTGGCGTCTTTGCTGAGCCGGGAATCCATCACCTTGTTATCTATCTCACCGCAATAAGGACATTTCATGGCCATTCTCCCTTGTCACCGGAATATGCACGTATTCAATTCCTGCCTCCATGATCATCTTTTTGCTAAGTTCATCAGCATAGCCGGATTGATAGAAAATCTTTTCAATGCCTGCGTTGATAATCATTTTGCTGCAGATGGAGCATGGAAGGTTGGTGCAAAACAGGATGGAACCTTTGATGGAAACACCATGGAAAGCAGCCTGGATGATGGCATTTTGTTCGGCATGGATACCACGGCACAATTCATGGCGATGACCTGAGGCAATATGAAGCTGTTCTCTGAGACATCCGGCATCGACACAATGTTTTATACCCGAAGGGGCACCATTATAACCGGTGGCCAGAATTCTTTTATCCTTTACCAGAATTGCCCCTACTGCACGTCGAATACATGTGGAACGTTTTGCCACAAGCACTGCGATTTCCATAAAATAGGCTTCCCAGCAAGGACGTTCCTGTTTTGGTTTCATATTTACATTGCTCCACCCGTCTCCCGATAAAGAGGAAACGCGCGGCACAGTTCCATCACTTTTTGTCGTGTTTCGTCAATGACATGGTCTTTTCCGGGATTTTTTAAAACATCGATAATAAATCCTGCAATAAGAATCATTTCATCGGCTTTCATACCCCGTGTGGTCAAAGCAGGAGTACCCAACCGAATCCCGCTGGTAACCATGGGACTTCTGGTTTCAAAAGGAATCGCATTTTTATTGACGGTAATACCTGCACGCCCAAGGTTATCCTGGGCATCCTTACCCGTGAGACTAAAAGGGGTCAGGTCCGCAAGAAGCATATGGTTATCGGTACCGTTTGACACCAGATTAACACCTTCATCCATAAGATGCCGGGCCAATGTTTGAGCATTGGTGATGACATCCTGCTGATAAAGCCTGAACTTTTCGGAAAGGGCTTCCTTGAAAGCTATCGCTTTGGCGGCAATAACATGCATCAGCGGCCCACCCTGGATACCTGGAAAAATCTGGCTGTTTAATTCTCTGGAAAAATCTCTTTTGGCAAGAATCAAACCGCCTCGAGGGCCCCGCAATGTTTTGTGAGTGGTAGAAGTGACCACATGGGAATGGGGAATGGGAGACGGATGGAGCCCTGCAGCCACAAGACCTGCAATATGGGCCATGTCCACCATGAGTTTGGCACCTGCCGATTCGGCTATTTGACTGAAAGCTTCAAAATCGATAATTCTGGGATAGGCACTGGCACCGGCCACAATGAGTTTGGGACGATATTTCCGGGCCAGGTCCGAAACCATGTCGTAATCGATTCTGCCGGTTTCCTTTTTGACACCATAATGAATGAATTTGAAAAGTTTTCCTGAAAAACTGGCCGGACTTCCGTGTGTCAGATGGCCACCGTGTGCCAGATCCATTCCCAGGACCGTGTCCTGGGACTCAAGAAGGGCGAAATAGACCGCCATGTTTGCCTGAGAACCTGAATGAGGTTGAACATTGGCATATTCAGCTTTAAAAAGATTCTTTACCCGCTCCAGAGCCAAAGATTCCACAATATCTACAAATTCGCATCCGCCATAGTATCGCTTCTGGGGGTATCCCTCGGCATACTTGTTGGTCATCACGCTCCCTTGAGCTGCCATGACTGCGGGGCTGGCGATATTTTCGGAAGCAATCATTTCGAGTGTAGAAGACTGCCTGTCGAATTCAAGGGCAATTGCCTCGGAAATTTCCGAATCTGTCGTTTGAATGATATCCATAAGTTTTGCATCCACAACCTTATATCCCCTTAAATCATTTATTGCAAAATTTCAGCAGATTGATCTCATCTATTTTATCGATTCGTTTCTGATGGCGCCCGGCTTCGAAAGGGGTTTCCATCCAGGTTTTAACAATTTCAAGTGCCAGAATATCTCCGATAACCCGCCCTCCAAGCACTAAAATGTTGGCATCGTTATGACTGCGGCTCATGCGGGCCGAAAATATCTCTGTGCAAAGGGCTGCACGGACCCCAGGAAATCTGTTGGCCACTATGGACATGCCGATTCCTGTCCCGCAAATCAGAATACCGCGTTCAAATTCTTTTTTGGACACCGCAGAAGCCACGCGGATCCCGAAATCAGTGTAATCGACCGAGTCCTCATTGAAAGTACCAATATCCTCTACTTTAATACCCTGGTCAATAATAAAGGCTTTGATTCTTTCTTTCAAGCCAAAGGCGGCATGATCACAGCCAATAATAACGTCTGTTTTAACTGGGTTCACTTTACAATCCTGATCGTCAATAAAATTTACAAAAAAAAACAATCCCGGTAAAAACCGGGATTGTGGTTATCTCTCTACCTCATTGTAATATGTCGCCTCAAAGGGAATTTTCTCGCAAAACACCGGTTAAGCCATCCCGTTTGTATACTTTCTCAAAATAAGGGTAGCATTGGTACCCCCAAAACCAAACGAGTTGGTCATTGCCACTTTCACATCGGCTTTTCGTGCGACATTGGGAACATAGTCAAGGTCACATTCTTCACCCGGATTTTCCAGATTAATAGTGGGAGGAATCACTCCGGAGTCAATGGTCAGGGCTGTAAATACGGTTTCTATACCACCTGCTCCTCCAAGCAAATGACCCGTCATGGATTTAGTGGAGCTTATGGGCACTTTTGGAGCATGATCTTTGAAAACCGCTTTAAGGGCTCTGGTTTCATACAGGTCATTTAACGGCGTGGATGTTCCATGAGCATTGACATAGTCCACTTCATGGGCCTCTATTGCAGCATCATCGAGAGCCGCCTGCATACAACGCGAAGCCCCGTTGCCATCGGGAGGAGGCGAGGTCATATGAAAACCGTCACCACTCATACCGTAACCGATCATTTCTCCATAGATTTTGGCGTCTCTCTTTATGGCACTTTCAAGGGATTCCAGAATTAAAATTCCGCAGCCCTCCCCCACGACAAATCCATCCCGGTCCTTCTCAAAAGGCCTGGAAGCCTTCTGCGGATCATCGTTTCTTGTTGATAACGCCTTCATGGCATTGAAACCGGCAATACATGATCTTGTAATAACGGCTTCCATCCCCCCTGTGATCATAGCATCAGCTTTGCCGGATTTGACCAGCTTAAAAGCATCTCCTATGGCATGTGCTCCTGCGGCGCAGGCTGTTGCAACCGAAGCATTGGGCCCTTTAGCGCCAAAATGAATCGAAATCATCCCAGGTGCCATGTTTCCAATGATCATAGGAATAAAAAAAGGACTGACACGTTGGGGGCCTCTTGTATCGATAATTTTGAAATTTTCTTCCAGAGTGGCTAATCCCCCTAAACCACATCCGGTCAAAACACCCACTTTTTCTTCATTGGAACTGTCGATTTTATAGCCTGAATCCTCCATGGCCATCCGGGTGGCAGCCACGGCATAGGTAATAAAACGCTCGGTGCGCTTGGCCTCTTTTTTCGGAAGAAAATCTTCAGGATGGAAATCTTTGACTTCTCCGGCGATCTTGGTTTGATAATCCGTTGTATCAAATCTTGTAATTTCTGAAATGCCGGATTTTCCGGCGCACAAAGCAGACCAGGTGTCCCTGACCCCGATTCCCAGAGGCGTTATCAACCCTACACCTGTAATCACAACGCGCCTGTCCACGAAAACCTCCTTAGCCTTATGTTGTTAAACATGTTTTATTTTCTATTGCCCAGGGCATTACCCATCAAGAGTGCTCATTGATGTAACTGAGAGCATCTTTGACCGTAACCAGCTTTTCAGCATCCTCATCGGAAATATCAATCTCGAATTCTTCTTCCATGGACATGATCAATTCCACCAGATCCAAAGAATCCGCACCCAAATCATCTACAAATGATGCTTCAGGGACCACTTCGCTGGCCTCCACTCCCAGTTTCTCTGCAATGATCTTTTTAATTTTATCCTCGACGGACATTCAGATACCTCCCTTAAATAATATGCGTAATATTAAGAAATATATATTGTGTTTAAATGTACATACCACCACTGACATGGATAACCTGGCCGGTGAGATAAGATGCTGCATCCGAGGCCAAAAAGGCCACTGCAGCAGCTACATCTTCAGGTTGCCCGGACCTTCCAAGGGGAATTTGCGCCATAAACGCATCTTTGACGTTCTGGGGCAAATCCTGAGTCATATCGGTTTCAATAAAGCCGGGAGCCACGGCATTAACCGTAACATTTCTGGGTGCCAGTTCTTTTGCTGCGGACTTAGTCAAACCGATTATTCCGGCCTTGGAGGCCACATAATTGGATTGACCCGGATTGCCGGTAACCCCGACAATGGATGCAATATTGATGATTCGTCCTTCGCGCTGTTTCATCATGATCTTTGCAACAGCTCTGCTGCAAAGAAAAGTGCCTTTCAGGTTTACGTCAATGACATCGTCCCAGGCTTTGGTTTTCATACGAACCAAAAGACTGTCGCGTGTTATACCGGCATTATTGACCCAAACATCAATTCGACCCGATTCATTCATAATGCTGTCTATAAAGACTTTGATCTCGTCTTCGGATGCCACGTTGACGCTTTGGCTTGATGCGCCGGCATTGGCTGCAGCCAACAGGGCTTCGGTTTCACTGGCCGCCGCCGCCTCGCCTTCAGGATCGGCAGGATTAAAATAATTGAAATAAACATGTGTCCCGGCATCGGCGAGAGCCAGACATATGGCCCTTCCAATTCCCCTGGAACCTCCGGTAACCACAACCGTTCGCTGACCTTTTTCCGGCATGCTTCGTTTACCTCCCGAATAAAATATCGGCCACCTGATCCATATCTCTGATCAAACCCGGATAAAATCGCACCAGACGGCTGTGGTTAATTGATTGCATAAGATCCGAAACCGTCTTCTCATCAAGAATTCCGGAACCATTCACTATTTTCATGGTGTTTTGTGCAACCAGCTGAGCGGTTTCCGATGCAAATATTCTTGACATGGCCGTAATTTTTTTTGCCTCCGGATCAGTTGAATCCGAAACTGCTTTGGCCTTTCTTGCCAAAGCCGCAGCCACTTCCACGGATGCCATCATATCCGCAAGATAAAACATGAGACACTGCTGCCGGGTAAGGCGGTTTTCATGCACAAAATTAACAACGATATTTAAAGCCTTTGCAGACAAGGCAATCCATTGTGCCCCAAAATCGCCTTCCTCTGTTTCCACTGCCGCCATGTCTTCGGCAATTCCATTGTAATACCCCCCCTTGGTCTTTCGGGTGGTTTTCCATCGAAATGTGCTGATTATACTCTGCTGAATCTCGCTGGTGCCTTCATAAATAGTGGTGATTTTCACATCACGCTTTATTTTTTCCACCTCGTATTCCCGGATATACCCGTATCCACCCAATGCCTGCATGGCATCATCGGCAAAACGATTTGCGGATTCCGTGGCAAACATTTTTCCGATGGACCCTTCCACCTGGAGATCCTCCTCACCGGAATCGAGCCGTACCGCAATTTCATCCATATAGGCCTCGGCAGCTTCCATACGAACCGCATGGGGTACGATCAGCTTATGGGTATAACCCTGCTTTTCAGAAAGGGGCGAGCCAAACTGGATACGTTCCTTTGCGTAAGCAATTACAATTTCCATGGCGTTCTGAGCCGCTCCCAGCGCCATAGCCGCAACCATGAGCCTCGTATATCCGAACACTTTATTGGCCTGTTTCATGCCTTGCCCGGGAACCAGCCCAATCAAATTATCGGCCGGAACAAAGACATCCGTAAATGACAATGGGGAAGTATTGGAAGCCCGAATGCCATGCTTCTGCTCTCCTTTGCCCTGTACAAAGCCTTCCATTCCCTTTTCCACCACAAAAAAGGCGGGCCCCTCGGGTGTGTTGGCCAACACAGTGGCAAGATCCGCATAGCCGCCGTTGGAAATAAACTGCTTGGAACCGTTGAGTTTATACCCTGTAATATTGCCGCTGTCATCGGTTACCGGATCAGCCTTGGTCTTTAATGCCGCAAGATTGCTTCCGGCACCGGGCTCAGTTACCGCATAAGCTACCAGAGTATCGCCATTGCCAATAGCCCCCAGCCATTTTTCTTTCTGGGCTTCGGTGGCCCCCACAAGGATTGGATCAGAGCCCAGCTGGAGTGCGAAAAAAGCCGTGGAAATACCCAGGCAAATCTTCGAAAGCTCCAAAACAACAGCACAGGTATCCCGGGCACCACCGCCCATCCCGCCATATTCTTCAGGTATAAACAATAACTGAAAACCAATCTCGGGCCCGAGCATCTCCCGGATAACGTCCTCGGGAAAGAATTCTTCTTGATCGTATTCGAGAATTTTTTCTTTGGTTAAAAGCCGTTTTTGAAGAAGACCCACCGTGTCAATGACCATTTGCCGCGATTCAGTATCAAGACCCGCTAAATTCGCCGCCATGGATTATACCTCTGCTTTGATGACCTGACGGTCTTTGTAGGTCCCGCAACTGGGGCACGCATGATGGGGAAGCCTTATTTCCCCGCATTGAGAACACTTTGAAATATTGGGTGCATCCGTTTTTTTATGGGTGCGGCGCGTATTTCGTTTTGACTTAGATGTTTTGCGTTTTGGTACAGCCATAAGTAATCTCCTAAATATTTGTTTTTATACAATATATGCTTAAAATGAAAATACTCAAATCTAATCTCGACATTAGTAATTGAAAAAAATTCGATTGTCAAGAATTTTAATTTATTTTTTTAAATTGTTTGCTTGCTCCTTATATTGTGCTATATTCATCAGCTTGACTGATAAAAACAATATAGAACTAAAGATGTTTAACCTGCTGTAATTTCAGAATTATAGGTCTATTGTTGTATGAAAATAGGGGATAGTAACCCATAGACGTTAACCTAAGGGATGCTAAAAAACAAGTCCCCCTTTGGAAAAGGGGGATGATTTAGGGGGATTTAAAAAAGCCTCAAATCCTCCCTGTCCCCCCTTTTCCAAAGGGGGGAAGGCTTGCAAAAAGGTGTTTTTATTCGTTAAATTCATACCCGATTCGGTCACACGCCGCCAATTATCTTAATTAATTTTTAACAAGATCTAGTTTGAGGTATCAGATATGAGTCAAACAGTAACACGTTTTGCCCCCAGTCCAAGTGGTTATCTTCATATTGGTGGTGCCCGCACCGCTCTTTTCAGCTGGCTTTACGCAAGGCACATGAAAGGCAGATTTGTTCTCAGAATAGAAGACACCGATGCTGTCAGAAGCACCCGGGAATCGGTGGATGCCATTTTTGAAGCTCTCAATTGGCTGGGGATGGCCTGGGATGAGGGTCCTTTTTTTCAATCTGAGCGTTTCCATCTTTATGAAGCGTTTCTGAAAAAACTCATTGATTCGGGCCAGGCATATTACTGCACCTGTTCATCCGAAAAAGTGGAGCTTATGAGAAAAAGGGCCATGGAAGCGGGAGGAAAACCCAAATATGACGGATCCTGCCGGGAAAAAGGGCTGAGCAAAAGCAAGGACTCCGTGATTCGGTTCAAGTCACCATTATTGGGAGCCACGGTATTGGAAGATGTTGTGAAGGGGCGTATTGTTTTTCAGAATCAGGAGATGGATGATTTTATTATTCAGAGAAGTGATGGTATGCCCACCTATAATTTTGCGGTTGTGGTGGATGATATCACCATGGGAATCAACACCGTGCTTCGCGGTGATGACCATGTCATGAACACACCGAAGCAGATCCTTTTATATAAAGCCTTGGACAGTCCTCTTCCGACTTTCGGACATGTTCCCATGGTTCTGGGCCATGACCGTACCCGGCTTTCCAAGCGACATGGTGCCATGTCGGTGACCGCATACCGGGATATGGGATATCTTCCACAAGCGGTGCTCAATTATCTGGTGCGCCTGGGATGGTCTTATGGTGACCAGGAATTTTTTACAGTTGACGAGTTAATCTCAAAATTTGATATAAAAAATCTGGGCCGCTCCGCTGGGGTATTCAATCCTGAAAAGCTTCTGGCATTGAATGCGGAACATATTAAAGCAACCCCTCCCGAAAAACTGGCGCCTCATTTGCTCCCTTTTTTAAAACAACGGGGTTATCCGGCTGAAAAGGGGCAATATTTAAACAATGTCATCGCCACGTTAAAGCTTCGAAGCAAAACCCTGGTGGAGATGGCCGAAAGCGCCTCTTTTTATTATGTGGATAAACCGGATTATGATTCAAAAGCGGTTAAAAAATTTTTAAAAGCCGATATTATTGAAGTCCTTGAGATGTTGGCGGATAAACTGGAACAAGCCGAAGATCTCAGTGTGGAAATTCAGGAAAAAGCCTTTGGTGAAGTTTTGGAGACCACGGGCATCAAGTTCGGGAAAGTGGCCCAGCCGGTACGTGTAGCAATTACCGGCAAAACAGTGAGTCCCGGAATTTTCGAAATGATCGAAACCCTGGGAAAGGATCGCACGATTTTGCGGCTCAGGGCTGCCATTGATTTGATAAAAAGTCCTCAGGGCGAATAATCTCTAGATTATAAAACCATTATGAGTGTATCCTGTTTGTGTGAAATCCGATTTTTCTGTAGGTGCGAATTCATTCGCACTTAAAATCCGGCACGGATTTACAGAAAATTTCTTAGAGTCCCCCAGCAACTTTTTTCTGGGGAAACGGGCATAGACTCTATAAATGGACAATGGGGTGCACATTGTGCGAATGAATTCGCACCTACAATTGAGCACAAGTCTTTTCACACAAACAGTTTACACTCAAACCATTTAGACTTGAACATTGAGTTTCAACACTTATTTTATCACTAAATGCAATTTGAGAATCAAACAGACATGAAAGAAAAACAGGATCATGAAAGTCTCAGGGAAAACCGGACAGGAGTTTCATCAGGCATAGCTGCTCGAATACTCAAGATCATCTTACCCATAGTGATCATAATTAGCGGAATAGCCGCATATTCCTATTTGAAAAAAACCGGGCCGACAACCCAGAGACGTCCCCCGGCCACCTTTGCACCGGTTGTGGAAGTAAAGCCCCTTTATCCCCAAAATCACCGTACGGTTATCAAGGCCATGGGGACTGTGGTGCCGGAGCAAACTGTGGAATTGAGGTCCCGCGTGTCCGGAGAAATTATCGAGATTCATCCGGAATTTTCAGAAGGCGGCCTGCTTAAAGCCGGATCCAAAATAATTCAGATAGATCCTGTGGATTATGAATTGGCTTTGAGTCAGAAAAAAAAAACTTTGGCCGATGCCGAATATGAAATCAAGCTTGAACTGGGCAGGCAGGCGGTGGCAAAGAAAGAGTGGCAGCTGCTTAATTTGGAAATGGATGCCACCGAGCGCGAAATTGAACTTGCCCTTCGAAAGCCTCATCTTGAAAAAGCCCGCGCGGCAGTCACCGCAGCTGAAGCCGAAGTTGAAAAAGCGCGTCTGGATTTATCACGAACCCAAATTATCGCCCCTTTCAATGCCATGGTCAGAACCCGGCATGTCAATGTGGGTTCACAAGTGACAACACAACAGCCTTTGGCGGAACTGGTCGGCACGGATGCCTATTGGATTCAGGCATCAGTACCCATTGAACGTTTAAGCTGGATTCAAATTCCTCAAAGACATGAAGGCGGGACATCTTCCGCTGAGATTATCTATTCAGGGGGTTTCAAATTATCGGGCAATGTTGTCCGGCTTATGGGGGATCTTTCCCAGGAAGGACGGATGGCAAGAGTTTTGATCCATGTCAATGATCCGCTTGGACTTCAAAAACAATCAAATGCAATACCTCCCCTGTTAATTGGTGACTTCGTGCAAGTAAAAATCGAAGGAAGTCTTTTGGAAAATGTCTATCAAATTCCAAGAACCGCCCTCAGGGACAACACATTTATATGGATCGTCAACGAAAATTCAAGTCTTAAAATCAAAGAGGTTGAAACCGTGTGGAGAGAAACTGACACGGTGGTAATCAAAGACGGGGTCAAGCCCGGAGATCTGCTGGTTCTTACCAACCTTTCAGCTCCCGTGGAAGGCATGCCGGTGCAGGTGAACAACTTCATTTCTGAAAATATCCTGCCTGAAAAAGAGCCGTCTTCCCTTTTTTCAGAAACATCATAATATGGATCACGATAAATCATTACCGGATAATAATACAACAGGGCCGATTGCCTGGATGGTGAAACATTCGGTGGCCGCAAACCTTCTGATGCTGGTTCTTTTGATCGGAGGCATTATCATGGCTTCTAAAATCAAGCAGGAGGTATTTCCGGATTTCGACACCGACCAGGTCAGTATCACCGTGCCTTACCCCGGTGCAAGTCCTCAGGAAGTTGAAAGAGGCATTATACTGGTTATCGAGGAATCCATATCCGGCCTTGAGAGTGTTGATGAAATCCGGTCCACGGCCCGTGAAGGCATGGCCTCCATCGTTGTGGATATGATCGAGGGTGATAATCTGCAAAAGCTGGCTCAGGACATTCAAAACGAAGTGGACCGTATCACATCCTTTCCCGAAGATTCTGAAAAACCCATTGTATCTATTGTTTCCAGAAAGCGATATGTGGTCTCCCTTGCCTTGTATGGTGACCAGAGTGAAAAAGTTCTCCGGGAGTATGCAGAATTTATTCGGGACCGGCTTCTTCAGGATGAAGACATCACTCAGGTGGAAGTAACTTCTGTTCGAAATTATGAGATCAGCATAGAAGTTTCCCAGGATACACTTCGCACCTACGGACTGACCCTCGATGACGTTGCCCAACGGATTCGCAGGGCATCCGTGGAACTTCCGGGAGGTGCCATAAAAACAGAAGCCGGGGACATTCTGGTGCGGATGCGAGAAAGACGTGATTTCGGACATGAATTTGCCGCCATTCCCATCATTACTTCAGCAGACGGCACAAAAATTTTGCTGGAAGATATTGCCAAAATCAATGACGATTTTGAAGAGACCTCTGTTTCTTCCCGATTCAATGGGTATCCTGCAGTAATGATCGATGTTTTTCGTGTGGGTGCCCAAACTCCCATCTCCGTTTCGGATGCGGTAAGGCGAGTGGTGGAAGAAATTAACATATCACTTCCTTCAGGCCTTCAGATAGATTCCCGCAATGACCGCTCGGATATTTTCCGGCAGCGGCTTGGGCTTTTGATTAAAAACGGGCTTTTAGGACTGGCCCTAGTCTTTATATTTTTAGCATTGTTTCTCGAGCCCCGTCTCGCTTTCTGGGTCAGCCTGGGCATTTTGATATCTTTTCTGGGGTCCTTTTTCTTTTTGAGAGCATTCGACGTCAGTATCAATATGATATCCATGTTCGCTTTTATTGTAACCCTGGGAATTGTTGTGGATGATGCCATTATTGTGGGGGAAAATATTTATTACCATCAACAACAGGGGGAGTCCTGGCTGAATTCGGCCATAAACGGTGCCAGAGAAATTTCAGTACCTCTCAATTTCACAGTCTTCACAAATATGGTTGCATTTTTACCCATGCTATTTATACCCGGGTCTATGGGAAAAATTTTCATGGTTATTCCCATTGTGGTCATCAGCGTTTTTACCATATCCCTTATCGAAAGTTTATATATACTTCCCGCACATATCGGCCACAGGCGAAAAACAGCTCCCGGCGGCATTCTAAACAGGATTTCCCGCTTACAGCAGCGTTTCGGAAACGCTTTCACCCGTTTTGTCAACCGCCGTTATGCCCCATTTCTTCGCTCGGCCATTCAGTGGCGGTATTTAACGTTGGCCATTGGCATAGCCGTGCTTTTTATAGCGGTCGGTTACCTGAGAAGCGGTCGTCTGGGCTTCGAACTTTTTCCCCGCATAGAATCCGATTACGCCCTGGCAACCGCAGTACTTCCATTCGGAGCTTCCTTTGAAAATGCCCGTCAAGTTGAACGCCTCATACTGGAGGCATCCAGAGAAGTCATTGACAATAATGGGGGCAAAGCGCTTGTGGATGGTACTTTTTCCAGTATTCAAGACAATGTTGTCGAAGTCCGCATGTACCTGACACCCCCTGATGTCCGGCCTTTATCCACACTGAAAGTCACCCAGCTTTGGCGGGAACAGACCGGGATCATTCCAGGCATTAAATCAGTCAGGTTCGAATCGGATGCAGGGGGGCCGGGACGGGGAGCCGCTATTGCCGTGGAACTGAGCCACCAGCAGATGGACATACTTGAAAAGGCAAGCGCGGAACTGGCGGACGCTTTCCGTTTTTATTCAACTGTGACAGACATCGATGACGGCTTTGCACCCGGCAAACCGCAGCTGGATTTCAATATAAAGCCGGAGGCCCGAAGTCTTAACCTTGAGGCCAATGAAGTAGCACGGCAGGTGCGCCACGCTTTTTACGGCGCTGAAGCCCTGAGGCAGCAAAGGGACCGAAATGAAGTCAAAGTCATGGTAAGATTTCCCCGGGAAGAACGTATCTCCGAATACAGCCTTGAAGAGATGGTTCTCAAAGCCCCCGGAGGAACTGAAATTCTTCTTCGCGATGCCGTATCCATAACCCGGGGCCGGGCATATACGGATATTAACCGAAGGCAAGGCAGACGAATCGTTACGGTTACTGCGGATGTCACCCCCAGAAGTCAGGCAGGGCAGGTTTTGGCATCTGTCACAAGGGAAATCCTTCCTGAACTTCAGGAAAAATATCCGGGGCTTTCCTACAGTTTTGAAGGCCGTCAGGCAGATCAGCGTGAAAGTATGCAAAGCCTGTTCAGAGGACTTCTTCTGGCAATGCTTGTCATTTTTGCCATGCTGGCAATCCCCTTGAACAGCTATGTGCAACCCGTCATCATAATGGGTGCCATCCCATTCGGTATCGTGGGCGCGGTGATCGGACACCTGATCATGGGATACAGTCTAAGTGTGCTGAGCATGTTCGGCGTGGTGGCCTTGTCAGGCGTTGTGGTCAATGCATCCCTTGTCCTTATCGATTTTGCCAATCGAAGAAGAAAAAACGGTATGGATCCCCTGCAAGCCATACAGGCATCGGCAATCCATCGTTTCCGCCCCATCATCCTAACTACCCTGACCACCTTCGGAGGCCTTGCTCCCATGATTTTCGAAACCTCCCGTCAGGCAAGATTTCTGATCCCCATGGCATTATCATTGGGATTTGGGATCCTTTTTGCAACAGTCATCACTCTGATACTGGTACCGGCATTTTACATGATTTTGGAAGATCTCAGAAAAATTGTTGGTAGTGTTGTAAAAGTTTCTGTCTTTCCTCTTCGGGAAGGGAATTAAGATAGGATTTCCAGCCGGGGCACCATCGGATATGCCACTTCCAAAATCGTCCTATAAGAGATTTTGGGTTTTTATCATACCGAGCTCTTAATTTGCAAGATGCGCAGCCTTTCATTTTTTCACCGTCATTTAGTGCTTATGATTACCACAGGTATGGGGCTGGGTATTTCCGCCACCACAGGTATGGGGCTGAGTATTTCCACCACCACAGGTATGCTCCTGACCGAATTTTGCAAGCTTTTGATCCAGGATTGCCGAGATTACCTCATTTACGGTACCGGCCCCTCCACTGTGATACACATCAATACCCACCTGATTGAATCCCATCAGGGGACGAAGTCCCATTCCACCGGCAATCAGGGCTTTTACACCCTGTTGAGCCAGATAATTTACCGGGGCGATACAACCTCCCTGTTCATGAGGAAGATTGGGTACTACCTGAATATTTTTAATTTCACTATTTTCAACCAGAACCAGCGTATACAGTTCGCAATGGCCAAAATGAGCCCCAACCGGAGCATTTAGCCCCCCCGGCTGTTCTGATGGTACGGCAATAAGGGTGTTCATTTTTAAGTAACTCCTTTCTAAAAGTAGGATTTTAAGTTTTAGGTTTTAGGTTTTA
>SL_3KL_010_SEDDRAFT_10001147_pt1 | contig 23769 bp, 23 predicted proteins | sample SodLakKL_010_SED_2_FD_10381 | JGI IMG/M metagenome (IMG submission 10381) | reverse complement strand
AGACTGTAAGGAGTGCTTGATCATGTTGATTCTGACCCGCCGCGTGGGTGAAACGCTGATGGTCGGCGACGAGGTCACGGTGACCGTGCTCGGCGTCAAGGGCAACCAGGTGCGTCTCGGGGTCAATGCCCCGCGCGACGTTGCCGTGCATCGCGAGGAAATCTACGAACGCATCAAGAAGGAACAGGACGACACCGCATCGGAGACCTGATGGGGCGTGGATTCTCGCGGGGCGGACTTTACCCGCGATCACGGCATCGTTATCCTGTGCACCCTTCGGCGACGGGGTCGTCGGAGGATGCTTTCCGGAGAGATGGCCGAGTGGTCGAAGGCGCTCCCCTGCTAAGGGAGTAAGGGGCTAATACCCCCTTCGAGGGTTCGAATCCCTCTCTCTCCGCCAGATCGCGGCACGCGCGCAAGACGACGCGCATGCTCGATTGTCGGGACAACCCCCCGGTGGCGACCCGCGCAGCTTGACGCCTCGCGACGCCCCCGGGATAATCCCGCTCCCATTGCGCCCGTAGCTCAGCTGGATAGAGCACCTGGCTACGAACCAGGTGGTCGGAGGTTCGAATCCTTCCGGGCGCGCCAAACAAGAAAGGCCGGGCATTGCCCGGCCTTTGTTGTTTTAGGGGGCCGGAAGCCTGATGAGAGCCTCGGTTCGACAAATCGGCAGGACTGCCGATTTTGACCGCACACGCTTCCTGTTCTCACCCCACCTCAATTCACGGACGGAACGCGCAGCGCGGGCCGGTCGAGCGTCGTCCAGCGCATCAGTGGGTGCGCGCATCCTTGAATCCCTTGCGCGACCAGCCGGCCGCACACCGGTGCAGTACACAGGCCATGGGCGCCATGGCCGACGCTCGCCCACAACCCCGGGGCGATGCGACCGGCGATCGGCAGGCGATCCCGCGTCACGGCACGCACCCCCACGAACCGATCGACCACAGTGGCGGGCTCGCGCCACAGCGTCTCGAAGCGCTCGGCATGGGCACCATCATCCGCGTCCCTGGGAGCGAGATCCCTATCCCCGCGCTGCAGCGTCGCACCCACCCAGTGCCGGCCCGCGACGGCCGGTGTGATGTAGCCCTGGCCACTGATGGCCAGGCGCTGCACGGCTGAGGCAGGAGTGGCAGCAATCGCGGTGACCTGGCCGCGCGCGGGAGCGATGCGCCCGCGCAGCGCGGGCCACAGGCGAGCCGCACCCGGTCCGTTGGCAATGACAACCTGACCGTACTCGCCCAGCGCTGCGCCGGTGCCCCCCTGCAGCCGCCAGCGGTCATGAGGCTGGCACTCGATTGCCGTGACGTGCTCCTCGATCACCTGCACCCGATCACCGGCCAGTGCCAGCAACGCACGCGTGAACCGCACCGGATCCACACAGGCGCCATGCGGGTGGAAAAGGGCCGGTGTCTCGAGCCCGACCCCCACGGCGGCATGTACCTGCTCCGTTGTGAGCTGGACGGGGCCGCGGCCGGCGGTGGGGTAGCGCGCCATGCGTCGACGATCACGCGGTCCCGCTGCCTGCATGATCAGACCACGGGCGACCACACCCGCTGTCGCTTCCCGGGTGGCGAGGGCGGCAAGCCAGGCCTGTGTGACGCGCAGGCCGTGGGTGCGCACGCGTTCCAGCGGGTCGCGCTGAGCGGCCAGATGCGGGCGCAGCAGGGCGAGGGGGACGGCGGAGGCCGGATGGATCGATGCATCGGCATAGAGGTGTACCGACCACCCCCGGTGCGCGAGGGCCGCGGCCGCCGACACGCCGGCCAGCCCGGCGCCGATCACCGCGGCCGTCGCTGCGGTCAGGCTCATCCGGCGCTGTTGGAGTGCTGGCCGTACCGCCGCGCGACGTAATCCTCGACGATGCCCTGAAACTCCTCGGCGATGCGATCACCCTTCAGCGTTACGGTCTTCTCGCCGTCGACGTAGACCGGCGCCACGGGCCGCTCACCGGTGCCCGGCAGGCTGATGCCGACGTTTGCGTGGCGGCTCTCGCCGGGGCCGTTGACCACGCACCCCATCACGGCCACGTTCATCTCCTCGACGCCGGGATACTGATGCTTCCACTCGGGCATGCGCTGGCGCAGATGCTGCTGAATGTCTTCGGCGAGCTGCTGGAAGTAGGTGCTTGTGGTGCGACCGCAACCGGGGCAGGCGACAACCATCGGCGTGAAGGCCCGCAGGCCCATGGTCTGGAGGATTTCCTGGGCGACCACGACCTCGCGGGTGCGGGCGCCGCCGGGTTCGGGCGTCAGCGAAATGCGAATGGTGTCGCCGATGCCCTCCTGCAGCAGCACGGCGAGGGCGGCGCTCGAGGCGACGACGCCCTTGGTGCCCGTGCCGGCCTCGGTCAGGCCCAGGTGCAAGGCATAGTCGCCCCGCCGGGCGAGATCGCGATAGACCGCGATGAGATCCTGAACACCGCTCATCTTGCAGGACAGGACGATGCGATCGCGGCCGAGGCCGAGCTCCTCGGCCCGTTGTGCGCTGGCGATGGCCGATTCGACCACGGCCTCGCGATTGATCAGCGTGAGATCGCGCGGCTGGGCGCTGCGCTGGTTCTCATCGAGCATGCGCGCGAGAAGATCCTGATCCAGGCTGCCCCAGTTGACGCCGATGCGTACCGGGCGGTCGTAACGGCAGGCGATCTCGATCATCTGGGCAAACTGCTCGTCGCGACGGCTGCCCTTGCCGACATTGCCGGGATTGATGCGCAGTTTGCCGAGCGCCTCGGCACAGGCCGGATGGGTGGCGAGCAGCTTGTGGCCGTTGAAGTGAAAATCCCCCACGAGGGGCACGCTGCAACCACGCCGATCGAGTGCCTCGCGAATATGCGGCACCGCGGTGGCCGCGGCATCGTTGTTGACGGTGATGCGCACAAGCTCCGAACCGGCCTCGGCCAGTTCGGCGACCTGGGCCACTGTGGCGTCGATATCGGCGGTGTCGGTATTGGTCATCGACTGCACCACGATCGGTGCGTTGCCGCCGATGCGGACCGGGCCGACATCCACGCCCCGGGTGCGCTGGCGCTCGATGTGCGTCGGATCTGTCGACATGGTGCGGGTTCTCGCGCTGGTGAACGGGTGGCGACCTGGGCCGCAACCCTTGCCGCGGGGGAGCCGCATTGTAGCGCCTTCGCCCCCGGCGGATCGACCGCCAACCGCGCTGGCACTCCCGCGGGGGGAGTGCCAAGCCGGCGCTGCATCGGATAAAATCGAGGCATGAATGACTCGAAGCCGACAACCGGTGGGCTGCCCGACCGCGCCCGGCACATCCTGCATGTGCTGGTCGAGCAGTACGTGCGCGAGGGCCAGCCGGTGAGTTCGCGCTCGGTCTCGCGCGCCTCCGGGCTCGGGCTGAGCCCGGCCACCGTGCGCAACGTCATGTACGATCTCGAGGAGATGGGCTATCTGGCGTCCCCACACACCTCCGCGGGGCGCATTCCCACCGAACAGGGTTATCGGCTGTTCGTGGATACCATACTCGACATGCAGGCGCTCGACTCCGTGCCCGCGGATGAGTTGCGCCGGCAGCTCCCGCTCGATCGTGATGCCGAGCCGAAGGATCTGGTCGAGTCGGTCTCGACCTTTCTCTCCGGCTTCACCCGCATGGCGGGGGTGGTGACCCTGCCGCGGCGGGATGTCTCCGTGTTGCGCTACATCGAATTCCTGCCGCTCGGTGACTGCCGCGTACTGGTCATTCTCGTGGTCAATGATCACGAGGTGCAGAACCGGGTGATTCACACGGACCGGGACTACAGCCGCTCGGAGCTCGAACAGGCCGGCAACTACTTCAACGAGGCCTTCGCCGGTCGTGATCTCGGGGCAATCCGCCGCGACGTCGCGGCGGAACTCGAGGCCACGCGCAGCGACATGAACCGGCTCATGGACGTTCTCGTGGAAATGGCCGGCAAGGCGTTCGCCGAAGACGACGGCAAGCGCGCGGGCGACGACTTCGTGCTCGCCGGCGAGACCAACCTGATGAATTTCGAGGAGCTGTCGGACGTCGACAAGCTCAAGGCGCTGTTCGAGACCTTCAATCGCAAGCGTGACCTGTACGACCTGCTGGAACGCTGTGTACAGGCGGACGGGCTGCAGATCTACATCGGCCGCGAATCCGGCCACCAGGTGCTCGATGACCTCAGTATCGTCACCGCGCCGTACAGCAGCCGCGGCGAGGTCGTCGGCGTACTCGGTGTGATCGGGCCGACGCGAATGGAGTACGAGCGGGTCATCTCGGTGGTGGATGTCACCTCCCGTCTGCTCGGCGCGGCCTTGAATTCCCGCGACTGACCCCCAGATTCGGCGCAGTACCGGCGCTGGCGGAACCGCCAGCGCCGCGCGATCGGTATTTCGACGGTATTCACGACGGAGAATTTGCATGACCGACAAGCAGTCCGCCGAAACACAGACAGCGGCCACGGAAAAGGACCCGGGCGAGACCGGGCACAGCCGCGAGGACGTCGGGTCCGCTGAACAGCCGTCGGCGCCCGACAACGCGAATGCGGCCGGGGAGGGCGAAGACGAACTCACCGAGCTGCGACGGCGCGCCGAGGAAGCCGAAGCCCAGGCCCAGGAGTACTGGGATCGAATCCTGCGCATGGAGGCCGAGAAGGACAACATCCGCAAGCGTGCCGAGCGTGATGCGGCCAGCGCGCGACGCCAGTCCCTGGAGAAGTTCGCGACCGAAATCCTGGCCGTACGCGATTCCCTGGAACTCGGGCACCAGGCCGCCTGCCAGGAAGACGCGGACCTCACCAGGATCCGCGAGGGCACCGAGCTGACGCTCAAGATGCTTACCCAGGCCCTGGAGAAGTTCCAGATCGAGGAAATCAATCCGGTCGGCGAGAAGTTCGACCCGGAACTGCATCAGGCGATGTCGATGCAGGAGGCGGGTGAGGACCAGCCGGCCAATACCGTGACGACCGTCGTGCAGAAGGGGTATCGGCTTGAGGAGCGACTGCTGCGGCCGGCCCTGGTGATCGTGGCCAAGTAGGCGGTTGAAGCGGTCGCCCGGCCACCCCATATAGCCGGCAGATCATGACAAATTCGCAACCGGATACCCTGAACAGGACTGGAGGACAGAAATCATGGGCAAGATGATCGGTATCGACCTCGGCACGACAAACTCGTGCGTCGCGGTCATGGAGGGTGACAAGACCCGCGTGATCGAGAACGCGGAGGGCGATCGCACCACTCCGTCGGTTGTCGCGTTCAGCGACGACGGTGAGGTCCTTGTCGGCGCGCCGGCAAAGCGACAGGCGGTGACCAACCCGCACAACACCCTCTACGGCGTGAAGCGCCTGATCGGGCGCGCGTACGATGAAGATACGGTGCAGAAGGACATCAAGTATGTACCGTACAAGATCGTCAAGGCCGAGAACGGCGATGCCTGGGTCGAGGCCAACGGCAAGCAGATGGCGCCGCCCGAAGTCTCCGCGCGTGTCCTCCAGAAGATGAAGAAGACCGCCGAGGACTATCTCGGCGAGGAAGTCACCGAGGCGGTGATTACCGTGCCCGCCTACTTCAACGACTCCCAGCGCCAGGCCACCAAGGACGCCGGGCGCATCGCCGGACTCGACGTCAAGCGCATCATCAACGAGCCGACGGCGGCAGCCCTGGCCTACGGCCTCGACAAGCGCCGCGGCGATCAGAAGATCGCAGTCTACGACCTGGGTGGCGGAACCTTCGATGTCTCCATCATCGAGATCGCCGAGGTCGACGGTGAGCACCAGTTCGAGGTGCTGTCGACGAATGGCGACACCTTCCTCGGTGGCGAGGACTTCGACCTGGCGATCATCAACTACCTGGCCGACAGCTTCAAGAAGGATAGCGGTATCGATCTGCACAATGATCCGCTGGCAATCCAGCGCCTGAAGGAAGCCGCGGAGAAGGCGAAGATCGAACTCTCCGCCGCGCAGCAGACCGATATCAATCTGCCCTACATCACCGCGGACCAGAGTGGCCCGAAGCATCTCAACATGAAGATGACGCGGGCGAAGCTCGAGTCGCTGGTCGAGGACCTGGTCGCCCGCACCATCGGCCCGTGCAAGACGGCGATCAAGGATGCGGGCCTGTCGGTCAATGACGTCAACGAGGTTATCCTGGTCGGCGGTCAGACGCGCATGCCGCTGGTCCAGCAGAAGGTGAAGGAGTTCTTCGACAAGGAGCCGCGCAAGGACGTGAACCCGGACGAGGCGGTGGCCATCGGTGCGGGCATCCAGGCCGGCGTCCTCGGCGGCAGCGTGAAGGATGTGCTGCTGCTCGACGTGACCCCGCTGTCGCTGGGCATCGAAACGATGGGCGGCGTGATGACCAAGCTCATCGAGAAGAACACCACGATCCCGACCAAGACGTCGCAGGTGTTCTCCACGGCCGATGACAATCAGACCGCGGTCACGGTGCACGTCCTGCAGGGCGAACGCGAGATGGCGAAGGACAACAAGTCCCTCGGCCGCTTCGATCTCGCCGACATTCCGCCGGCCCCGCGTGGCATGCCGCAGATCGAGGTCACCTTCGACATCGATGCCAACGGCATCCTCAACGTCTCGGCGAAGGACAAGGCCACCGGCAAGGAGCAGTCAATCGAGATCAAGGCCTCGAGCGGCCTGTCCGATGACGAGATCGAGCAGATGGTCAAGGACGCCGAGGTGCATGCGGAAGAAGACCGCAAGACCCGCGAGCTGGTCGAGAGCCGTAACCAGGCCGACAACCTGATCCATGCGACCGAGAAGTCCCTGAAGGACTACGGCGACAACATCGGCGCCGACGAGAAGCAGAAGGTGGAACAGGCGATCGAGGCCTTGCGCGGCGTGCTTGATTCCGATGACAAGGATGAGATCGAGACCAAGACGCGCGAGCTCTCCGAAGCGGCGGCCACGCTGGCCCAGCAGGCCTACAGCCAGGCCGAAGGCCAGGCCGGTGCTGATGAAGGCGCCCAGGAAGGCCAGGAGAGCGCCAAGGCCGATGACGAAGTCGTCGATGCCGAGTTCGAGGAGGTCAAGGACGAGAAGAAGTAAAACGCAGGATCCGGCGCGCGAGCGGGCCAGGGAACGGCCCCGGATTGCCCGGAATGAATGGAGCCGCCGTCACGGGATGACTGTCCGCAGTCGTCCCGTGGCGTATTGGTCGCAACGGGTTCGGGGAAACAGACAACCATGTCGAAACGGGACTACTACGAGGTCCTCGGGGTGCAGCGCGAGGCCTCCGAGGCGGACATCAAGAAGGCCTATCGTCGCCTGGCGATGAAGTATCACCCGGATCGCAATCCGGATGATGAGGAAGCGCTCAGCCACTTCCGCGAGGCGAAGGAAGCCTTCGAAGTCCTGTCCGACAGCCAGAAGCGCGCCGCCTACGACCGCTTCGGCCATGCCGGGGTGGATGCCTCCGCGGGTGCCGGCCCGGGCGGCGGCGGTTTCGGCGGTGCCGACTTCTCCGACATCTTCGGCGATGTCTTCGGCGACATCTTCGGCGGGGGACGGCGGCGCTCCAGCCGCGGTGCGGACCTGCGCTACCGCCTCGACATCTCGCTCGAGGAGGCGGTGCAGGGCACCGAGACCGAAATTCGCATCCCTTCGCAGGAGACCTGCGAGACCTGCGCCGGCAGCGGCGCGAAGGAGGGCTCGCGACCACGGACCTGTTCGACTTGCGGTGGTGTCGGCCAGGTGCGCATGCAGCAGGGCTTTTTCTCCATTCAGCAGACCTGCCCGACCTGTCGCGGTACCGGTGAGATCATCGATGATCCGTGTGGAGCCTGCCGTGGCAAGGGCCATGTACAGCGCGAGAAGAACCTGTCGGTGAAGATCCCGGCCGGGGTCGATACCGGCGATCGCATCCGCCTCTCCGGCGAGGGTGAAGTCGGCGAACGCGGCGCACCGTCCGGCGACCTGTACGTCGAAGTGCGCGTGAAGCCGCATCCGATCTTCGAACGCGACGGCAGCAACCTGGTCTGCGATGTGCCCCTGGATGTCGCGACGGCGGCCCTGGGTGGCGAGATCGACGTGCCGACACTGGATGGTCGCGTCAAGCTCAAGATACCGGCGGGGACCCAGACGGATCGCATCTTCCGTCTGCGCGGCAAGGGCGTACGGCCCGTGCGCGGTGGCTCCCCCGGGGACGTGCTGTGCCGCGTCCGGCTGGAGACCCCCGTGCACCTGACCAGTCGACAGAAGGAGCTGCTTGAGGAGTTCCGGGAGACACTGCGCGAGGACGAGGAGTCGCGCCACAGTCCCCGCCAGGGCAGCTGGCTGGACGGCGTGAAGAAATTCTTCGAAGATATGCGCCTGTAGAACAACAATCCCGACAATCCGAGGTGACGCCGCAGGGGATGCGGCGGCCATCGCCAAACGGAATCCCGCACACATGATCCGAGTCGCAATCCACGGCGCAGCCGGGCGGATGGGGCGGAACCTGCTTGCCGCCTGCCTGGACGATCCGGCCCTCGAACTCGTGGCCGCATTCGAGCATGGTGATCATGGGCGCCTGGGCCAGGATGCTGGTGAGCTGGCCGGTCGTGAGCACGCGGGCGTTGCCGTGTCCAGCGATCGTACGGCCGTCGAGTTCGATGTGGTCGTCGATTTCTCGCGCCCGGACGCGGCACTCGCGCTGCTCGAGGAATGTCAGTCACGCGGGCGGGCCGCCGTCATCGGCACCACGGGATTCGACCCGGCACAGAAGGCGCAGGTGGGCCGCCACGCGGCGGCCATTCCCGTGGTGATGGCACCCAACATGGGCATCGGCATCAATCTCGCCTTCGGACTGGTGGAGGCGGCAGCCCGGGCTCTCGGTGACGCGTATGACGCCGAGATCATCGAGGGCCATCACCGCCACAAGGTCGATGCGCCGTCGGGAACCGCTCTGCGGCTCGGCGAGTTGGTCGCCGCCGGACGCGGACGACGTCTGCAGGATTGCGCGGTCTACGCCCGCGAAGGGCAGACCGGGGAACGCGGCGCGGGCGATATCGGCTTCTCGGTCGTGCGCGGTGGCGATATCGTGGGTGAACATACGGTGCTGTTCGCCGGCGAGGGCGAACGCATCGAGATCACACATCGCGCGAGCAGCCGACAGGTGTTCGCGGTGGGTGCGATGCGGGCTGCGGCGTGGATCCACGAGCGTCCGCCGGGCCTGTACGACATGCAGGATGTACTGAATCTCTCGCTGGGCTGATTGGATTGCGGAGGAAAGGGGTTTGACTGGAATCGCGTTCGTATTTCCGGGCCAGGGCTCGCAGAGCCAGGGCATGCTGAAGGACCTCGCCGCCGACTGGAGCTGTGTGGAGGATACCTTCGAGGAGGCCTCGAGTGCCCTTGGCTACGATCTGTGGCACCTCGTGCAGGAGAACCCCGAGGATCGCCTCGATCAGACCGAGTTCACGCAACCGGCAATGCTCGCCGCCGGTACCGCGGTCCATCGCGCCTGGATCGCGGCCGGTGGGCCGCCGCCCATCCGTGTGGCTGGCCACAGTCTCGGTGAATACACCGCCCTGGTTGCCGCGGGTACCCTGGCGTTTCCGGATGCGGTTCGACTGGTGGCACACCGCGGGCGTCTGATGCAGAATGCCGTCCCTCGTGGCGAGGGTGGCATGGCAGCCATTCTCGGCCTGGACGACGACACGGTGGCGAACATCTGTGAGCACCTGCCGACTGAGCGCATCGTCGAGCCGGTCAACTACAACGCCCCCGGGCAGGTCGTCATTGCCGGGCACGCCGATGCCGTGCGCATGGCGATCGAGGCGGCGACTGACGCCGGTGCCAAGCGTGCGGTGGACCTGCCGGTCTCCGTGCCGGCGCACAGCAGTCTGATGAAGCAGGCCGCCGAGGCGCTGGCCGAGTCGCTGGAACAGACGGCCTTTGCGGCACCGACTGTGCCCGTGGTGCACAATGTCGATGCCGCCGAGCATGCCGATCCGGCGGATATCCTCGGCGTGCTGCGCCGGCATCTGTACAACCCGGTGCGCTGGTCCGACTCGGTGCGGGCAATGGCTGCGGCGGGCGTCACGCAGTTCGTCGAGCTTGGCCCGGGTCGCGTGCTCGCCGGCCTCGCCCGGCGCATTGATCGGGCCAACAAGGGACTGCCGGTGGACGATCCGGCATCTCTGGACAAGGCCCTGCAGGCATGCAGCGTGGAGACTGAATGATGGAACTCGAGGGACGCATCGCACTGGTGACCGGAGCCAGCCGCGGTATTGGTCGCGAGGTGGCACTTGAGCTGGGCCGCCAGGGCGCGACCGTGATCGGCACGGCCACTTCGGACAAGGGTGCCGAGGCGATCGGCGCCACGCTTGCCGATGCGGGCATCAACGGCAGTGGCCGGTGTCTGGACGTGACCGAACCGGGCGCGATCGACAGCCTGGTCAAGGCGGTCGCCGCCGAGTACGGCGCCATCACGATTCTGGTGAACAACGCCGGCATCACGCGTGACAACCTCCTCATGCGCATGAAGGATGCCGAGTGGACCGACGTCCTCGAGACCAACCTCACCGCGATCTTCCGACTGTCGCGCGCCTGCCTGCGCGGCATGATGAAGGCGCGCGAGGGGCGCATCATCAACATCGCCTCGGTCGTCGGCGCGACCGGCAACCCGGGCCAGGCCAACTATGCGGCCGCGAAGGCGGGCATCGGCGGGCTGGCACGCTCGCTGGCCCATGAGGTGGGCAGCCGCGGCATCACCGTGAACACGATTGCACCGGGGTTCATCGATACCGACATGACGCGCGCCCTGCCTGATGAACAGCGACAGGCCCTGCTGGGCCGCATCGCCGCGGAGCGATTCGGTGAGCCCGCGGAGATCGCGCACGCCTGTGCGTTCCTTGCCTCGCCGCGCGCGGGATACATCACCGGGCAGACCCTGCATGTGAACGGCGGCATGTACATGACCTGATGCACGCAGCGTGCGTGGCGCCCAAACTGCAAGTACAATCTGGCTTATATTCGTAATTTATTGATTCGAAATATAAAAATGACGTTTGTCCCCGTGGCGGCGATCGTTGCACATGGGTAGAATGGCCCGGGGGATTCCCCTACAATAGCCCGCGCACGCAATCGCGGCTGCACCACACCCGAGACCGGAGGTCGATTCCTCATGAGCAGTGTTGAAGAACGTGTCAAGAAAATCGTCGTCGAACAGCTCGGCGTCAAGGAAGAAGAGGTAACCAATGCGGCCTCGTTTGTGGACGATCTGGGCGCGGATTCCCTCGATACCGTTGAACTGGTGATGGCGCTCGAGGAAGAGTTCGAGTGCGAGATTCCGGACGAAGAAGCCGAGAAGATCACGACGGTTCAGCAGGCGATCGACTACATCAACCAGCACTCCGAGTAACCATGCGGTGGTTTCTGGCCGATCCGGGCCGGTCAGTGGTGGTCGCGACTCTGTCGCGACGACCACGGACACGGGTTGCGGCGCGGCGGCCGGGGTGTCATTCAGGCCGGGGCGTGGCGCGGGCAAGTGACCCGCGCGCGGCCCTTGCGTTCGTATCCGGCAGACAGCCTGGGGGTATGCACCCGTGAGCAATCGCCGTGTTGTGGTCACCGGCATGGGAGCTGTCTCCCCGGTCGGGAACGATGTCGAGACATCATGGCGCAATCTCCGCGAGGGGGTTTCTGGCGCCGCGCCGATCACCGCATTCGATGTATCGAACTATCCGGTGCGCTTTTCCGCCTCGGTGAAGGACTTCGATGCACGCGCCATCATGGAGGCACGCGATACCCGCCGCATGGGCCGATTCATCCAGTTCGGCATCGCCGCCGGCATCGAGGCGATCGAGAACGCGGGCCTGGAGGTCCGTGAAGACAACCGCGATCGCATCGGCGTGGCCATCGGTTCGGGCATTGGTGGCCTGCCGGAGATCGAGGAGGGCCACTCGACCCTCCTGAACAGCGGACCGCGCAAGCTGTCGCCGTTCTTCATTCCCGGCGCCATTATCAACATGGTGGCGGGCAACCTCTCCATTCGCTTCGGCATGCGCGGGCCGAACATTTCCATCGTCACGGCGTGCACCACGGGCACGCACAATATCGGTGACGCCGCCCGGCTGATCCGCTATGGCGATGCGGATGTCATGGTTGCGGGCGGCACGGAGATGGCCACCTGTCCTCTCGGGGTCGGCGGATTCGCCTCCGCCCGTGCGCTGTCCACGCGCAACGACGACCCCGAACGTGCCAGCCGGCCCTGGGACCGCGAACGTGACGGCTTCGTGCTCGGCGATGGGGCGGGCGTAATGGTCCTGGAAGAGTACGAGCACGCGCGCGCGCGCGGCGCGCCGATCCTCGCGGAACTCGCCGGCTACGGCATGAGTTCCGATGCCTACCACATGACTCAGCCCGCGGAGAACGGCGAGGGTGCACAGCGCTGCATGGCCGCGGCCCTGCGTGATGCGGACATGAATACCGACGAGATCGAACACATCAACGCCCACGGAACGTCGACGCGTGTTGGCGACGTGGCGGAATGTGCCGCAATCCGCGGGCTCTTCGGTACGCACGCCGATTCCATCGCCGTGACCTCGACGAAGTCGATGACTGGCCATCTGCTGGGCGCTGCCGGGGGGCTGGAGGCCGTGGTCTCGGTGCTCTCCCTGCGCGACCAGGTGGCGCCGCCGACCATCAATCTGGACGATCCCGATGACGGCTGTGACCTCGACTTCGTCGCGCACGAAGCACGCGACATGAAGATCAATGGTGTCCTGTCGAACTCCTTCGGCTTCGGTGGCACCAACGGTACGCTGGTGTTCCGCCGCATCTGACCCCGCGCGCGGAGGATACACGGCTTCGTGCAGACTTCCTGCTCCGTGGTCAACGGCAGACTCGACGCAACGATCGCGACCAACGACCGGGGATTCACCCTGGGCGACGGCGTCTTCGAGACACTCGCGGTTGTCGCGGGCGCGCCCCGCCATTGGCATACCCATCTGCGGCGCTTGCGCGTGGGTTGTGAGCGCCTGGGGCTTCCGGTGCCAGCGGCCGACGTCCTGGCCACCGAGGTGCGGACAGCGATTGCCCGCGCCAGTGGTTCGCGTGCGGGCGACGGGGTGCTGCGGATCACGCTCAGCCGCGGGCCCGGCGGGCGCGGCTACGCGTTGCCCGTCCCCACCGAGCCGACGCGCGTGGTGACCTTCACGCCGTTCCCCGCGGGCTTGCCGGGGACTGACGCTGTCGCCGTGCGGACCTGTACACTGCGTCTCGCGATCCAGCCGCGGCTGGCGGGCATCAAGCACCTTGGGCGGCTGGAGCAGATCCTGGCACGCGCCGAGTGGGACGATGACGGCATCGCCGAGGGCCTGATGTACGATACCGAGGGGGCACTGGTGGAGGCCACCGCAGCCAACGTGTTCCTGGTGCAGGAGGGCACGCTGCGCACGCCGAGACTGGACCGCTGCGGTGTGGCCGGTATTCTGCGGTCCTGTGTGCTGGCCGCGGCCGACGCCCTCGAATTGCCGGTGGAAGTCGACCGCCTCGGCGCCGCCGACCTGAACGCGGCCGAGGAAATCTTCCTGACCAACAGTGTCACGGGCATGCGGCGAGTCACTTGCATCGATGGTCGGACCGGCTGGTCGCAGGATTACTGGTCGTCCCGCCTGGCGGCGAAGATCGCGGATCTCGAGACAGTCGAATACCGGACGGAATAGATGCGCTGGTTGCGTGCCCTGATCCTGATGTTCACCCTCGGCGGCATCGCCGCGGGCGTCATTGCGGCCGACTTCTTCCGCTTTCTGCACGGACCCATGGAGCCCGCCGCAGAGGTGGACGACATTCTCGACGTGCAGCGCGGCACATCCGTGCGCCGCATTGCCGAGCGCCTGACAGTCGACGGCTGGATTGATCGACCTCTCTATTTCCGTCTCCTGGCCCGTCATACCGACATGGCCACGCGCATCCAGGCCGGCGAGTATCGGCTGCAGGCCGGGCAGACGCCTTACCGCCTGCTGCAACGCCTGGTCGACGGCGATGTCATTCAATACCGCTTCACGATCATCGAGGGCTGGACGTTCGAGCAGATGCGCAGGGCCCTCGATAACCATGAAGCGGTGCGCACGACCCTCGCGGATGTGCCGGACGAGGAAATCATGGAGCACCTCGATCGCTCCGACGAACATCCAGAAGGCTGGTTCTATCCGGACACCTACACATTCGCCCGCGGGACCTCCGATCTGGAGATCCTTCGCCGGGCCCACCGACGCATGGTCAACGTCCTCGAACATGAGTGGGAGCGACGTGATGCCGACGCTCCGGTCGACACGCCCTACGAGGCGCTGATTCTCGCCTCGATCGTCGAGCGCGAGACGGGCATCGCCGCCGAACGCCGGCGGGTCGCGGGCGTGTTCGCCGAGCGCCTCGACATCGGCATGCGCCTGCAGACGGATCCCACGGTGATCTACGGTCTCGGCGACGACTACACGGGGCGCCTGCGCTACCGCGACCTCGACCGTGACACGCCGTACAACACCTACACGCGGGCCGGCCTCACGCCGACACCGATTGCCATGCCCGGCCAACCGGCGATTCACGCCGCGCTGAACCCGGATCGCCGTGGCGAGTTCTTCTTTGTCGCCACGGGCGATGGCGGACACAGGTTCTCGCGGACGCTGCAGGAGCACAACGAAGCGGTCATCAAGTATCAGCTGGATGGCGACGCCAGCCGCCTGCGGGGATACCAGGGCGAATGACCGTGGCGCGGTTCATCACGCTGGAAGGTATCGAGGGCGTCGGCAAGTCCACCCAGGTGGCGCGACTCGTGCAGTACCTGCAAGGGCAGGGGCGCGACGTGCTCGCCACCCGCGAGCCGGGCGGCTCACCGGTCGCCGACCGGATCCGGGCACTGCTGCTCGCGCACGAGCCACCGGCGCCGCTGGCGGATACGGAATTGCTGCTCATGTTCGCCGCGCGGCGCGAACATCTGGCCACCACCATCGAGCCGGCACTCGCCGCTGGCCAGTGGGTGGTCTGCGATCGATTCACGGATGCAAGCTACGCCTATCAGGGTGCGGGACGTGGTATCCCCGATGACCGGATCGCAGTGCTCGAGCAGTGGGTCCAGGGAGCGCGGCGACCGGATCGAACCCTGCTGCTCGATCTGCCGGTGGATGTCGCCCTCGCGCGTGCGCGGGGCCGCGGCAGCGCGGATCGGTTCGAAGCCGAGACGGAGGCTTTCTTCGAACGCGCACGTGCGAAGTACCTCGAGCGGGCGGCGGCAGATCCCGAGCGCTTCCGCATCATCGATGCGCGGGGCGACGCGGATGGGGTCGCCACCGCTGTCTGCGCGGCCGTTGCCGATCTGGTCACCGGATCATGAGCCCCGCGCAGGCCGACGTCCTTCCCTGGCATCAACGCGCCTGGCAGCGCTTTGCTCACGCCTTCGACGAGGACCGGCTGGCGCATGCGCTGCTGATCGGCGGGCCGGCCGGTACCGGGCGCCGCCGGTTTGCCGATCGACTCGCGGGCACACTCCTGTGCCTTGCCGGCGATGCCGACACGCGCCCCTGCAGCGCGTGCGCGGCGTGCCAGCAGTTCGCTGCGGGCACGCATGCCGACTGCTTCCGCCTGGAGCCGGCCGAGGCGGGCAAGGCCATCGGCGTCGATGCGGTCCGCGATCTCATCGACAACCTTCACCTCACGGCGGGTGGTGAGCGCAAGGTCGGTATCATCGATCCAGCCGACGCGCTGACGATCAATGCCGCCAACAGCCTGCTGAAGACGCTGGAGGAGCCGCCGGCCGGGACCTGCCTGATCCTGCTCAGCGCCCACAGCGCACGCCTGCCGGCCACCGTGCGCAGCCGCTGCCAGGGCATCGATCTGCCCGCACCGGATGCGGCTCTGGCGATCGAGTGGCTGCAGGCACAGGGAGTCGAGCGGGCCGAGGACTGGCTGGCGCGCGCCGGGGGCGCACCGGTGCTGGCCCGCACCCTTGCCCAGGCGAACTCCGAGCAGGAACCCGGCGCGGACCCGGTGGAAATGCTGCTCACCGTGCTTGCACGCCGGCGCTCGCCCGTCGGCGCCGCAGCACGGCTGGAAGGGCTGTCACTGGATGCCGTCGTGCGTGCCTGGATTCTCGTCATCGAGGATCTGCTGCGGCTGCGCCGCCACCCCGCAGCCCGCGTGCGTCTGCCAGCGCGCCGTGATGAACTCGCGACCCTGGCGCCGCGGCTGGACGAGCGCCGACTGTTCGACTACCTTGACGAACTGTATCGATCCATTCCGGGCCCGAGCAGCGCGCTGCGGGCACCGATGCAGATTCAGGGGCTACTGGTCGACGCGGCAGGCATGAGCCGCGAGGCCGCTACGAGAGGTGCGTGATGGCTGAGAGCCGCCAGGGGATCATGTCCCTGACGATCAAGGACAAGGGCGCGCTGTACGCCGCCTACATGCCATTCATCAAGAACGGCGGCCTGTTCATCCCCACCAACAAGCAGTACCGCTTCGGGGACGAGGTGTTCATGCTGCTGACCCTGATGGACGACAAGGAGCGTCTGCCGGTTGCGGGGCGCATCATCTGGGTCACGCCCTACGGTGCGCAGGGCAGCAAGACGGCGGGCATCGGCGTGCAGTTCTCCGACCAGGACAACGGTGCCACCCGCAAGAAGATCGAGACCTTCCTGGCCGGCGCCCTCGACGCCGACCGTCCAACGCACACGATGTAGCAGCGCGAGCGAAGCGCCACTCGCGCCCCGCTGCGGCTACGTCATCCCGCGGTTCGATCCCGGTCCGGGCTCGCGGGTGATGTGCTGGCGGTGCTTTCACTGCCACTTGCATCACCCTGACTGTCACTGCCGTGGTTCTCGCCAACCCGGGACTGCCCGCGTTCGGCCAGGTAGTGCAGGGGACCACCGGTGAAGGGTGCAAAGCCAGTGCCGAAGATGGCCCCGGCGTCGACCAGATCACCATCGGCCACAATGCCATCGTCACGGCAGCGTTCGGCCTCGGCGAGCAGCGGTTCCACCAGGGTCTCGCCCAGGCGATCGAGTTCGGCCGAATCGGCGCGGACGCGGCTGCGCCGCGGCTTGCCTTTGCGATACTCGTAGAATCCGCGCCCGCTCTTGCGCCCGAGGCGACCCTCCTGAACGTACTGGCGGAAACGCTCGGGAATCTCGAGCCCCTGGGCCTCGGCCATCGTTTCGGCCGCGGCCACGCAGACATCCAGCCCAACGGAGTCGGCCAGTTCCAGCGGCCCCATCGGCATGCCGAAGCGACGGGCGGCCCGGTCGATCTTCTCGCGCACTTCGCCCTCGGCATGCAGCCTGGCGGCCTTGAGCATGTAGGGCATGAGTATGCGGTTGACAAGAAAACCGGGTGCGCTGCGCACGCGCAGGGGCAACTTGTCGATGCCGGCGACCAGGGCCTGGCCCCGGTCGAGCGCGGCGGCATCGCTGGCGCGTCCGGCGACGACCTCGACCAGTGGCATCTTCGCCACCGGGTTGAAGAAGTGCAGGCCGATCAGGCGGCCGGGGTCGGTGAGCCCCTCGGCGAGTTGCTCCAGCGGCAGGCTCGAGGTGTTGGTGGCAATCACGGCGTGCGCGGGCAGGCGGGCTTCGAGGTCGGCGTAGAGCGACCGCTTGGCATCGACATCCTCGATGATCGCCTCGATGACCAGGTCGGCACGCGCCGCACCCCGGCCTGCCGGGTCGGGAATCAGGCGATCCAGTGCCGCCGTCACCCGGGCCGGCGTCTTGAGTCGACGCTGGAACAGTTCGCGTGCCCGCCGCAGGGTTGCCGCGATGGCCTCGCCACTCGGGTCCACGAGGGTTACACGTTTGCCGTTCAGGGCCAGCCAGGCGGCGATATCACCACCCATGGTGCCGGCACCCACGACGTGCACATGCTCGGGAATTGCTTCGCGCGTGTCGCGCGCCTCGGTCTTGAGCCGGTCCTGCAGCAGGAACACGCGGATCAGGTTGTTGGCCGTGCGCCCCTCCACCAGCCGCACCAGGGATTCGCGCTCCGCGCGCAGGCGCCGGGGCAACGGCTCGCCGCCGTGCCGGGCCCAGAGATCGAGCAGCGCGTAGGGCGCCGGGTAGTGTTCGCGGCGTACCTTGCCGCGCAGCTGGCGCTCCATGATCGGCCGCAGCAGGGCCCGGCCGGTGCCGGAGTTGGCGAGCCGCCGCCAGCCCCGCACACGCCGCGGGCCGGGATCCGCGAGCAGGATCCGGCGCGCGGTCTCGTCCACCTGCCACGGCGAGACGGCTTGATCCACCACACCCATGCGTCGGGCCGCGCGGCCGTCCAGGGTGCGCCCGGACAGCATCAGATCGAGCGCCGACGGCGCCCAGACGATCATCGGCAGGCGCGCGCTGCCGCCGAAGCCCGGGTGGATGCCGAGCTTGACCTCCGGCAGCCCGAGGCGGGTGCCGGGATCGTTGTCGGCAACCCGATAGCGGCAGGCGAGGGCGAGTTCAAGGCCGCCGCCCAGGCAGTGGCCCTGGATGCGGGCCACGGTGGGCGCCGGCAGGGCCGCGATGCGGTCCATGAGATCCTGGCCGCGGCGAATCAGGGTGGCAGCCTCGTCGACGGACTCCAGCCGGCCGAACTCGCGCACGTCCGCACCGGCGATGAAACCCGGCTTGCGCGAGCCGATGACGAGGCCGCGCGGGCGCTCCTCCTCGACCCGACCGAGCGCCTCCTCGAGTTCGGCGATCACGGGGGTCGACAGTGTGTTTGCACCCGCGTCGGCCACATCCAGCCACAGCCAGGCGATGCCGTCGCTCCCGAATTCCAGTTCGACGTGCTGCAGATCGGTGCGACTCATGATTCCGCCTCCGGGTTCTCGATCAGCATGGCGCCGCCCTGACCGCCACCGATGCAGAGGGTAGCCACGCCCCGGCGCGCGTTTTCGCGCCGCAGCACATGGGCCAGGTGCAGAACGATTCGCGCGCCGCTGGTGCCCACCGGATGGCCCAGGCTGATGCCTCCCCCGTCCACGTTCAGGCGCTGCGGGTCGATTTCCCCCCAGGCCTTGCCCAGTCCGAGGTGGTCGCGGCAGTAGTCACGATCACGCCACGCGGCGAGGCACGCCAGGACCTGCGCCGCGAAGGCCTCGTTGAGTTCCCAGTAGTCGATACTGCCGAGGTTCATGCGGTGCCTGCGCAGCATCGGGGTGGTTGCGTGGACCGGCCCCAGCCCCATCTGGGCGGGGTCCAGCCCGGCCCATTCGCTGTCGCGGATGCGCGCAAGCACCGGCAGTCCGTGTTCCTCGACGGCACGGTCGCTGGCGAGCAGGAGCGCTGCGGCGCCATCGGTGACCTGTGCACTGTTGCCCGCCGTCACCCGCCCATACGGCTTCTCGAAAACGGGCTTGAGACGCGCGAGATTCTCGACCGAACTGTCACGGCGAACACCATCGTCGTCCGCCCAGGCGTTGCCATCCGATGCGTGAACCGGGTCGACTTCCGGCAGTCGCGCCTCGTCCTGTGCATGGGCAAGGCGCTGGTGGCTGCGCACCGCGTATTCGTCCATGTCCTGGCGCGTGATGCCGAAATTCGTGGCCAGCTTCTCCGCCGTCTGCCCCATCGACATGCCGGAGACCGGATCCGTCAGGCCGCGCAGCAGCGCGACCACGGGCTTGAGCATGCGCGGGCGGAATGCCGCCGCCCGGCGCAGGCGCTGGCCCAGTGATTTCGCCTGCTGCAGGTCCGCGAGCCAGCGCACGAAGGATTCATCGAACATGAGCGGGGCACGACTCATCGCCTCTGTGCCGCCACAGAGCACCAGGTCGGCGCGGCCGCCGCGTATGCTCTGCAGTCCGTTGTCCACGGCCTGCATGCCCGAGCCGCAGTTGCGCTGCACGCTCCACGCCGGCGTTTCGTGGCCACAGCCCAGGCGCAGGGCGATGATGCGGGCAATGTTCGCTTCCTCGGGCGCCGGACCGGCGCAGCCGAAGATGACTTCATCGATCGCGTCCACCGGACAGGGCTGGCGCAGCAGCAACTGCCGGCCGGCCGCCACACCCAGATCGGCGGCACTCAGGGCGTTGGGTCGGCCCCGGAACTTGAGGAAGGGTGTTCTGCTGCCATCGACCAGCCAGACATCGGTGGCCTTGCGGGATCGGCTACGGGAAGGTTGGGCGCGGGCCACTGGCTGGCTCCCTGCGGGCGGTGCCCGATTCGAGTGGATACCTGATTCTACCAGCGCGGCCGCTGTCGTTCAGGGGGCGGTGCGCGCGCCCGGTTCACGATCGTGCGCCGGTCGCGCGGTCATCTCGGGGTCGCGTTCGGCGTCGGGCTCCGGTACCGGCACATCCTCGCCGGTATCAGGCCCGGCATCGGCGCTCCAGGGCATGCGCCGGTAGACCGCCAGGTCGTCGAAGTCGAGGAGGGGATACTTGATGACGTCGAAGTAGGGCGAGTAGTCGAAATCGGCGGGGACAAAGAGCTTGAAGTTGCGCCGGTGCAGGCGGATGCCGCCATTGTGATCGTCACGCAGCAGCGGCAGCACCGGAAAGCGCACCGAGGCAAAGGCGCGCGCGATCAGGCTGGAGCAGACCGTGCGCGTCGGGGCGCCGGCGTTGTGCTGGAACAGGGAGGAACGCCAGTGCCGCGGCAGCAGACCATAGGGAAAGAGAAACCGTGCCAGGTCCAGCAGTTGGCGCACATCGTAGGCCTGGCCCAGCTGGCGGGCGCAGTAATTGATGACGGCCTGGGCATCGCGACGGGCGATCTCGCGCGGCCGGCAGATGCGGACATGGTCCTCGCGGTACCGCGAGAGCGGGGCGACGATGGTGCCCTCGCCCAGCAGGGCCTCGACGATGAGCTGCTCATCGGCATCGGCGTTGTAGTACTCGCGGACGCGTTCGCGCACCACCGGATCGTCAATGTCGTGCAGGCGGCCGATGTAGAGCGCCGCATGGGTCCAGGGCGACAGGGTGATGTACTTGATGACCTCCCCAACGCGCGAGCGCCCCTCCACGAGCAGCACGTCGCATGGCCGGATCTCGTAGCTCAGGCGTTCATAATCGCACGGGGGCAGATCCGGCAGCGGGCGCTCGCGATTGAGGCGGGAGACGATCCGGTCCCACAACCAATTGCGCACTCGAATCAGCACGAATCGGGCCCTCCGGGTGTCGTCTGCGGTATGGGACGGTCCTCTTCGATCAGGCTGCGCCCGCGGCGCTGCAACCAGACCAGCATGCCCACCAGGATGATGGTAATGACTCCGAGAATGGCCAGACGTTCCGCCGACGGGCTGCTGATTGCGGCCGCGGTGCGGTCATACATCAGAGCCATCACCGCAATCGTGACGGTGGACCCGGACAGGGTGCCCACCATGTAGGCGCCCCAGCGCAGGTGCGAAACGCCGAGCAGAAAGCTGATGGCCGGGAAATGGGCGACCGGCAGGACGCGCAGGATCGCCGTTTTCAGGAGACCCCGCTCGCGCATGAAGCGCGAGGCCCTGTAGATCGGCCCCTCGCGCAGCTGGATGACGTCGCGCCGCCCCAGCGAGCGCCCCAGCGAGAAGCCGACCTGGGCGGCGAGCAACAGACCGGCGAGCGACCACAGCCCGCCCCATGCGGGGCCGAAGATGATCATTGCCAGCACGATCAATGGTGTCACCGGAAAGAAGATGGCGGCACCGAGCATGAACAGCGCGAGCAGTGCGGCACCAGCGGTGGCCGACGACAGTCCGCTCAGCAGTTCGTGCAGATCCGCGGGCCCGAAGAACTCCCCGAGCGGCGTCCAGGGCCAGATCGCGAAGATGAGACTGAGCACAGCCACGGCGCCGACACTTACGGCCAGACGGCGACGGGCGCTGGTAGCTTGAGCGAGTCTGTGCACGACGGCAGTCCCGGGCCGGCTGGGTACCCGGGTATTGTAGCGCGCGTGGCACGCTCGCATGACCCCCGATGTGTCGCACTGCGTGCGCCCGGTACCCATGCGGCTCGGCGGTGGGCGCGCCTCGCAGCATATGGCCGGCGACACGCGCGGCTTTCGCACTACCGGCGATGCGGTAATCGCTGCCGAGTGACCACAAGCGGCAGGATTTGACAGCGCCATGCAATGCATGACGCTCACCGCCACTGGCACGACCCCTTTCCGACACGCGCACTGGGCCGGCGCGTTCAGGGAATTCGTGCATCACGGGCAATTTTCGTTACTATTGCGGCGGCTACTGTCGCTGGCGGCGCTACGGCGTATTGCTCGCCTCACGCGAGCGCGCATGGACCGGTTCCACGCGCCCCGGACAGGGCAGGGGGAATAGCAGGCCCGCAAGACAGCTCCAGGGCGAATAACAATGGCCGAATTCGTAGCGTTGTCCGAAATGCTGAAGGCCCTGCAGACGGCCGTAGCCGGACGCAAGTCGGGGGCATTCTTCATCACCAGTGAAGACCAGCACTCCGCGATGATCACGCTCGACAAGGGGCGCATCACCGGAGTGAAATATCGCAGCACGCGCGGCTATGATGCCGCCGGCGCCATTGCCAACTTCGCGCACGTTCGCTTCCAGACTGCCGCCGAACCGACGGAGCTTCCCGGCGAGGAGGGCCTGGACACCACATCCGTGCTCCACATGCTGGCGGGATCACCCGCGGCAGAAGAGGGTGACGCGGTTGATGATGCCGAGAGTGCGGTCGAGGTCGGTGCCGAGTCCCTGGACCGCATGCGCGAGCGCTACATCGCTGCCATCGGTCCCATTGGCGGGGCGTTGTTCGATGAAGAACAGGATGCATTGGGGGCCGAGGCCGGTACACGCAAGGGGTATGCGCGCCTGGTCGAGGCGCTGGCCGCCCAGATTGACGATGCGAACGAGGCTGCCAGCTTTCGCGCGGACGTGAGTCTCGATTGAATCCATCCGGCCTTGATGCCCGTGCGGCACCGTCGGTCCGCCGATGATCCGCATGGATGTCGTGGCACCGGAATTGCTTCAACTCTGTACAAGAAAACGCGCACCCAATGGTGCGTAACCAATGAATTGCACGCATGAAGGGGATCCCGATGGCGAAAGATGACAAGAAGGAAAAGGCCAAGGTCGCCTGGTACCGAAGTGTCCAGACCAAGATCACGCTGACCCTGGTGATCGTCGTCACGCTCATTCTGACGGGCTTTGGCCTGTACAACCTCAACGAGGCGCAGCAGAGACTCGACCAGGAACTGCAGGACCTGTCCGAAACGACGGTCCAGCGACTGTCGCAGCACGTCATCGGCCCGTTCTGGTCCCTCAACGACGACCAGATCGCCGAGCAGCTCGAGGCAACGATGCTCGAGCAGCGCGTATACGCCGTCGTGCTGCGCGATCGCGATCGCGAGACCGTATACATGGGGCGCCAGCGCGATGCCGACTGGCAGGTGCGCGCTCTCGCGGGAGAGCCGGAAGGCGATCTGGTACGCAGTCGGACCAATCTGGTGCGTGATGACGGGGAAATGATCGGCGTACTCGAGGTCTACGTCACCCGCCAGTTCCTCGAAGAGCAGTTCAACGAACTGATGCTGCAGGAAATCGGACGCGGCGTGATTCTCGACATCGTGATCATCCTGGTCACGCTGGTCATGCTGCGCCGATTGCTGGTCACACCGATCCGACAGCTCACGGATGCCGCAGACCGCATCAGTGCCGGGCAACTCAATACCACCATCGATGTTCGCTCGCGCGACGAGATCGGACTGCTGGCGGGTGCGATCGGCAAGTTGCAGACCAGCATGCGCATCGCCATCGAACGCATGAAACGCAGCAACTAGCCACGGCAACTGATCCGGGAGCGTAGCGCGCTGATGGCACCGCGGCTGCTGATGGAACCGGAGGCACTGGCCCGCGAGCTCGAGGCTCGCGGGCCGGGCCTGCGCGTCTTCGACTGC
>SL_3KL_010_SEDDRAFT_10001146_pt1 | contig 23770 bp, 16 predicted proteins | sample SodLakKL_010_SED_2_FD_10381 | JGI IMG/M metagenome (IMG submission 10381) | reverse complement strand
ACTGTTATACAGAGCATCCCCGCGTGCCATAACCTGGAAAACAACAGCATTCATCCCCATATCGTAGGAACGACGTATTATATTGCGCAGGGAATCTTCTCCCGACTCCGGATCTGTTGTATTGGGCCAGTCAAGTTGATTTGCTGTGGCAATCCACGCGGCGCGAAACTCCCGTTTGGGTGCACCGTCATTTGATTTTGATAAACATTCAATAAACAATGGGAATTGTAATGACAGGGCAAACAACCCCGGAAGCAACAAACGCAACAAATATTCCACAGAACCACACCTCTATGGGTTAATACATCAATATTTTTAAAAAAGGACACCCGACATTCATCGCATCGGATGTCCTTTTTTATCTATACAACTAAGATGAGTAACATTATCTCAAGAACAGCATCCGTTTCGAGGAGACGAAATCATCTGCCGATAACCGGTATATATAGAGACCGCTCGGAAGGACTCTGTCATGCTCGTCAACCCCGTTCCACACTACATTATATGTACCCGATTGATAAAGCTCATCGGCAATAAGCACTTTCACCCGTTGTCCCAAAACATTGAAAATTTCAAGAGAGACAGTTGATTCTTGTGGTAGTGCAAATTGAATTGTTGTTGACGGATTAAACGGATTCGGATAATTCTGGTGTAGTTCATAACTCTGCGCAATATGATCATCATTCCGCTCGACGCTAACCGGACTTCCAACAAACTTTTGAATTGCCGGTACAACACTTATCGTCCATTGACCGAGATAGGCTGTATTCCCATCATCACTGAAGGAAATGGATCTCATTCCCGGTCCGATTGCACCTTCATCTTCAGGATCACAAAAAACCACCTCTCCATCAACTATCTTTACGAAACTGTTTTCAAGATTATACCACTGTATATGATCGACCACTTCACCGGTTTCTATATCGTAAGCATAAAATGTAGCCGGCTTCCAATCAGTTTCCACACCCTCGTATTGATTGGGAGAAAGACCGGAATTCACCCAGAGGTCTCCCGTTGCTCTGTTTACCATCGAAGCGGTTACGTTCATACCGTGCAGAATTGTATCGGGTGTTTCGGGAAACACATCAAACTCTGTCTCACGTGCATATTTGAGAACAGCGCGCTCATGAGGTGCCATATAAAACAATGTTAAACCATCCTGACTCACTTCAAGGGTCCGGGAAATGCCGGTCGGGGAGATTGTATCCATTATATAATTAAAATCTGCATCATACACTCTTACAGGTGCCTCGGCTAATACCGTCCCTACATAAATATTCCCTACTGCATCAACTGCCGGATCCATGAGAGCCAGATTATTCGGATGTTGATAATGATCCATTAATTCAAAGGTTTGATGATTAATTCTAAAGATCCTGTCTTGGTAGGCAGCAAGAATATTTCCTTCATGGTCAGCTCGCATTCCTCTTCCATTTTGTAGTGGAAATTCTTCCCCGTCAATAGTGACATACTTTATGCTATCCACCGGTGTACCGTCTTCATCCATGATCCACATGGGATCGACCCCGATGGTATCTCCTTCTTCCGTTATGAACTGACTAACGACGGTATAAAAACTATGAGACCAGACTTTGTTTTCGGCATCTACGGCGATTCCATGTGTATAGAGATTTGCCGGAAATGCTGAGTCCGCTATAAATGTTTCATACTCCCATTGGGACAAACTTATGATGGGAGTGCAAATCAGCAATACAAAAATGTAAATCATTTTTTTCATTGGTATTCTCCGTTTTAATAAATTAAACAGTCATATTATAGTATTTATATATATATTAAATAATTTGCACCTCCTTTCTTGCGTTGCATTATGATATTGGATACAGCTTAGTAAACGATATACTAAAAATTCAGTTGCACGACTTACTATTGTACTCCATAGTATGGTGCACTTTCACGTTGTGTGTTAATACGTATCAGCGCTTGTGAAATATTACCAGCTTCGCCACGTGTGTAGTAAAGATTAGGTCCGTCTCCCCATGCGAATATCGAGCCTTCGGGATTTATAAGTCCCGGATACAGCGGCTCCCATTCATTCCCGCCAGGACTCACGACAATAATACCGTCTGGTCCATCGGTCCCGATATAGAGGTATCCGTCCTCCGAGAACGTTATAGCTTGAGCAACTGCATCTTCTTCGTCATATTTTTCTGAGAAAGCAAAATATATTTCCGGTTCCCCAGGAATACCTGTATCGTCGATATGAAACCGCCATATATTCGATTGGTGAGTATCATCCTTTTGTGTTACCGCAGAAACATACAAATGACCATCGAAGTATCGCACCGATTTACTATTCGCATCAAAGGCAAACTCCTCAACCTCTTCATCGCTTATTTGGACACGGACAATTACATCATTATTTCCAACAGCCCACAAATAGCCATACTCATCAAAGTCGAGATCAACAAGACGAATCCCCGTCCGGAGCGGCAACCAGTTCTCCTCTGTCCCACCACCCGGAGGAACACGGGCAATAAGGCGGAGACCGCGTACCAAATAAAGATGATCATCGGGACCAAACTTCATACCATCATACCGGGGAATTCTCGGTGGTACATACTCCTCTAAAGTACCATCCTCGGTTATTTTTTGAACTCCATCGGAAGATCCATTTCGTGATACAGATACATAGACATTGCCATCACTATCGGTTGCAACTGCCCATGGCGTTTGGTTTTCAGAAATATCCCCATGTTTTTCAACCGCCGGCTCAAGTACATAATACTTCTCATTACTGGGTTTTATAGCACCTGCAACAGCAGCGCGCAATAATAATGAATCCCCGATTTCGTTCGGTGCTTGAACCATAAGGCGGGTCTCCGAAGCCTCCAGTATCTTTGATGATTTCGATCCTATGTACACCATATTTTCATGTTTAACCGGAGAAAAATTGTTGCCTGAAAGAGTAATTATTCCAACGCCGGCAAGAGAACTATCCGGAGGATCCACCGATTCAATAACCGGTGCCGGATTCCCCGTATAATCGGAGTCGTATAAACTGCTTGGGTAGTCTTGCTCACAGCTTGCAAATATTACTGACAGGATGATCGCTACGACGCAAATTTTAAATTTCATTGTTTCTCACCTCTTTATAAAAAAGTATTGATTACGGCTTATCGAATCACCACAAATTTTCTAAACGCTGTATCACCAGCCCGGTATAATATCTCACCCGTTTCAGCATCAACCTGATCCTCCAAAACTGTGAAGTGGGCTATATATACACCGCTTACGACGATCTGACGTGACGACGTTATAGATTGCCATGTTGCATCACCGCTTCCGTCGGTATGTTTAATTGTCTCTATAAGATCACCCCGCTCCGTGTATATCCGTATCATACACTGACCCGGCACGTTAAGAAACATAATTTTATCCGGCTCCCCGGGATACTGTAAATGTCTTGCTCTGATATTATAGGGGTTCGGCACAACCCGTATATCATCAAGCGATCGACCGGCCTCACGCTGTAAAAATGCCGGCTCCGTAGTACGGGTATAGAAACGACCGCTTTCCAATTCACCCGTGGGATTGGTTTCTCCGCTTGTGTTATTACTTCCGTCATTATATGCAGTGATATAGTAATAATATGACACACCACGCCGTGCATCCGTATCTTCATAGCTGGTTACCCCCGGGCCAACTTCAGCAATTTTCTGGTATGTTGTATCCCTCCTACCGACACCTCTGTAAATCCTGTATCCTGCAAATCCCGGTTCCCCTTCGGAAGGACTTGGCGCCCATTCGTGCATTATTCTGTCACCGCCGGATGTTATATCATATGCAGGAGGCGGCAGTGGTGGTTGCGGTATATCATAACCCTTATGAAAACTTCTATATGCACGACCGAATGTTTGCATTATTGAATCTTTACCGGTGTAAACCCACTCGTTTTTATATTCATTTTTATCGGACGTCGTTGAACCATCAGGTAATGTGAATGGTCCGGTATCGGAATCATCATCATATGCTTGTTTCCAACGTCTCCCTATCTTTTCCGCCATTTCCCGATCCAAACCGTCAACTCCCTCGGCCAAAACTATGGTAATGCTTTCCCCAAAATCTAATGTAAATGGACCGAATCCCAGCCACACGGTTGCACCCCCACCGACACCAACGGTTGCACCCGGGTCGGGATGCTCATGAAGATAGGCTTCATCCATTCGATAATTTCCGCCGTCGCCATACGGTTCCCCTGCCAACATCTCATAGAGTAACTCCATTTGTGACTCGGATCCCGGAGACATATCTCCAATAGACGGATAGGAATCACCTGCATGCCATCCGAGCATAAATGGTTGGTAGGGATCATCGGACTTATCGGTTGCACTTTTATCCACATGCAGAACGGATTGGCCGACGTGCTGAACTGAACGCAACCTACCGTCACCCGTTCGATAGGGACCACCTATATTATCCCACGAATTATTCCGGTTCTGTCCGGCCCAGCCGAAACCTGCCCTTAGCCAGTCAACAATAGGATTGTCTTCGGTTATCGACTCACCTGCATGGTCAGGATAATTTTCTCCCCGTTTGGTCATCCATGTATGGGCTCCCCATGTCTGGCTATGCCCTATACTCCATGTACCTTCCCGGCCGCAGCTGTACCGGGCCCGAAAATTTATATATAGGTCTTTCAGCGTCTGTTGCAGTTTAACCTCATCTCCATAGCCGGTTTTTCCCGTGTTTTCAAAAGTATATTCCAAAATGTGGTAGTTGTCATGATATTGTTGGCTGAATGCCAGTATCCGTCGTGTTACTGTCAATCCCATGGAGGTATTCACCACATTTGTGATAATTCGATCGGGAATTTGTGCTGGGTCATAATCGTCGATCTGTTGTAAATGGTGGGCAGTCACATTAATACCATCTACAATAACTGCAGGGGGTTCAAATTTTGCAGTTTGCTCGTGTTTCACCGGGAACAATGAGTTATCAACGTAACCGGATGTCGAGTGTACGGCGTATGTCCCCCACTCGTGGCCATTTTCATCAACAAAGTCTCGAACTCCGAACCAAAATCGTTCAATAACCGCATTATCCTGGTACGGATACCATGCAGGCCATTGTAGTCCCTCATAGTAATTATTGTTCCACGCACGTTCCGAGCCGTATGCAGTATAATGGTTTTGCAATGAGCCGATCCTGATGTGCCTTGTTTTTGTTCCCTCCACCTGTGATATTGCATGATCACAAGGTAAAAATAGGATTACCAAAAGTGTGACCAGAAACACCGAAAAAACAAATTTGATTTTCTTTAACATAGCGAATATTTCCTAGTTTAAATTCAAAACATTTTTTAAAAATTAATCCTCAGGCCAAAAGTAATTTGACGGGGGTTTAAGAATGTAAGTGCTTCAATATTGGGATTATCAATGTATGATCGTGAATCAATTCGTTGTTGATTTTTTCCTGCTATTTCAGGACAATTATCTGGGTTCGGCTGCAGAGGATCGTATTCCACGTGCCGTGGCCGGTAATCACCTATTTTATCATTCCCTTTAAATATACCTTCTCTCCAGGGAAATCTTAACGATGCCAGATAATCCAGATAATCATATTGATCGGTAAAACCTGCCATGCTCATATACTTTATATTGAATACATTCGAAATATTGACGAAGAATTGAAATCCATAGTCACTCACTGTAAACCTGCGTGCAATCCGCATATCAACATTGTACCAGTCTCTCCACCGAACGTTATCGTGAACGCCCGGTATTTCATAGGGATTGTAGGTTTCGTGGGCACCGGCTCTCCAATCAGCAAGTACACTAATCTCCCAGCCACCAAGGATATTGCTCCCCATAATTTCGGGCCCGAATTTTTCGGGTGTTCTTAAATTAAAGTGTGCACGGGCAAACGGCCGCGGACGGGGACGTTCCTGATATGGATTTCTCCGCAGATAATCCCGTTGTTTCGTCGGGTCCTGGTAATACTGCAGATATCCAAAGAATCCGCTGGTTCGCACATCGTAGGTATAATTGATAAAGCCCGTCAACCATTTACCCGCCCGTTTGTCAATCGTTAATTCAAAACCACGAATATCCCTGTAATTAAGATTCTCCGGCACATTGTACGCCACAGAACCATCGAAACTTTCATAATAGACCCAGCCGGGTTGGTCTGAAATATCTTTATAATATGCCGCCAGTCTAAGCAAAAACCTATCGAATAAGTTGTGTTCATAGCCAAGCTCGTATGCGATCGTTTTCTCAAGCCCCAATTCGGGATTACCTATGTGGGTCACCAAACCACTGTATTCCCGTTGCAATCGAAACCGTGATGATGAGCTGGCCTCAGAGCGAAAATGTCCGTAGTTAAAATAGAGTTTTGAATTATCGGTAATAGGATGAGAAATACCAAACCGTGGGCTAATACTCCAGGTCGGATCAACGCGACTCCGGGGAACATCTTCTTCTATTCGATCACCATAGCCGGGTGCAAAATACTGATCATAAGTAGCTAAGTCATACCATTCTATATTTGAATCCGAGTAATCCAAACGAACACCGATATTTGCAATAAATCCGCCATACTCCATTTTATTCTGAACGTACGCACCGAGACGATACGGAAAGATGTCGTATACCATTGTCCTATTCCATGTATCCATTCCCGGATTTTCTGTATACGAACGAATCCGGAAGTCATTATACGTGAAATGGACCCCTGCTTTTATCTGATGACTTCTAGCGACCTGGCTCGTTATATCAAAATTTACCGTGGTCGTGGTATTTCTTGTGGTGTCGCGGCCTAAATTCATCCATCCACCTATGCCCATTCCCAAACTCAACCCCTGTGAAGGTACGTGTGTGTGGCCTATATATCCTTCCGGTGCTTCATCGATATAAAATCCCGGCCATAATTCAAATTGCCTTGTTGTATCGCGGTCGGCTATCTGATATACATTATGCTGGTTCGAATTATATTGCACACGGACCTCGTAATACGTTCTCGGAGATATTGCATTGGTAAGTTTCATTCCGATCATATTTCTATATATAGAACCCGGGCTAAAATAACCCGGCATATACAAAGCTGAACTGGAGGCAAGATTTGCAACTTCACTCTGGCTCCTCAGCAGTCTTCCGGTCGGGGTGGTCATCCATGTAAAAGGAGAAACCGAGTGGAACTCCCCATACAAACCGGTAATACTTAATTTCATCGATGGAGATAAATTTGATGTAATGCGGAGCTGGCCGTGCCTGTCAGTATAACTATCCCGGGAGAGGGGAAGCACAAACATTTCACGCTCTTCGAAATAGGTAGCATAGAAACGCATATCGCCCAGATAACTGCTTACCAGAGGTACCGGCCCTCCCATCCCGACATCAATTGTATAATCCGGTTTTTGAATATTTCCATCACGACGACGGTACCATTGCCAGATCCTGTATAATTGTTCCGGAGTTAAGTCCGTAGATGGGTCACCGTCAGCATATGTTCTCTCGGATGCGGCATTCCATCCCCGGAATTCAGGGTACCTGTCCTGAGTGTATCGATCCCAGGCCCCGCTGTCTGTTCCCGTCCACATTACATCGGGATCGGTATAGGGTCTGTTAAAATAACTATCCTTTGCGTATACAGACGGGCCGAAGTTTTTTGGCTGCGGCGGGCTATAATGAATTATTGCCCGGCCGGAATACCGTTCAACCGAACCTTCCCGCGTCACAACATTCACAACGCCCGATCGAACATTTCCGTATTCCGCATTAAAGCCACCGGTTTGGATCTGTACCTCCTGTAATGAACTCAGGCTTACCGCTGTATAAGGAATGTTGGAACGCTCATCATCCATCGATAAACCATCAACTATAAACTTTGTTTCCCGGGCACCTCCCCCGCGCACAATGATACCCTCATCCCCCATCTGGATACCAGCGTGTAAGGATAAGGCCTGATCAATTGAGTGCACTGGTAGGGTCTCTATTCTCTCCGACTCTATGGAAAGGACACTTGCGGAAACATCCCTCTGTACAATCGGCCGTTCTGCCACGATAGTTATTTCTTCCATTTCTAATGCCGTCTGGCCTAATTCTATATCGATGGTTGTCGTTTGATTGATATTGACCCTTGCATCGATAACTCTCACAGGATCATAACCTATCATTGACGCCGTCACGGTATGGGTACCCGGCGGAACGTTCAGAATAGCGAAGTGCCCTTCTTGATTCGTGGCAGCACCGAGGTTTGTCCCTTTGACTACAACATTAACCCCGATAAGCACGTTGCCGGTCTCAGCATCGGTTACCGTTCCTTCAATTTTTCCTGTTTGGGCAAGAAGTATAAACGGAAAGATCAATAACAAAACAATGCGAGGAACTAATTTCAATATCATGGTAGCTCCCTTTAATTTTTTACAAGGTTATAGTTACGTTATCTAGTTTACATTATTCTAAAATGTTAAGTGCAGTGATAAACGATGAACGTCGTTAAACACGGAAAACGGTGTATAGGAATAATCCAAACCGACACCAAACTGTGATATTCCGAAACCATAGGTGAGTCCCGATGCATCGCTTACGTGATTGGTTACATATCCTCCGCGGATAGCAACCATATCCATATAAATATACTCACCGCCGAAGCTTACGTGTTCAGGAGCAGCGCGTGGATGGGAAGCATCTATCGATACAACCATTTTATGAGCATCGGGCATTTCCGGCATAAAATCGAAGACATCCATTGAAACACCGAATTTGAACGTAAGCGGAAGCTGAAATCCCTCCCGTTCAAATTTAACCTCTGGGGAAAAGTTTCTGATTGACATACCGAATACCAGACTTCGAAAACCGGTTGCGTATCGCGTTCCGAAATCATATGCCACAACTCCCATAGAATAATCCTGTTCGGTAGTTTCGAGATCACCAGGATCAACTCCCGGTATAAATTCAACCGGTACAATACTGCTGCCGAGAGATTGATAAACATATTTTACCTGACCTCCGATGGAAAAATTCTCGGATAATTCAATACCGTACCCCAATCCGACCGCTGTAGAGGTCGGTTTGAACGTTCCGGTATCTATAAATCCTTGTTCATTATCTGCAACCCTTGTTCCGAGGAATTCGCCATAATCAAGTACGAGATATGAAAGTCCCACTATCCCATAGCGTCCGTCAAACGGTTTCACGGCAGCAGTTCCTGATATGTACTGAATATCAGCTATCCATTTATGCTGACTTACACGTACATCGACAGACGAATTCAAGCGAGCAATTCCGGCAGGATTGTAAAACAATGCCGCTGAAGTATTCTCAAGAGTTGTAAAAGCTTCTCCCATTGCCGTCGCTCGCGCATCGACGCCCACGCTTAAAAACTGAAATCCTGATTGTGCCAATTTCTCTTGAGAGTATAGCCCGGACACTGTAAACAAACATACCACAATTAATAATACAGTAAAATATCGAGCCATTGTTATCCTCCTTCAATACAGATCTAAAAAAAAGATTTTTAAAACATATTACACTTATGGAATTTCTAAATCCAAAATTAATGGGCCACCCGTTTCAATCGTGCGTGTGTTTAATACCTTATAACGGATTGTGTTTACTCCCCGAGGTATTTGAACGACAGTAGTAGTCAGGGGTTCTAATCGCAATGAATTTGGCCCATCTGTATTTTCTTCTTTCTCGAGATGAATCAAAAAATCAGACTCATTGCGTACAGTTACCCACTTATTATCATCTGTCTGATAATGTGATGGTTCCACTGTGAATGAAGCATTTAAAAGTTGCGTGATCCACTTCTCACTCCCTGCAATAATATTCTGAATCCAGGCAACCATTCGTCCATCGAACATCGCTTCGCGAACGGCCTCTTTTGAATTATCCTCGCTGAATATCAGCGTCAACGGACGATGCATATCGGTACGAGGAGTATATGTATCACCGGACACACCATGTATATCTGAATTTGCCAAGAGCGCTAAATCGTGTTCACGGGCTATGTCTGGCACCTCTGGATAATATGTCTGAGAGTTTCCAAATTCCACACCATGGATCCACCCCTTATCAAACCATTCACGGTGGAGGTCATATACCCGGACAACTCCATCAGGCTGTTGTCCTCTCCAACCGGGATGGCACCAGAAAATGTAAGCGTCTTGACTGAGTGCCTCCTTCATAACATCATTTACCTCGTCCAACCGAAGCTTTTCGGGATCATCAAGGAACAATGCATTGAGGTGTCCCGGCGGCATCCCCCGGGTGATCTCTACTCCTTGAATAAGTAATAGTCCATGCCGGGCAGCCAGGGATTTTGCTATTTCATACGGTCTTGCCGCATCTACCGCGACATCGTTTGAGAATGGAGTGTACTCCAGATGATCCGTCAACGCTATGACATCAAGTCCTTCCCGCCAAGCTTCATCTACCCGGTATGTCGGCCATACCAGCCCATCCGAAAAAACCGTATGGGTATGTAAATCGCCTTTCAAAGTAATGTACCCCTCTATATCGGGTATTTGGATCTCTTGTCGCTGGGCATCCACCTGTAATGAGAGGATGAGGACAGGGATAAGAATTAAAATATATTTCCAGGTTTTCATCATTGTTCGGTCTCTGTATTAATTGCACATGATAACATTTTTCAACCTCCTCACCACACGACGACAGTTTGATTCAGGTCGGGAGCGGTAGCAGGAAATATCAGTTCTTCACCTTTTGTTGAAGTAACCGTAATATAATATTCAAAGTCATCGCCATTTATCTTATCTTGCGGTATTGTTGCGTGGTAAACACCTCGATCGATATGGTCGAAATGAATTTTATTGTACCGGTTCTTGTTCATAGGTTTCCAGTACAAGACCGGTTGTTCGACGTCTTCAGATGAAAGTACAAGCGCTCGTACCAAATAATCTTCATCTGGTTCCAGTAACGTTCTCCGGGTGGGAACAATGAGTCTCGGTTCACCCCTGTAATCAGACCAAAATTTCGATTCAGGAAGGGGTTCTCCGAGTACCTCGGAAAGTTCATCGTCGTACCTGTTGAGTAATTCGTAATTGCTTAAACTTGTCATTTCCAGGTTTGCAATCATTCCAAGTTCACCGGTTGTCGATACGGCTTGAAGCAAATACGTGACCATCTCTCCCCATTTCTCCTCTGCAGAAGCCTTTAATGGAAGAATTTTGTTATTGATTAACCCGAGCTTTGTTTCACGATCTGTTTCGGACCTCATTTGTTCAACATACGATTCTATAAGGCCGAGCTTGCAACCGGCCTCAGCCATCGTGCGCGTATACAGTAACATATTCAACCAGTAATCATATCTTTCCTTATATCCCTTTCCCCTGATCTCGTCGCCAAGCGCCTTGAAAGTCTCCAAAAATTCATACTCCTTCTTGACCTCACTCCATGGTTCGTTGATAATTTTGACTACTCCCGGCGACCTGTCATACCAAGCGGACGGCCGAAACAGATTTCCGTGGTGATACTCACCTGTGTCTGACCCGTCAAAAGAAGTAAAAATATCGGCCATATCCGCAGCTACGGCTTCGCCGAACTGTGCTGTTGCCCAATCGAGATAAAAATCCTTTGACGGCAGATGCCGTACCGTATCGTGGGCAAATTCCTGCCAATCACCGAATTCCCATCCCGATTGCGCCAATGCGGAAAAATTCGGGGACAATACTTTCGTACGCCAGTGAATTCCCATATACCCTGAACAACCGTACTGAAACGCATCAATTGCATCCTTCCGGGTTCGGCCGACCCAGAACTGCGGTGTTATTAGCGCATCATCATCTTCCAGCCAGGTAATCACCCATCTCGTGCGATCGGTGATCTGGCCAAAGGTGGTGTCAACCGGTACATATCCGACGACGCGGTTAATACTACTGAAGGGCATTGACTTCGGAAATTTTCGATCAAACAGTTTCGGATCATCCGGAGGACCTACCACCCACCCGCTGGTTGCAAGCGTGAACGGGACATCCAATTTCTCCGCTACATCGAGTGCAATCTTAATATCCTCCACGGTGTTTTTAATATCTTCTTCTTCGGGACCCCGCCAGGTCCAGAACTCCCTCGTCCAGAACCAGTAATAATCCAGGGGATGTGTCTTGTTAATGCGTGTAAACACTCCTTGATATAGTTCTTCGGTGAGCTCCTTTCTGCCGGGATAATTACCCTCAGGATACATGTACTGCAATATATTCTGAGGAGGGATGAGCGGTGTTTCGGTGCCAAGACAGGTGTTAATGCCAAGCCGTTGCGCAAGTGAGAAAGCATCATCAAGCAATGTACCGAACTCGTTGAACAGCCTGATGTTTTCTTCTTCGGTATGAGGCCAGGGTGAAATATCCTTAACGTAATCCGCCCCGTAATTATCCGCATCGAATAATTGAGACGCACCAAATGAAAAGTCCGATGTTTTCTTAGGATGATATCCCCAGGTGCTGTCCATTGTATTAAAATGCAGCGCAGGATATGCCACAGAAACAGTGCCATCTTCCTGTACAGCTTCCTCCGGACCTATCCACGTAGCAATTTCCGCTCTTTCAAATCCTTTGAACGGTTCAATCTCCGGATAAGTATGCAACCCGATAAAATTCATCTGCATCTTAGCCAACTGTGTGATGATACTTTTGTAATCATCGACGTTCCACCAATCCGGACCTTCGGGGAAATCATGAAACGGTACTATGCCGCGAAGTTCAAAGTTCGGTTTCCCTTTGATCATCAGAGTATCGGGGATAGAAAACGCTACCGGTTCATCGGGTATGACATCACCGTGCGGATAAAAACGAATCCCCGTTGTTTCAATGTAACGGTATGCGCCATATAATGTACCGGTCTGATCGCCCCCGCAAATCAGAACCTTGTTCCTGTTATTATTATTAATAGTTGTAACGATGTATTCCTGCTCACCCAAGCGGGTAATCTTACCGGCTAAATCCTCATCAATATAGTCATCCGGAAGGTTATCTTTTGAGGTGATAATAATTGATGCATTTCTTAAATCATCCGATACTATGATTTCAAACGAAGCATCGCACCGCTGATGTAAGTAACGTCTGACTTCCTTGGAGGCAAGGGTCGCTAATTCACCGGGTTCACCCGGTAAAATAATAATCTCTGTCGGCTGACCATTTTGACATCCGAACGAAATTAAAATAGTAATAATAAATATGAAAATATGTTTTCGCATGATACGGAATAGTTTCCTCAGGATAGTTCGGGTTTGAATAACAGGGTAGCGTATTAATTGTTTTAGAAAACATAGGTCTGAATTGAAAATAAAATCAGATTTTGAAAAGAATTGAAGTTTTTAAAATTTCAATTTTACTTTAACCGCTTCATAATTATAAAAATGTTTTTAAGCAAAGTCAAGTATATCCGCCACTTTTTTTTAGCCTGGGAAAAACCACCATTTTATAGGTATTTTAGGGAATTTAGATGCCGCCGACTGCCTACATCGTTAGCCACTCGGTACAGAATGAAAAAAAGTGTTACATTCTTGACTATTATAAAATTAAAAGTTATATTCGTTTAAAATATTAAATCGTTTCAAATGGTATTGAAAATAATTATCATTGAACCGAAAGGAGACGCTCAATGAAAAAAGTGACTATTGAGGATGTAGCTCAGCGGGCGGGAGTATCTACGGGCACGGTATCGGCAGTTATAAATGAGAAGACAACGGTTAATCCCCGGACAAAGCAAATGGTGCTGGAAGCCATCAAAACACTGAACTACCGACCGAGCGGGAGTGCCCGAAATATTAAAGTTGAATCACGAGATTACAATTGTATCGGTTTACTCATCCGTGAAATGGATAATCCTTTTTATACTGCACTTGCAAAAGGTGTTATGGAATATTGTGCAACTAAGGATTATTTGGTTTTTATTGGCAGCTCCGAAGGGAATCACACTTTTGCAGAAAATTTCACACAGAGTTGTTCTAAAAAGAATATTAAGGGTGCCATCATTGCTCCGGTCTTGGAAGGTACTGCAGAAATTGAACACCTCTTTGCCTTAAAGAAAATAAACTTCCCTTTTGTCCTTTTAGAAAATGTACATGGGATTCAGGCCAATGTGGTCAGCATCGATAATACACGGGCTATGAAAGATGCTATTATGTATTTGATAGAAAGCGGGCATACCAGAATAGTTCACTTTGCCGGCCCGGAACACGCATCACACACATACGAAAGGATTGACGGGTTTCGCTTAGCTTACAGTGAAAACCCTCTCATTTTTTCCAATGATATGATCGTACCGACCGGGGCTCATCTTGAAGATGGTTATCACATTTGTTTTGAGTACTTCAAAAACCGGAGCCGCGATGCCTTCCCCGATGCGATAGTTTGCTACAATGACCTAGTCGCGCTGGGAGTCATTACGGCCCTTTCGGAAATGAACATTAAAATTCCGGAAGAAATTTCAGTTGTGGGCAATGACGACATTCTCTTTTCGAAGTATGCTCCTCTTAAACTGACCACTATCCGCGCTCCGATTCATGAATTAGGTCGGAAAGCAACCGAGATTTTAATTCAAAACATTGAATCCCCCACACCAATGCCTCCTGAGAAGATTTTCATGCATGGAGAATTAGTGATTAGAGAAACTACCAGTATCAAAAAACAGCCGATCCACAAAGTAACTGTTTAGGTTAAATAGTATATGGTTTTATTATGAATGACCTTCACTCATTATCACACGCTATCATTCACGGTGACCGGGATACGGCAATATCCTTGACCGAACAGGCGGTGAGCAGCGGTATCGATCCCCGGGAACTTATCTCTGCTTACCTTATACCTGCAATGGATGAAGTCGGTAAGCGATTCGAATCTCATGAATATTTCGTTCCTGAACTCTTGCTTTCCGCACGTGCAATGAAAGGAGCATTAGAACTCATTAATCCAATCCTTGCCGATCAGGGCACAAAACCTCTCGGAAGTGTTGTTATCGGGACGGTCAAAGGCGATCTACACGATATAGGCAAGAACCTTGTGGCGTCAATGCTCGAAGGTGCGGGTTATGCAATTATCGACCTGGGTATTGATGTCTCACCGGAAAAATTCGTCGAGACGGTTCAGGAAAAGGAACCTGATGTCGTCGCCCTCTCTGCCCTCTTAACAACGACAATGCCCTCGATGGCAACAACTATTGATTTACTGAAAAGCACAGGTGTCCGTAATAACGTCAAGGTTATAATCGGCGGTGCACCTGTATCACAGAAGTATGCCGACGATATCGGCGCTGACGGTTATAGTGGAAGTGCAAGCGGTGCGGTTAATCTTGTTCGCACATGTATGGGACACAACTAACCTCCCATTGTATATTCACGCACGACTCTTATTTTTTATATCTTGCAAACTATATTCTCTATATTATGCTTTCCATTTCAATATTTGCCTGCACTAATAAAAGAATCGGAGTACAATATGACATTCATTGATCACAGATACCAGACGGTAAAGAAAACTCCCGAAGAACTTGTCAAACATCTCAACAATTTCAATCTGGAACTTAAATTCTCAGCCGGCATCTGGTATTTCTCTCCCACAAACGGAAGATTTCATGATCGCTACATACCCGAGATGAATATCCCGGAACGTCTCGAAATCGCTCACCGCATGGAACCATACGGTTTGAAAGCACTCGAAGCACACTATCCCAATGAAATAAACGAAGATAATCTCCACCTCTGGAAACAGTTTTCTCAAGATACCGGTATCCGGGTTCTGACAATCATCCCCTTAATTTTTTACGATGCACAATTTGAGTTCGGTTCATTGAGTTCACCGATACCGGAAGCCAGAAAGTTTGCAATCGAACGGGTGAAAAGAACACTTGAACTCAACAAAGAATTCGAAACCGATTTCGCGGTAGTGTGGCCCGGAATTGACGGCTATGAAAACCCGTTCGGTATTGATTTCCATTCTATGCGCGATCGATTTGCAGATGGTCTTGCAGAAGCAATGGATGCGGTACCCGGAGTCCGGATAGCTTTTGAACCGAAGCCATATGAGCCGCGCGGACACATTCTTTTCGGAACGACCCCGGAAGGAATATTAGTCGGCCAAAAGGTTGAAGCAAAACTTGCTGCAAAGGAAAATGTAAACATGCTTACACAAGGTCATCCCCTTGTCGGTCTGAATCCGGAAATCGGCCATATGCAAATGGCCCATGAGGACCTCCCGTATTCGTTTAGTTTAATAACCGAATACGGCCGGTTATTCCATACACATTGGAACAGCCAGCCGCTTGGCAACTACGATCAAGACCTTAACGTAGGTGTCATTTCACCGGAACAAATGGAAGCCGCACTCTATGTACTGAAAATGTCGGGATATAATGGTTACTTCGGAATTGATGTATTCCCCGAACGAATGCCGGTAGACGTGGCATTGCGTAACAACTTCGATGCGATCCGTGCGGCAAATGACCGCATCAATGATCTTGATCATGAAAAAATTATATATGCCACCGAACATCCCGATAAAGCAAGAGGATGGATTGAGGCCTACACTACCAGGATGAGGGCAAAATACCCGGATCATTTAAGTGCTCTTCCTGAATTAAGATATTGAATGAATTCGAAAACAAGTAAAGCAAGCAGGAGAAAACATCATGAACTCGAGAGAACGTTTTCGAAAAGCAATTAATCACGAAGAACCCGACAGACCTCCCATCGACCTGGGCGCCACATGGGTAACCGGAATATCTGCCGGCACCTATGCAAACTTTCGAAACGCCCTCGGTTTACACAAGCGCCCCCCCCGTATTCACGAGCCGTTTCAGCTTCTTGGCTATGTAGAAGAAGATATGCGTAACCTGCTCGGAGTGGACGTTGTCGGCCTCTGGTCACCTTACAGTAATTTCGGATTCCGTATAGACAAGGATTGGAAACCCTGGACAATGCCAGACGGCACAAAGGTTACGGTACCCACAGATTTCCAAACAACTACCGATGAACGCGGTTATACATTGATTTACCCGAAGGGTGACCGAAGTGCCCGCCCCTCAGGGCAAATGCCAAAAGACGGATTTTTCTTCGACGCTATCGTCCGGCAGGAACCATTAGATGAGGAAAATCTGAACCCGGAGGACTGGCAGGAATCATTCGGTTTGTTTACGGACGCCGATCTCACCTACTTTTATACAGAAGCCACCCGGGTTCACGAAGAAACAGAGTATGGACTGGTTATGAACTTCGGTCAGGGTGGCCTTGGCGACGTTGCCTTCGTACCGGGCCAAAATCTGATCAATCCAAAGGGACTCAGGGATCCTAATCTCTGGTACGAATTCCTTCTGACCCATACGGATTATATACGCGGTATTTATGAACTCCAAACCGGGGCTGCGATAAAAAATATGGAACTACTGAGACAGGCCGTCGGTGATAAGCTTGATGCAATAATTATAAGCGGAACAGATTTCGGCTCACAAAATGCCCCGATGGTATCACCCGATTTATTCCGGACACTGTGGAAACCGTTTTATAAAACAATGAATGACTGGGTACACAAAAACACACGCTGGAAAACCTTCTACCACACCGATGGCGCAATTATGCCATTGATGGATGATTTCGTTGAAATGGGCGTGGACATACTTAATCCGGTACAATGCTCGGCCGAAAATATGGATGCCGGATTAATTAAGCAAAAGTATGGTGACAAAATAGTATTTTGGGGAGGAGGAGCAGAGACACAAAACACACTGCCGTTCGGAACTCCCGAAGATGTGCGTGAAGAGGTCCGGCAACGTGTCGATGTGTTTTCCAAAGGCGGTGGTTTCGTATTCAGCACCGTTCACAATATTCAGGCAAAAACACCGGTCGAAAATCTGGTTGCAATGTATGAGACTGTTTTAGGGAAAAAACTCACAACGAGAAAGGAATAACCGTGACAGGCAACGACAATCCTTCAAGTTCTTCAGAAAATCTGTTTTACTTGTTTCGCGTCTGCTTTGTGGCCACGCTCGGCGGGCTCCTCTTCGGATATGATACTGCAGTTATCAGTGGGGCAATTGGTTTTTTACAGGCACATTTTCAACTCTCTTCAGCTATGATGGGATGGGCAGCGAGCTCTGCTTTGGTAGGCTGTTTTATGGGAGTACCGCTTGCCGGAATACTGAGTGACCGGGCAGGCCGCAAAAAAACACTCCTTTTTGCCGCTTTGCTATTCCTTATATCCGCCCTCGGATCGGCTCTTGCTCAAACTTTAACCGAGTTTGTTATATTCAGGATTATCGGCGGATTTGGTGTCGGTATTGCTTCTATGACCAGCCCCATGTACATAGCGGAAATAAGTCCCGCCCGTTACCGGGGCCGCATGGTATCACTCAATCAATTTGCAATCATATTCGGAATGCTGGTTGTATACTTTGTGAATTATACTATTGCCGGCATTTCGACAGAAGCGTGGAACATAACCACCGGCTGGCGATGGATGTTCGGTTCAGAAATGATACCCGCATTTATCCTGTTTATCCTGCTGTTTTTCGTGCCGGAAAGTCCGCGTTTTTTATGTAAACAAGGAAAAGCTGACAAAGCACGGTCTGTATTAACAAAAATCGTCGGCTCCGAAGAAGCCAGACATAATTTACACGAAATCGAAAATACCCTCCGGCAAAAACAGGTATCCCTGACATCACTATTCCGGACACGATTACGCCGGGTGTTGGTCATCGGTATTGCACTGGCTATCCTTCAACAGATTACCGGTATCAATGTGATTCTTTACTATGCACCGGAGATATTCAGACAAATCAGTCAAGCGGGTACAGATACTGCATTGCTTCAAACGGTACTCGTAGGTGTGGTCAATCTCACGTTCACGGTAATTGCCATCAGAACCGTTGATAAAATCGGCCGGAGACCTTTGATGATCATCGGGTCTCTGGGAATGGGCATTTCATTAACCGCGATCGGTATCGCTGCATACCTTCAGACCATCGGTCCTGAGTTACTGATTTTCATCCTCGGCTTTATCGCATGTTTTGCACTTTCGGTTGGTCCGGTGACCTGGGTCATTCTATCCGAGATATTCCCGACAAAAATCCGTGGCCGAGCTATGGCAATTGCTGCATTCTTTCTCTGGGTTGCTAACTATGTCGTATCACAAACGTTCCCGATACTAAACAACCACCCGTGGTTGGTGGAGACATTCAATCACGGTTTTCCGTTCTGGCTCTATGCATTCTTTTCATTTGTTTTACTTCTGACGGTATACTTTGTAATACCCGAGACCAAAAACCGAACCCTCGAAGAGATTGAAGCCTACTGGGAGATCCGTTGATTGCAATTCGTGTGGTGCTTCCCCCGCATAAATCACTCTGGATATATATAGCCGGAATAGCAATTTTAAGATATACTAAACCATTAATTGAAGAGGACGAATATGAAAGATTCTCTCAGCAAACTTCTCCTTTCCACGCCCGTCATTACAGACGGGGATGGGGAGCGCAATTACAAATGAACGGTCTCTATGCAGGTGATTGCGCAGAGGAGTGGAATATTACATATCTGAATATCGTACACTCTATTGCCGGTGACTACGTACATGCTGGTAGTAAGGTGATCCTGACCAACACGTTCGGAGCAAACAGAATCCTGTTATCAAAATACGGCCTTGAATCAAAAACCACCGATATCGTAAAGAGAGGCGTCAACATCTCCCTCAAAGCCGCCGAAACAAAAGCCATGGTTTTAGCATCTATCGGGCCAACCGGTAAACTTGTATCTATAGTTGAGATATCTTCAGAACAAACCGAAGATATTATTAAGGAACAGATATTCGCCGCCGCGGATGCCGGTGCACAGGAAATTGTCGTCGAAACAATGAGTGATATTGAAGAAGCGGCTATAGCAGCACAAGTTGCTGTGCAAACCGGATTTCCGGTTGTTTCCTCAAAGTTATTAATGCAGGAAGCATCGCACTGCGGGGTGCCAATGCACTTCTTTTTTCATCTAATAAAGATTTGATTGATAATTTCATCAAACATGTAGAATACATCCCGCTTCATACACAACCGGATTTCACAGATACTCTTACCGATAAAATGGCATTCACATCTGGATTATAAATATGTATATATTACAATCGATCGTACTAAATTCAAGAATAAGACAAGCAATGCCGATTGCAATATATCCCGGAATTCATTTAACCGGGGCATCAGTGAAGGATATTGTGACTTCGGCATCGAGTCAATTCGAAGCTCAAACAGCCCTCCATGAACGTTACAACACTCGTATTGTCTTAACGGGTATGGATCTCAGTGTTGAAGCAGAAGCATTTGGTTGTACCGTAAAAATGCTTGAAAATGAAATTCCCACCGTGATCGGAAGATTAATAGAAAATACGGACTCCATTGATACAATAGAAATTCCCACTGTTGGAGAAAATCGAACGGGGATATATCTTGACGTAGCAGGACGATTAAAGTCATTACCGGAACAGCCGATCGTCCTCGGAGGGGTGATCGGACCGTTTTCATTAGCGGGTAGATTGTTCGGTATCAGTGAATTACTTGAACTTACTATAGAATCCCCCCATCATCTTCACGATTTGCTCGAAAAAGTAACACATTTTTTACTTGAATATACTAATGCATTTAAGGAAGCCGGAGCACATGGAATTATTATGGCCGAGCCGGTTGCTGGACTACTCTCACCGCGAGCACTATCAACGTATTCATCCAGTTATATAAAGCGAATCGTTGATGAGATATGCAACGATCAATTTTCAATTGTCCTTCACAATTGCGGAGTTCGGAAAAATCATATCGAAGCAGTATTTCAAACGGATGTACCGATTTATCACTTTGGAAAGCCGATGGATATTCTGTCAGTCCTATCACAAGCCAACCATGAGACTATCATCGCCGGTAATCTTGATCCGAGTACATTATTTTCAAGCTGTCCACCTGCTGAAATTTATGGCAAAACATCAAAACTTTTAAGAAATACATCAACATTCAATAATTTCATCATATCTTCAGGGTGTGATTTACCTCCCGACGTGGGAATTGATAAATTGGATTCTTTCTATGCAGCAGTTAGGGATTACAATTCCAGCTGAAGCAGATAGAATTAATTGTAATCGTTATGTTTCCCTATCCTACCATTATGAATGTTCATTTGAGTTGGTAATATGACCCTTTTTACTTACAATCGGAAGGTGGGCATTGTGATACACATAGTAAGAGGATATTAATAAAACAAGGTGAAAATGGAAAATAACCATTGTATGATTTAGGAAGATATCCCGAGAATACAGGATTCTCGTGACCTATTGAAAATAGTATCATTTAAGCAATTTTGAGAGAGGTGGTTACACAGGTGGTTACCATTTTTAGTGAATCCCACAGCAATGGAATTGTATTTGTACCTGCCCTACGTGTGTGTGTAATCTAACGGAATGGGGGCTACATCACTTGAAGCAAGTTTCGTAGGTCGCATTAATTGACTTGACGTATGGTGTGCCGGTTATTCTCATTCTAATTATCGTTTATCGTAAGATGTAATAAAAATAATCTATTCGCTTTCAACCGTTTCATCAATCACTTCTACAGCGTCGTTATTACTTGCATCGCTTAAATATTTTGGCGTCTCGTGTACCGGCAGGGATTCAACATCCTTTAGACGCCGCTCCATCGAACGAGTTTTCTTTGTTGCATCGCCTATCTTGTTGCTTGCGGCGTTCGGATTGCGTTGTACCCCCTCCAGTATATCGGCAAAGCGTCCGAACTCTGTCTTTACGGCACCTAAGAGGTTTCACACCTCACTTGAACGTTTCTGAATAGCAAGCGTCCGGAACCCGACCTGCAAGCTGTGAAGGAATGCCGCAAGTGTCGATGGCCCAACGACATTGACTTTGTACTCTTTCTGAAGTGTTTCAAACAATTGAGGACGCTTAACAACCTCGGCATACAGCCCCTCAAACGGTAGGAACCTAAGTCCGAAATCGATGGTGTATGGCAGCTAAACAAAATTAACTCGAATATCCTTTCCCAGTGTTTTAATCGTCCGGTCAAATTTATTTACAGCCGAGTCAACCACCTCCGGATCAGCAGAGGCGTATACATATATGTAATACCGTAGATTACGTAATCTTTTGATTCATGGGGGATACAAAAACCCTTGTAAGTTGGTAACTTCCAAGAGTTTTTTTATTTTGTGGTATAACAAATTTTTATATCACTTTAACAAAAACCATATGAAACCTATACTGACTACTTTAATCCTCCTCCCCTTTGTATCACTTGCTCTATCTGCACAGGAGACACCGGATGCTGAGGAACTTACCCGTTTACTGAATGAATTTCTCGACGGTGCCTCCCGCAATGATGCGGAAGTGCACGAGCGTTTCTGGGCCGACGACTTGATTTATACCGGATCCGGCGGAATACGGATCGGCAAAGAAGATATTTTACACGATGTAAGAAATGCACCCGCTCCTCAACCGGGCGATCCGGTTACAACCTATACTGCCGAGGACATAAAGATACATCAATACAATACCACGGCAATTGTTGCATTTCGTTTGGTGGCAACTACTAAAACGAACGGAAAAACCAACGTATCATATTACCTGAATACCGGCACCTTCCTGAAACGCGATGGTACGTGGCAGGCGGTGAGCTGGCAGGCAACTATTGCGGCGGATGAAGAATAAAAAGATGGTATCAACACATCTTCACTATTTCTCCAATCCGCTTCTCAATCCTATCGTGATGTGAACCCAACCAGTAAATCTTATCGCACGCTGCACACCTGTAGAACTCCCTTGTGTTCTCGTACGTCTTTTCAGGAACCCGCTCCTTTACTTTATTGCGGGCAACAAGCTCAAGATAATTGCCGCACCGGGAACAACGGTCGAACTGCAGTTCCGTTGGAATGTTGAATCGATTAATGATCATGCACAATTGAATTTTCCAGTTCTCCCGCGGTACTACCTGATACTGTATGCCGGCATCTATAAGTATAGCTTTCCATCGTTCGGAGGTTGTTATAAAAATTCTATCCTTCTGTGATATAATTTCATTTTTCCTGACCGGACCATCGATAACCCTTACATCACAGCCCAAAAATCTGAGCCATCGCGCTGTCTTATAGAGATTATGTTCAAGGAGAAATTTCATTGCTCCGACGTTCGATTTTACGGTTATCGCTCATATCCATTACAATCGGTAATAGTTCAGTTCCCTTTCCTCGCCAGCACAAAAAGCTTGGTAAAATCAAGTTCCTTCTCCCGATCAGGTTCCCGTTCATATTTTGTTACGATCATAAATTCATACTTTTCAAGAAAATTTTTTATCTCGACATATGACATAATGTTGAGGAATAGCTTTTCATCGGGTTTTAACGGTTCAGGTATGAATAGTTCTTTCTGTTCTCCGCCCTGGACTGCAAGGTACAGCATACCGCCGGGTTTCAGAATCCGGGAAAAAGTTTCAATAACACCCGGCACATCATTTTTGGGAATATGTATCAATGAACAGGCAGCAACAATACCGTCAAATGAATCCGGCGGAAAGTCGATTTCCTTCATATCCTGATATCTGAATTCGATGTGAGGAAATTTTTTTTGAGCAAGACGTACCATTTCCTTTGATTGATCGATTCCGGTTACTGTATATCCCTTCTCAGCCATATACCCGGCATCGACACCGGCACCGCAGCCGGCATCAAGGATACGTGCATACTCCGGAAGGTACGTTAAAAATTCGTCAATATAATCCGATGGCTCGGTAAACTCCCGTGCATACTGCTCTGCAATTGCATCATA
>SL_3KL_010_SEDDRAFT_10001145_pt1 | contig 23774 bp, 16 predicted proteins | sample SodLakKL_010_SED_2_FD_10381 | JGI IMG/M metagenome (IMG submission 10381) | reverse complement strand
GTTAAATTAAAAAACAGTTTAGTTTTTTTGTTTTAAAACTATTTGATAACAATAATTTTTTGTTTATAAACCTTATCATCTGCATAAATATGAATTATGTATGCGCCACTTTCAAAATTTTCCAGTTTAACTGTATGATGATTACCCATAACATGATTTTTATATAATGTTTTACTGCCATTAAGGTTTAATATTTCAATTCTGTTTACATCTTTTTTTGAAAGAATATTAATCTCGTTGTATGCAGGATTAGGATAAATTTTTATGTCTTGTTTATAATCTGCTTTAATTGACGTATCATCAACTTCCAAAACAACTAATATTGTTGCATCTCCGGTCACCTCATAATTTTCTTCATAAAATGTGAAGTAGCCTTCTTTTTCAACAGAATAGCTATAAAATCCTTCCATAATATTTTCAAATTCATAGTCATTTGGGTCGTTTGTAATATCACCAAATGTAACTATAGCATTATTTATTATGTTTTCATCGTTATCTGTTATATTGAAGGTAATGTTGTATGCGTTTACAATGCTTAAGGTTGCTTCTTCCGATACTACGCTTCCGTTTCTGTCGTGAACAACACATCTGTATATATTTCCATCTGATTCGATTGTTGCATTTGTTATTTCTAAAGTTCGGTTATTTGCACCTTCAATGTTTTCCCAATCATTACCATCTGTTTTAATTTCCCATTGATAAGATGGTGGTCCTGCTTCCGAATAAACTTTTACTTCAAAAGAAGCGTCTCCTCCTTCATAAGTGGATGTATTTTCGGGCTGCGATATTATTTCAGGAAGAATAAATCCAAAAACGGCAAATCCTGAATATGGTTTTTGATTTACATGAGAAAATAATCCTCCGGTGTATAAAATATCATCATCATTTATTATAGACATTACCCAAGGCATATTGACTTCAAGGGTGCTATAGTGGATAGAAAAATCAGGAGAAAACCCGGTAACACGCGACCCTGTTATATCGTTAACTCTTACAATATAGTCAACTTGAAAAATATCATACTGTATTAAAAACCCGCTAAATAAAATATCTGATTTGTATTTTTCCATTGAAAATATAATCCCTTCTACTGAAGGGTTCCATTCATCACAAATATCAGCAGTTTCTTTGCTAATCTTAGCAAAATTGGCAAACTCATCCTTATCAAAGTAAAAAACTTCTCCGTAAGAAAAAATATAATTATCATTGCCAATTATATATAAAACTCCTTCCTCTCCATGTTCTTCGGGTTTTATATCTCCAAAAGGAGCCCAATCTGAATCCAACTCTCCGGTTTCTAATGATATACGAGATAAAAAGCTGATTTCTTCACCTCCAATTTCTGTATATGCGCCTGCAACATACAAAAATTCATCATAGATTTTTAAGTCTGTGACAAAAGTATCTAAGTTATGATTCCAATCACTATCAACAATACCTGTTGTTATATCAACCCTGGCTAAGAAGCTGATGTCATGTCCATCTATTTCCGTAAACTCGCCACCAAGATATAAATAGTCCTCATGCCCTATAATACTGTGAAAATATCCTGATAAATTTTCTGACCAATCTGTATTTTCTTCACCTGTCAATTTATCATATTTTTTAATAGTTGGTTCGCTTTCTTTACTATAATTTTTTAATATGCTAAAAGGAGATTTTTTTTGATAACTAAATCTATTCTTTATATTTTTTTCATCCTTAAATCCAAGTCCTCCACCCAACAAGGTAAATATATCATCACCAAATGGATATATGTAGTAAGGAGAAATGTAATCTTCCTCTTCATCATAAATTTCCGGTAACCAGTCAAGGTCAATTTCCATAGTTTCTTTGTCAACTCGCATCATCCCCTTAGTAAAAAAACCATCTTTGATAATAAATTCACCTCCCACAAATAACTCATTATTTATTGAAGTTATCGTATTTGTATTTATTGCCAAATTAGGAGGGTCCCAGTTTGGATCAACGCTTCCGTCAGTATCATTTAGTTTTAATATTACCTGGTTAATATAATCAATACTAAATCCAATATCTCCTCCTATATAAATATCATTGTTTTTAATAAAAATACTTTTAGTTCTTCCGCTAACTTCCGGCAGCCATGTGTCATCAGTAGTTCCGTCGCTTATTGAAATTCTTCCAAGATTAGAGTTGGGAACGGTTCCTTCCATATCTCTGTAGTGTTCACCTCCGACATAAAGAAAATCTCCATGAATTTTGAGTACACTAACTCTTCCTCTATCCGTATCAGGTTGCCATGTTTCATCGAGTTCTCCGGTATTTTTGTCAATTTTTACAACATAACCTGCATTTACACCATCAATAGTTGAAAATCTGCCACCAACAAAAAGGCTATTGTTGTCAATTAATATAGAGTTTACAGAGGTGGAAGGGTTTGGACTCCAGTCTTCATCAATAATGCCGTCATTTATATCAGCTCTTGCAAGGTGAGAGATGCTTTTTTTACCGGTTGAAAAGAATAAACCTCCGAAATAAACATAATCATCGTCGGCGGCTATCGTATTGATACTTCCATTGTATGTAAGTTCAATATCGGGACTCCATGTATTGTCAACTTTGTTGTCGGTTAAGTTAATTCTGGCTATATGATTCTTTGATTGTCCGTTTATTGTATCAAATACACCACCTATATACAAGTAGTTGTTGTGTATATAAAGACATTTAATTCCGTCTTTTTTATTACTTGCCAAATTGTTATGAAATCCAAATTCAAACGAAAAAGATTTGTCAATGCTGCCGTCAGGAAGCATTTTAATTAAACCTTCTAAAGGTTCGTCATCAACTAAAGTAAATGCCCCTCCGATATATATTGCTCCGTCTGCATCTTTTACGGCATCATTAACCAGCATATTTATTAGAGGATTAGTTTCATTTATGTTGCCGGTATTTTTGTCTAGTATAAAACTGTTTTTAGTATTTTCTCCAACAACAGAGGTCATTCCCCCTATGTAAATGTGGTTGTCGTCTTTAGCCAAAGTATAAACCATCGGATAAACGCCCGGACTTTCAGGAACAGGTGTTTGTGCTTTTAATAACACCCCTGTAAGAATTAAAAAAATAAATAGTCTTGCTTTCATAATATTTTTTTATTAAAAATTATTAACAGCAAAAGTACTAAATATTTTTATTATTTTGATTAGAACTTTAACATAGTTTATATGATGAGATTAAGATTTACAAATCTGATTTTTCAAAGAGATTATTCAAAATTAGCTGTAAGAGTAACATCCTTATTGCTCATAGTAAAAGAAAAATTCTTTTTTGTGCTTATCACTTTGCCATTATCATCAGTCCAGTTAATGAAAACATAAGGTTCGTTAGCTTCTGTTTCAATACTAATTTCTTCACCCAAAAGGTAATTTCCATCTCCTGAAGTTTCACCGGCTTCCGGCGGGTCAACATTAAGAACAAGAGAGAAAGCTTCTTCATCTTTAAAACAACTTTTATGCTTATGATAATTGGGCTTTGTGGTGTTATTATTATCTCACTTTTTTTTATTCCAAAAATGATAGAAAATGTAAAGGAGGAATATTCAAATATCAGAAAAAGAATAATATCACGTTTTTTGATATTGTCTTCTGTAGCTTTAGTGTTATGCCTTGGCACAATCATTCAGTTTGTTTCATTAGATTTTATAGTTAACCAAAATTGGCTGATCGGCTCATCACTTTTTTGGGGAACAGGTTGGCTACTTTGCGGTTATTTTATATACAGAGAGTTAAGTTATAAAGACAGAATATTGGCTCTTCCTAAAAAAAGCTTTTATAATGAATCTTCTTTGATTAAAAAGCTTAATATTTACTTTCAAACAAAAAAACCATATCTTGAACCTGAATTAAAGCTGGAAGATATATCAAATGCTCTAAATACGAACAGAACTTATATTTCTAAAATAATTAAAGATGAATACAAAACAAACTTTAATAACTTTGTTAATAATTACCGTATTTCTGAAGCTAAGAAATTATTAAGCAATAGAAATTCAGCAATATCATTACAAGAAATTGCCTCCAAAACAGGATTTAATAGTTATTCAACTTTTTATAGGACTTTTAAAGATATTACAGGTAAATCTCCAAAACAATTTTGATATAATAATAATTGTTTTAGCGTAATAAATTAAAATGATTTTAATTCTGAAATAAGTTTACTTTTTTAGCACCTATAAAAAAACCCTTTTATAATAAGTACGTAGATATGATGGGGATACCCTGTTGAGTTTGAAGATTATTCAACAGAGCAGGCAGCAAGGAATACTCGCTAGCTTTGTAGAAAGATTATTATCAAGAAAATTGTGAGATTTTGTTTTCAGCAAATTGTATTTAAGGCGGTAAGCGAAATATGATAGTAAAATCCGTTATTTGAGTATATTTTTTTGTTAAGCAAAACAAAAAAACGCTAAAAACTGTGGGACGTGCTGGATTCGAACCAGCGACCTCATGCCTGTCAAGCATGCGCTCTAAACCAACTGAGCTAACGTCCCATGTGGATTGCAAATTTAATAATTTTTTTTATTCTATCTTTTAATAAATTATTTATACCTGCCAAATCTTTTGTTAAATTTGCAGAATGTATTATTAATATGTTTTTGAATTAAATTTTATTTTTAAATAAAAGCTTAAGAATATGAAGACAACATTCGGTCCGCAAAAGATTTTGTTCCCTTTACCTACAGGCTTAATAGTCACCGGAGAGATGGAAAAAGCAAATATCGTTACTATCGCATGGGTTAGCTTGCTTACAAGTGCGCCTCCTACACTCGGTATATCCGTCGGAACAAAAGGATTCTCAGGTAAAGAAATTTTAAAGAATAAAAATTTTACCGTTAATATAGCAAGTGCCGATATTATGAAAGAAGCGGATTTTTGCGGGATAACTTCAGGAAATGATATAGATAAGTTTGAAAAAACCGGCTTGACTAAAATGGAGTCAAAAAATATCCCGTCTCCAATAATCAAAGAATGTCCGTTAAATTTTGAGTGTAAGTTGGTAAACTCTACAGTCTTTGGCACTACAAATCATTTTGCAGGCGAAATTGTTGAATTGCACATGGATTCAGACAAACTTAAGGATTTAAAAGACCCACGCTCTCTTGATATTGAAGCTTTTGATCCTTTAATTTATATTGGTGGCGCCAGAGAATACAGAAGAGTAGGCGAAAAAATCGGAGATGCTTATCAAATTGGAAAAATGTTAAAATAATATTCAAAATTAATCGTATTAGCTTTAATGGTTTTTATAACGAATTTTTTTGAAATATAAATAAATTATGATGTTGCGCTTTTACATAATTTTAATGATATTGGCTTTGCATTTAAAAGCTTTTTCCGGTATAACTTATCCTATAGATATCCATGACGGTCAAGTAATTGAATCATGTTCGGGGTATTTTACCGATAGCAGTGGTGATACTTTAAGCAGGTATAGTTCAAATGAAAATTACACAATAACTTTTACAAGCTCAGATGCAGCTACTCCATATTTATCAATGGAGTTTCTTTTTTTACATCTCGGACCCGGTGATTATTTGAGGATTTATGATGGTGAAAGTGCAGACGGAGAACTTTTATATGAAGTAACTGAGGGAGATGACCCCAGAGGAGAAATAATATATTCTTCAACCGATTCTCTGCATTTTCATTTTATATCATCTCCATCGGAGCATGGATTTGGCTGGTTTCTCGAAATAAACTGTCATGATGCATGTGATTTGTTTACGGCTGACTTTTATACTGAGCTTGAAACTATGAAGTTTTGTCCTGAAGTTGGGGTAGTATCTCTTTTTGTTGAAGGATATTATAAGGTTGACCATATAGATTTTGATGATAATTTGATTGATTATATTTGGACTTATGATGGAACAACACATACAGGGTCACAACTTGATTATGATTTTAATGACCCGGGAGCTTATCCTTTCAGAATATACATTTATGAGCCGGAAAACAGTTGTGAGTTTGAAATTCACGAAGCTGTATTCGTTGGAACAATCCCTTATTTTAAAGGAACTTATCCAAGCAAGGATACTCTTTGTGCGGAAGAAGATTTGATATTAACAGGAAAAGCTAATATGGTTGAGTGGACTAGCTTTGATTATAAAGTGAAAGATACTGTTGCCATACCGGATGGAACAGGCGAGTCGTATGAATCGGTTTTAGAGTTTGATGTTTTTCCCGATTCGTATATTATTGAGTCGGCAGAAGATTTTGCTGAAGTATGTATAACTTTAGACCATGTTGATCAAAGCCAGTTAAATATTGAGATTGAATGCCCGGATGGATTATCAATATTGTTGAAAGATTTTGGCGGCTCATCAGCAAACCTTGGAGAGCCGGTTGTTTATAATGATACGTTGCCCGGAGTAGGTTATGAGTATTGTTTTACTCCAACTTCGCAATATGGTCTTTTGAGGGAAGCTATACCGCAATATTATGACTATACCGACAGGGCAGGAAATTACTACGCTAATGAAGCGTATTTGGTTGCAGGGGATTATTTACCGGAAGAATCTTTTGATGAAATTGTCGGTTGCCCTCTTAATGGAGAATGGTTGATAACCATAACCGATGATACTTCGGGGGAAAACGGCTTTATACATAGTTGGACTATATCTTTTAATGATAAATTCTATGACGATTCCATAAGATTTACTCCTGAGGTTGTTCATGAAACTTGGTATGATGAAGGTACTGATTTGCATTCAAATCCTGCCATCACTACTAAAGAACAGGATGGTGATTATGAGTTCGAATTTGAGATAACTGACAACTTTAATTGTACTTATGATACAACTGTAACTGCACACTTTTTACCGCTACCGGAGGCTGAAATTGAATCATTTATTGAGTTACCTTTATGTGAAGGCGATTCTACTTTACTAAGAATACTTCCTATAGATAATGATGGTTATCATTGGGTGTATGAATGGATATTTAATAATGATACTCTTGAAAATGAAATTTATGATAGACTTGTTGTTAAAGAAGCAGGAACGTACACGGCTTTAATTACCGATACAATACTTGGTTGTACTGCAGAAATTGATAAAGAAGTAACTTATGAAAATTGTGATTTAAATATTCCTAATGTTTTTACTCCTAATTATGATGGCATAAATGATTATTTTGAAATAGAAAATCTAGAGCACTATGAATACGGGCATATTATCATTTATAACCGATGGGGAAATATTGTTTTTGAACACACTGATTATTACGGCAATTGGTGGGATGGAAGAGGGCAACCGGATGGAGTATATTATTATGTGCTTTTATACAGACGAATGGGAGAGGAACAGCAATTGAACGGTGTAGTGCATATAATGAGATAGTTTTTAAAAAGATAATAATTAAATTATATATTAATTAATAATTAAAAACAAAAAATCATGATTTTAAAAGTGTTGAAAATTTTAGTTTTTGGCATAATGTTAGCAATGAACTATCTTGCTAATGCTTTACCTCTTGCCGGTAAAACAACCGGAGAAATTTCAGCGCAATATTCTAATCTTTTTGTGCCTGCGGGAATTACTTTTTCTATTTGGGGAGTTATTTATATTTTAATATTGTTTTTTATTATTGCCCAATTTTTTGATGTTTATAGATTAACAGAGAATGTTAATATAATTTCATGGGCATTTATTGTTTCTTGTTTGATAAATGCTGCATGGATATTTGCATGGCATTATGAGAAACTTCCGCTATCTTTAGTTTTAATGTTGGTTCTTCTTGCGGTTTTGATAATTATTAATTTTAAAATAATTCCTTTACAATACGGTATAACAAAAGCCGCATTCGGAGTTTATTTAGGATGGATATGTATTGCTACAATTGCTAATGTTGCTGCTTTATTGGTTAAATACAACTGGAGAGGATGGGGTATACCGGATGAAGTTTGGGCTATAATTATGATTGCAGTTGGGGCCTTTATTACATCTTGGGCAATAATAAGAATGCATAATCCTTTTATTGGAATTGCAGTTGTATGGGCTTTTATCGGTATTATTATCAAAAGACAGTCTGATTACCCTGCGATTGTTTTAGCAGCTATATTTGGTGTTGTAGTGGTTGCAACTCTAACAGTTTGGATGTTTGTCAAAAGCAATCCTGAAAGTATTTTACAAAGTAAGTAATGTTTGGTGTTTGGGATAATAATTTTTTATTATTTTTGCGCCTTGATTTAAAATATTAATTGAATTGATTTTTAAATATTCATGTTTATTTTTTAAGCTTAAGCTTATTATAAAAACCTTAAGTTTATTATAATAATAAAAAACTGTAACAACTATGTCTATTAAAACTAAAACAGTAGAACTTAAAAAGCGAATGCAATCTGCAACACAGGGCGGCGGTGAAAAAGCTATTGAAAAACAGGTTAAGATGGGAAAGATGACGGCAAGAGAAAGAATTGTGTCATTATTAGACCCGAATTCTTTTCATGAGTATGACCTTTTTGTTGAGCATGCTGCCAGAGATTTCAATATGGATAAGAAACACCTTCCCGGAGATGGTGTTATTACCGGAACCGGAACCATTAGCGGATACCCTGTGTGTATTTATGCTCAGGATTTTACCGTTGCAGGAGGATCTTTAGGTTTAATGCATGCCAAAAAAATTACTAAAATTATGGATCATGCTATGAAACTGAAAATTCCGATAATAGGTATTAATGACTCCGGTGGTGCAAGAATACAAGAAGGTGTTAACTCACTTGCAGGATATGGAGAGATCTTTTACAGAAATACTCAGGCATCGGGAGTTATACCTCAAATATCCGTGATACTTGGACCTTGTGCAGGAGGAGCTGTTTATTCACCTGCTTTAACAGATTTTGTTTTTGTTGTTGACAAAATTTCCAAAATGTTTATTACAGGACCTGAAGTTATTAAATCTGTTTTAGGAGAAGAAATTAGCATGGAAGAACTCGGAGGTGCTAAAGTGCATTCTGAAATTACCGGAAATTCACACTTCTACTCAGAGTCAGAAGAAGAATGTTTTGATCAAATTAAAAAATTATTTACATATATCCCTTGGAATAATTCTAAAAAGGCTGAAGCTTTTCCTAAAAAAGCACCAAAGTCTAAAATGTATAATATTGATAAAATTATTCCATCCAATCCAAGACAACCGTATGATGTAAGGGATGTTATAAAATCTATCAGTGATGACTCTGATTTTCTTGAAATTCAGGAAAATTTTGCAGCTAATATGGTTATAGGATTTGGTCGGCTTAACGGTCAAACTGTAGGTTTTGTGGCAAATCAACCTTTGGTTCTTGCCGGTGTTCTTGATGTTGACTCTTCTGATAAGGCAGCCAGGTTTATTAGATTTTGCGACTCTTTTAATATTCCGCTTGTTACGCTTGTTGACTTACCCGGATATTTGCCGGGGGTTGATCAAGAACACGCAGGTGTTATCAGGCATGGAGCGAAAGTACTTTATTCATACAGCGAAGCAACCGTACCTAAAATTACGGTTATATTGAGAAAAGCTTATGGCGGAGGTTATATAGCAATGTGCTCTAGACATCTTAGAGCCGATTTTGTCTTTGCATGGCCAACTGCCGAAATAGCAGTTATGGGACCGGAAGGTGCTGCTAATATTATATTTAGAAAAGAAATAGCAGAAGCTAAAAACCCCGAAGAAACAAGAAAAAGGAAAATTAATGAATATAAACGTAAGTTTGCAAATCCTTATGTTGCCGCAGCTAACGGTTATGTGGATGCTGTTATTGAACCGTCAGAAACACGCAAATTCGTAATGCATGCTCTCGAAATTTCATCACAAAAAGATGAAGTAGCTCCTAAGAAAAAGCATGGAGTTCCTCCATTCTAGAGTGTAGAGTTGTGTCTTTGTTAAATCAAAACAGGAATATGCTTTACTAATTATTTAGTTTAAAAAATTGATGTTTGTAAATAAGATTATTTTATAATATGACAAAAAAAACAAAAAATACAAGCAATAATAATTCAGAAAATTATATTTCTTTCAATATTGGAGGTGATGTATATGAAACTTTTTCTAACAAAAAGTACCGAAATAGAAAAGGTTACCAACCTGTTGAGTTTGATAAAGTCAGAGCTTTTATGCCTGGTACTGTCAAAAAAATCTACGTAAATGAAGGCGATAAGGTCAAAGAAGGTGCCAAATTGTTGGTCCTGGAGGCAATGAAAATGAATAATGTTTTGTTTTCTCCTTCTGATGGTTATGTTAAAAAGATTAATGCAAAATCGGATACAATGGTGCCTAAAGACCATGTTTTGGTTGAACTTGACATTAGAGAATAATTCTTATGCAACTGTTGTTTGTTACAAGAAATAAAAATAAGATCAAGGAAATTAAAGCATTAACTAAAGATTTTATCAATATTGAAAGTCTTGATAGTATTGAATTCTATCAAGAAATCCCCGAAAATGAACCGACTATAAAAGAAAATGCATCTTTTAAAGCAAGGTTTATCTACGATTTGAAAAGAATAAATTGTTTTGCTGATGATTCCGGCTTGGAAGTTGAAGCACTTAACGGAATGCCCGGTGTGTTTTCAGCAAGGTATGGCGGTGAAGAAAAAAATGACCTTCAGAATATAAAAAAATTGTTATCTGATTTGAAAAATAAGGATAACAGGAGAGCAAAGTTTGTAACTGTGATTTCTTTGATAATTGATGGAAAAGAAAAGCTGTTTGAAGGGACAGTTGAGGGTGAAATTATTGACGAACCAAGAGGCAACAAAGGCTTTGGTTATGACCCGGTATTTATTCCTGATGGATATGATAAAACATTTGCGGAAATGGAGCTTGAAGATAAAAATAAAATAAGCCACAGGAGTATAGCTATAAGAAAATTTTTAAATTACCTTGAGCGGGTTTAGTATTTATTAGAAAGCGATTCTTCAATAGCGATTGTGTATAAATCGGTAATACTTATCCCTACTACTTCCGCTTGTTGCGGCACGATGCTTGTTTCTGCCATGCCCGGAGTTATGTTGGTTTCCAGAAAAAACAAACCTTCTTCATTGTGTATATAATCAAAGCGGACAATGCCCCGCAAGTTAAGCTCTTTGTAAAGTTTTACAGTTAAATCCTGTATCTCTTTTGTTAGAGTTGATGATATCCTTGCTGGAGTTATTTCATCAGCTGCCCCTTTGGTATATTTTGCCTCATAATCAAAAAAATTAGCTTTGGTTTTACTGATGATCTCTGTAATAGGTAATGCTATAACTTCTTTGTTATGAGTATATGCTCCGCATGTAAGTTCAGTCCCATCAATAAATTCTTCAATAAAAGCTTCTTTGTCGTGCTTGAAAGTTTCCTTTATCGCATCAGATAATTTATTTTTATCATTTACAAAAGTAGTTCCCAAACTTGACCCTCCGGAATTTGGCTTTACAAAAACAGGCAACTTTATTCTTTTTAGTATATCAGAAATTTCAATTTTTTCTGAAATATGATATTTAATCGAATTAGCAACTTTTACACCCAATTTTGATACTAATAAATTGCAATAATGTTTATTAAAAGTTAGTGCGGAAGCCAGTAATCCGGCGGTTGTGTATGGAATGTTCAGCAAATCAAAATAACCTTGAAGCTTTCCGTCTTCCCCGGGTGAACCATGTATTGTTATTAAAACACAATCAAAAGTTGTTTTTTTATTATTTATATTAACGGAAAAGTCGTTTTTATCAACAGGATGCTCTCTGTCTTTCTCATCAATAAACACCCACTTGTCTTTGGTTATGATAATTTTATAAAAAATGTATTTGCTTTTATCAAGACAATTGCAAATAGTTTTCAAACTGTTAATAGATACTTCATATTCTCCTGAATATCCTCCGGCTACAACTGCAATATTTTTCATCTGAGTGTTTATATGATTAAGTTAATTTTAAAATCCTACAGGATAATAAAATTCATATTATTCAATCATCTGAATGGTCGAAATCTGTGAATTCTATTTTTTTTCGTTGACAAATTTGCAACTTTTTTTCGACTTTTGCTATTTTTATTAAAGGCAAATAACAAAAAATATACTGCTATGGCAACACAAAGCAGGAATATATAAAAAGGAACTAATATCATACGATCTCCCGGCTTATACATATTGACGATTTTATACCTGACTTGATTATTTTCATCAAATACATAAACAATATCATTGTCAAGAGATACTACAATCGTTTCTTTTTCCATTTCCTGAACTTCTTTTGTTGTATAATCTTCCGGATTTTCAACAGGTCGAATAGGAACCCCTTCATTACACGATGAAAAAAGAAAAATTGATAACAGAGATAAATATAAAAGTATTTTCATAAATCTGTAATTTTTATATTTTATTTATGACAAATTTAAGTTTAATATTATAAAAAATCAATTTTTGATGTAATTTTTGAATTTTTAAGCAGGGTAGATTCTTTCTATTTTTACTCCCACGCAAAGCCCGCAAAGAAAAGATACGATAAGGTCGCAAAAAAACAACTATTATAAAATCCTTGCAATAATTAGCAAACTAAACCCTTTGCGAACTTTCGCATTTAATCATTTCGCGACCTCTGCATGAACTTTTTTTATAAAATACTTTTATTTTTTTAAATAATCATTGATTGCTTGAAAATTAATGATTATTATAATTAAAACACTAAGGAATTAAGTGGAAATTAAGAGAAATTAAGAATATTTAGGAGATTTATTTTACTTTCAACTTTCCAACTTTATACTTTATAAACTTTTTTTGTTAAATATGAAAAAATATTAATAAAAGTTATTCCTGTTTTTATAAATTTGTAAAATGTTTTTTTGTCAAGTTATTTAAAATAAATATAAAATAATTATTAACCTAAATTTTTTATAAAATGGATAAGATTAAAACTGTAGTTTTTTTGTTTTCGATATTTTTTGGAATTTCAGCAAATTGTTTTTCAAAAGATGATAATATTTTAACTCCCGAGAAGTTGTTTGATTTAAAAACCGTAGCGGAGGTATCTGTTTCTCCCGATAAAAAGAATATTGCATACTCATTAAGTATCCCCAGACCGTTTGATCACGATCCGGGAGCTGAATATCGCGAAATTCATGTTTATAACATAGAGTCAGGAGAGATTACGGAATTAGTTACCGGCGAGAATCTGGTTTTTTCTATCGGCTGGACTCCTTGTTCAAAAGCAGTTACTTTTAGGTCAAATATGCCTGAATACAGAGGAACGCAAATTTATAAGGTTGATTTAAAAGATAAGGATATTGAATTAGTTTTCAAACACGGCAACTTTGTTAGAAGTTATGAGTTTATTGATGAAAACACAATAGCTTTTGTTTCTATTGATCCTGTGCCTGAAGATATGCGAGAGTTTAGGAATAAAGGTTTTGATATTGATATACATGAGGAGGAGTGGAGGCATTTGAATTTGTATATCAGATATATTGAAGAAGAAAGGACAAGCAGGATTACACATGGGGTTACTGTTTACGATTTTGTTGTATGCCCTCACGGAGAGCGTATAGCCGCCGCTATAGCTCCTAAGCACCTCGTTGACCACTCATATATGTTTAAAAGAATACATATTATTGATATTGAGAGTAAAAATATTGAACTTGTTATGGATAATCCGGGGAAACTCGGTACTTTGGCGTGGAGCCCGGATGGAACAAAATTAGCTTTCAGAGCATCTTCTAAGTTAGAAGATTCAGTCGTTGGAAGCTTGTTTGTTATGGACGTTCCTACTGATAAAAAATTTGAAGAACTTCGCAATTATGTTGATGGACTTGAATTATCAGTTATTGATATAGCTTGGAAAGACAATAATACTCTGCTTTTTGCAGCGGAAGAAGGGGTAGATATAGTTTTGAGTAAACAAAAACTCGACGAAGCAGAAAGAACAAAACTTACAAAACCGGGAGAGATAGTATTTAACAGATTCCATAAAGTGGATAATATTGTTGCTTTTGCCGGAAATACAGCAAAGCACCCTTCGGAAGTGTTTACTTTTTCTCTTGAGGATAAAAATTTGGATAGAAGAACAGTACATAATGAATGGCTTGATGATATTAGATTGTCTGAACAAAGAAAATTTGAATACTATGCCCGTGATGATATGAGAATAGAAGGAGTGTTGTTATATCCGTTGAATTATGATGAGAATAAAACATATCCTTTGATAACTTATATTCATGGTGGCCCGGAAGCTGCTGTTCAGGATGGATGGACAACACGCTATTCTATATGGGGGCAGGTTGCAACAGCTCGCGATTATTTCGTATTCATGCCTAATTACAGAGCAAGTTCAGGACGCGGGGTTGACTTTACAATGGCAGGATATGGAGATTTGGTCGGTACCGAGTACGATGACGTGCTTGATGGAATTGACCGCCTGATTGAAAAAAATTATGTTGACCCTGACAGAGTCGGAATGGGTGGAGGTTCTTATGGAGGATACTTCTCTGCATGGTCAGCAACAAAACATTCTGAACGCTTTGCTGCATCAGTGGTTTTTGTTGGAATAGGAAACCAAATATCTAAAAGAAATACTACTGATATCCCCTGGGAAGATTATTACGTACATTGGGGCTTTTGGACGCATGAAGACTGGAAAAAAGTTTATGGAGCCAGCCCGGTTAAATATGCTCATAAAAGTCAAACCCCAACGCTTATACTGCACGGAACTAACGATACCAGAGTGCATCCTTCTCAAGGTCTTGAACTGTACAGAACACTGAAATTGCACGGAAAAGCTCCTACAAGACTTGTATGGTACAATAATGAAGGACATGGAAATAGAGTTAACCTTAACAGATATGATTATTTGATTAGAACAATGGATTGGTTTGATTATTATTTGAGACTTGATAAACCTAAAGATGAAATGCCCCCTAAATACCCGGAGTATAGTTTCTAAGAATTTGATATTTGTAAATTCTTGTTTTTTAATATGTTAGTTTAAATTATTCCGGTATTTTAAATAAACATTACAGGTTTAAAACTTTATTTCAGCATTTCAAAAATAACTATATATGTTATTTCGTTAAATATTATTAAACAATAACAAATTGTTTTTGTTCTACTGAAAAAAACAACTTTTTATTTTCCAATTTATTGCTTATATTTGGGTGTTATAAAAATCAATAATCAAGAAAGTATTGATTATTATTTTTATATAAACTTATAAGCGGGGCTTAAAATAAAAGGCAACTATAATTTTCTAAATTTTTAAGTATTAAAATATAAATAACAACAATAGATGAGTAAAAAAGATATAAAGATAAGAGATCTTACATTGAGGGATGGACAACAGTCACTTTTTGCAACAAGGATGAACCAGGAACAAATAGATAGAGTCTTGCCATATTTTAAAGAAGCCAATTTTTATGCTATGGAAGTTTGGGGTGGAGCTGTGCCGGATTCTGTGATGAGGTATCTTGATGAGGACCCTTGGTACAGACTTGAAAGCATAAAAGAAGTTATCGGTGATGTTTCAAAACTTACAGCTTTATCAAGAGGTCGAAATTTGTTCGGATATAATCCTTATCCGGATAATGTTATTGAAGGGTTTAACCGAAATGCAATCAGTTCGGGAATTGATATTATGAGAATCTTTGATGCTCTTAATGACACAAATAATATTGAGTCAACCATAAAATATGTTAAAGAAAATGGTGGAATTGCCGACTGTACAGTTTGCTATACGGTTGACCCTAAATTTTCTAAAAAAGAACGACTTAGAGCTTTTTTGCAGGGAAAAAAATTGCCCAAAAAGGTTTTTACTATTGATTATTTTGTGAAAAAGGCGGTTGAACTGGAAAAAATGGGAGCTGATATTATTTCAATAAAAGATATGGCAGGGCTTATACCGCCTGTTAAAAGCGGAATTATTATTGACCTTATTAAGAAAGAAACCAGTATCCCAGTCAACTTTCATACACACTCAACTCCCGGATATGGGCTTGCATCTGTTCTTACTGCTATTATTAATGGCGCAGATATCGTTGATACTTCTATTATGAATTTTGCCGGAGGTCCCGCTGCTCCATCTTTTGAAATTATTCAACTGTTTTGTAATAAACTGGGAATAAACACTAATGTAAACCTTGAAGCGGTTGTTGAAATAAATAAACATCTAAAGGATATTAGAAAAGAACTTGAAGCTTTTGATACATACAAAATATTCCCAAAAGATTTTGATATAACAAAAGATAAGTTGCCTGCAGAAATTGACGAGTTGTTTGATGAAGCTATAGAATTAGCAAAAGAACGTAAAGAAAAAGCGTTATTGGAAACAACACAAAAAATTGAAGCATACTTTGATTTTCCACCACCTGCCGATAATGTGCGTAAGGCTGAAATACCGGGAGGAATGTATAGTAATATGCTTGCTCAACTAAAACAAATGGATTTGGAAAAGTTATTGTCAAGAGTTTTGGAAACAATACCAAATGTCAGAGTTGATGCAGGTTGCCCCCCTCTTGTTACTCCTACAAGCCAAATTGTTGGAGTTCAAGCTGTAAATTGTGTTATAGATGAGAATAATGGTAAACCCTTCTATACTTCTAAATCAACACAATTTGTGAATCTTGTAAAAGGAAAATATGGAAAAACTCCTTTGCCTATTGACCCCGAGTTTAGAAAGAAAATAACAGGTCATAGAGAAGAACAACCATACAACCCGGATGAATACGAAAAGCCGGAAAATCCTATACTCGAAGAGTTTGGAAATGTGAAACTGGCACAAAATGAAAAAGAAGAACTTTTGCTTGAACTATTTCCCTCAGTAGCTACAAACTTTCTTAGTAATAAAATTGAAAGTAAATACATGGAACAAATAAAAGCTATTGAAGAAGAAAAAAGGCAAAAATATCTTAAAGAAAAAGAGAAATATGAGAGTATGAGTGACGAAGAAAAAAATAAGCGCCTTATGAGTGGATTATACAGCTATGATAGAAGTTCTTATGATGCTAAAGAAGAGAATAAGAAAGACAAGAAGGGCGATAAGAAGTAAGCTTTTTTTCTGTTTTCTGCAATCTTTTGCAGCTACCTTGCAAGAAATTGAAAAACTCAAAGTTCTTGCTGTTAATGAATTAAAAAAACATTAAGAAAATTAAGGGATTAAGAACATTAAGACAAAATCTCTTAACAGACCCTTAATAAATCTTAATTCCCCCTTAATTCCTTAATGTTTCTATTTAAAAAATCATCTATGCAAACCGAAGTTTGATTTTTATTGCTGACTTTTAGATAAAAATTTGGGTTAAAAAATAATTATCACATAATTAATTAGTTATTAATTTTCACTTTGAAAAAGGGGAGATCTGCCCTGAAGACAGGAAAAACATACAAAACAAGGAGATATTTTAGACCTGCCTTTCGGAAAGTTTAGTATCAGTATTTTTTATTGGCTTGGATTAAATAATCTGCCTTGGTAAGTCCTCATTTCTTCCATTCGATTTTCAATTTTAGATAAAATCTGATCATACTTTAAATTACCCCATGATATACCTAAATTATAACGTGGAGGAACATCTCCGCAAAGTCGTTCGATAAAAATTTCAGGAGATAATCTTTCAAGAAAAGAGATGACGAAATCTATGAATTCATCTAATTCAAATAAATTAAAATCTTTTGGATTTTTCAAGTATTCTTCGGCAATTTTTGTCCCTTTAACTATTTGTAATTGATGCAGTTTTAAGCTGTTAATAGGCAGTTTTGATATTATACCGGCTTGTTTTAGTGTTTCTTCTCGTGTTTCACCGGGCAAACCAAGTATTAAATGACCTGTAATGTGTATATCTTTTGATGATAAAATTTCTACAGCTTTTTTTGTTTGCTCAAAAGTATGACCACGATTAATTCTCTTTAATGATTTATTATGACAACTTTCAATTCCTAATTCAAGAAAAATGATATGATTTTTTTTTAATTCTTGCAATAAAGCGATATTTTCATCATTTATGCAATCAGGTCTTGTGCCAATTGATATTCCAATAATTTCAGGGTGACTTAAAGCTTCTTTATATTTTTCTTTCAGGATTTCTATAGGAGCGTAGGTGTTTGAATATGTTTGGAAATATGCTATAAACTTATCAACTTTTTTATATCTTTTTTTAGTATAGTGAATTCCTTCATTTAGTTGTTCGGTTATTGAAGTATTTGTTTTTGAGCAGTAGAGGGGACTAAATGCTTCATTATTACAGTAAGAGCAGCCTCCATAGCTAATGTTGCCGTCCCTGTTTGGACAGGAAAATCCGGCATTTACACTTATCTTTTGTAATCTGTTGCCGAATTTATTTTGTGCATAGGTTGACCATGAATTAAACCGCCTGTTATTTCCCCAGTAAAATGTCAAAATTTATTTTTTTATAGATTTAATTAATTTAAAATTTATAGTTTTTAAAACTCTATAATATTCTATGTAATAATAACAGCACAAAATTAAAAACTTTTCTTTTAAAACATATTTAAGGCAAAATCTTATTTTGATGTGCTGAGTTATGTTGCTTGTATTTTAAGTAAATTATCAAATATATTTATACTGATTATATATAAATTTTTGTTTTATTAGGTAACACAAACCTTATTACCTTAGTAACCAATTGGATACATGATAAAATACTGACCTTATTATCTTATTACACAATTTGCTGTTTTTTTATAAAATTTGGAATTTAATACAGCACCTTATATGGCAAATATTTTTGTTATTTTGCTTAACCACAGAGTTGTATCACAGAGTATTTAGGGCAAAAGTAGAAAGTAATTATTGCCTTATATGCTTCTTTTGGTATATTTTTTATTTAACATTATTCGTGAATTCGTGGCTGATTTTTTTTGAGCTTCAAATTTTAGTACGATACAAACCTTATCTGTTAAATAAAACTTAGCACTTTAAAAAAATAAATAAACACTTTAATATTTTATGCATAAACATTTTTATTATTTTTGATGTCAAAAAATAAAAATTTTGGAACATTATTCATCAAAACTTTTAAAAGATGCTGTAGATGCGTTTTCTTCTTTACCTGGAATAGGGAAGAAGACAGCATTAAGATTGGTGTTGCACTTACTAAAGCAACCAAGAGAGGAAGTTGATTTTTTTGCAGATTCTTTGCAGAAACTTAGAAGAGAAGTAGTTTATTGTGATAAATGTCATAATATATCTGATGTTGCTTTATGTCATATTTGTAATTCCTCATCGAGAGATGCATCTTTAGTATGTGTTGTAGAAAATATTCGTGATGTGATAGCTATTGAAAACACAAGTAAATTTAATGGTTTATATCATGTTTTAGGAGGCATAATATCTCCTATTGATGGAATAGGTCCTGATGATCTTAACATTGCAAGTCTTATAAACAGAATAAAAGAGGATAATGTGAAGGAGGTTATTTTAGCTCTTAGTACCACTATAGAAGGAGATACAACAAATTTTTATATTTTTAAAAAAATTAATATGACTGGAGTGAAGGTTACTACTATAGCCCGGGGAATATCAGTAGGAGATGAACTTGAGTACGCAGATGAAGTTACTTTAGCAAGGTCTATATCAAATAGAACCCTTTATGAAAATTCACTTTCTAAATAAGTGTTGTGATGAAACTATCAGTAATAATTGTCAACTATAATGTTAAGTTTTTTCTTGAACAGTGCCTGAAATCTGTTTTTAGATCAGGAAAAGATATGGATATGGAAGTTATTGTTGTTGACAATAATTCCGTTGATGGTTCTTTGGAAATGCTAAAAACAAAATTTCCTCAGGTAAAATTGATTGCAAATAAAGAAAATGTAGGCTTTTCTAAAGCCAATAATCAGGGAATTAAAATCTCCTCCGGCGAATATGTTCTGCTTTTAAACCCTGATACAGTGGTAGAAGATGATACATTACCTAAAACAGTAAATTTTATGGATAAGACTCCTGACTCAGGAGGTTTAGGAGTTAAAATGCTTGACGGTAATGGTAAATTTTTGCCGGAATCAAAAAGAGGATTGCCAACACCTTCAGTTGCTTTTTATAAAATCTTTGGAATGTCTTCTTTATTTCCAAAATCAAAAATTTTTGGAAAGTATCATCTGGGTTACCTTGATAACAATAAAACACACTCTGTTGAAATACTCTCCGGTGCTTTTATGATGCTTAGAAAAAAAGTCCTGGATAAAATAGGATATCTTGATGAGGACTTTTTTATGTATGGAGAAGATATTGATCTTTCATGGCGTATTATAAAAGCAGGATATAAAAACTATTATTATCCCGAAACTCGTATTATCCACTATAAAGGAGAAAGTACTAAAAAAAGCAGCATTAATTATGTGCTTGTTTTTTATAAAGCGATGATAATATTTGCAGGAAAACATTTTTCAAGTAAAAATGTAAAACTTTTTTCATCGCTTATAAATTTTGCTGTTTGGCTTAGAGCTGCTATTGCTATATTGAATAGGTTTGTAAAAAGAGTCATCTATCCTGTAGTTGATATAGCAATGATCTACGGTGGTTTTATTTTTATTAAGAGGTATTGGGAACAGCATGTTTTTTACTCAGAAGGAGATTATTATCCTGCCGAATATCTTTTGTTTGTTGTCCCCGCATATATATTGGTGTGGCTGGTATCAGTGTATTTTAATGGAGGTTATGACAGACCTGTCAAGCTTTTCAGAATAGTTCGCGGAATAGGAGTAGGAACTATTGTTATTTTAGTTATTTATGCACTACTGCCGACATCTCTTAGATTTTCAAGAGCTTTAATCCTTCTTGGTGGACTATGGGCCCTTTTATCTATGATATCCCTGCGTACATTTACGCACTTTTTTAAACACAAAAACTTTAGTATCGGAAAGGAAAAACATAAACGAGTAATAGTTGTAGGTGATGGAGACGAGGCTAAAAGAATAGCTAATTTATCTCGCCAATCCGGTAGTTGTAGTTTTATCGGTTTAGTTGGAAATTCAGGAAAAAGAATAGAAAATGGTTATGTTGGTAATATTGATCAAATAGATGAAGTAATAGAAATATATAATATTGATGAGATAATCTTTTGCGGAAGCTCAATGTCTTCTCAATTAATAATGGATTTGATGCTCAGCTTAAAAAAGCATAACGTGAATTTTAAAATAGCCCCTCCCGGCAGTCATTTTGTTGTCGGAAGTAATTCTATTGATACTTTTAGTGACCTTTTTACAATTGATATTAATGCAGTAAATAAACCGTCAAATAGAAGAAATAAAAGGGTATTTGATTTTTTCATATCTCTGGTACTCTTAATATCATTGCCTTTTACGATTTTTTTAGTAAAAAACAAATGGGGTTTTATTAAAAATATTTTTTCTGTTATATTTAATCAAAAGACATGGGTAGGTTATCATCCTGAGCATTCTGAGGCTTTACCAAAAATAAAGAAACCAGTCCTGTTTACATCTGATATTTTTCCTGATAAAAAACTAAGTTTTGATACTTGCGCTAACCTTGACACTTTATACGCAAGAGATTATAAGATTGAGAACGACCTTAATATAGTTGGAAAAGGCTTTAAAATGCTTGGCAGAAATTACTAAGCATATAAGTTTACTTTAATGCTTCTTTTTTAGCAGCATAAAAGTCTCTATCATAACGGAAAAAGTTGTTTGCTTCTTCAGATATAATTGGCTTTTTATCTACTATTAAAGAAGCAATGTTCTTCCCTGCTCCGGGCCCCAGCATAAATCCTTGTCCACACATTCCCACAGCGAGAAATAATCCGTCAATTTCAGGTGCAAAATCAATAATAGGAACACCATCCGGTGTCATTGGGTAGCATCCCCTCCAAACTCTTCGGATAAGAAGGTTTTGAAGTCTTGGTATTAAACTTATCATTCTATTTGCAATAATTGGCATAAACTCCGATTGGGATTCGCGGTCTGTTCCAATAAACAACTCTTTAGGCGTATAGCAGAAAATTATTTGACCTTCGCGATTTTGTCCAAAGTAGAAGTTTGTTGTTTTTCCCTCAGGACCGGAGCGTAGGTCAACTATAAGAGGAGCAAGAAACTGTTTCACAGGAGCTGATATTCCGGCTTCGTGAGTGTCTGGAACTACAGGTATGTCCATTCCTAATAAAGGACCATGTTCTGCTGCATCTGCTCCGTTTGCTAAAATAACAACACCTGCAGAATATTTTTTTTTATCTGTTATGACGCTTGTAAGCTTATTGTTTTTCAATTCGTATTTTATAACTTTTTCATTAAACTGAAAGACCGCTCCGTTTTTTTGTGCTTCTCTTTGAAACCCAATTGGAGCCAACAAAGTTGATACCTGACCGTCTTCGGGCGAATATGTTCCGCCTCTAAGGTTCTCTGTATTAATTCCCGGAACAATTTCGGCAACTTTATGTTTATTAATCCAGTCAATTTTTAATCCGTAATTTTTTTGAGTAGGTAGCAGTCCTTTTAAAACTTCTTCTGTTTTTTCTTCATATACAGGAAAGCAGTATCCTCCGGGTTTCCATCCCATATCAAACCCATATTCTTCTTCCCATGTTGAAAATATTTTCAAGCTTTCAATGCAGGTTTGAATTTTGCCCGGGTCGGAGTGGGTAGCTCTAACTCCTCCAATAGCGGCTTTGTTATCGCCTTGCCCTGATGCTGCACGCATTTCCAAAACAAGAACTTTTAAACCTTTTTGAGAAAGGAAGTGAGCAGTTGGTGTGCCAACGCTACCGGCTCCTATTATTATTGCATCATAATTGTTCATTTGCGCTCTTTTATTACATTCAACTTTTGTGAATTCTTTATCTTTAATTTTATTTTTTCTTTACAAAATCTCCCAAGTGAATTTCGGCAACTAATGGACGATTTGTCGGTAATGTTATTTCTTCCATTGGCACCCCCTCTTCCTTGAATATTTTTAAAATTATATCGGTGCATGTTTTTCCTCCACAACCACCCATTGATGGTCTTGCAACAGCTTTAAGCTGGTTCATATCCCTGACACCCATCCTTATCTCTCTTACAATCTCACTCTTTCTTACTCTTTCACAGCGACAGATAATTGGATCTTCCTCATCCTGCATATCTTCAGTTAATGGTTCGCCATGATAAATATCTCTTATATGAAAACCTGCAACCAGCAACTTGTCTTTTTCTGGAACTTCAACCAGGAGTAGCCTTCTTTTATCAACAGACTCTTTTGTTTTTACTGCTACAACTTTTCCTTTTCCTACAACATTTCCTTCCAAGTCTGTAGTTGTAACCTCACATCCTAAAGGAACAGTTTCGTTAACAAATTCAAAAGGCATCATTACAAGAGCTTTTTCTTTATTTGGGTCGTAATTGTTGAAGACAAGTGTAATTGCTAGTCCCGGGCATAGCATAACACATGATGAGCATCCGAGACAACCTTCTGTATATTCCGGTAGTGAAAGAATAGAATCTTTCATGGTTATCAGATTTTTGGGGCATGATCCTACGCAGGGGTCACAGGGGATTTCCTGTACGCATCGTATTACCGGATATACCATTTCGTTTCTCTCATAAGGTTTAAACTCGGCATAATCAATAGAGTGGTGCTTTAAAATATCTCCAAACCTCTCCCAGTTTGAAGGAATAGAGACATCAATGCCCATATCTTTCGCTATTTGTCTTCCCGTAATTTTTCCTGAAAAAATTGCAGCTGAAGCTTCAGCGATTTCTTTTGCATCTCCTGCAGAATAGACATCCATTCCATATAGTTCGGCCTTTATTAAAAACTCATTAACCGGCGACAAGCCAACAGCCACTAAAACCGTATCAACATCGAAGGTTCTTTCA
>SL_3KL_010_SEDDRAFT_10001144_pt1 | contig 23786 bp, 18 predicted proteins | sample SodLakKL_010_SED_2_FD_10381 | JGI IMG/M metagenome (IMG submission 10381) | reverse complement strand
GGATTGCAGTGATGCAGGAATTTGAAGACATCATCCGCGAGCGGATTGCGGAGCTGGAGGGGCTGGCCGAGTCCGGTCGCGAGGCGGCGGCGACGGTGGAGCTGGATCAGACCCGTCAGGGCCGGCTCAGTCGCATGGATGCTTTGCAGGGTCAGGCGATGGCCAAGGATGCCGAGCGCCGCCGCGCGGCCGAGGTGCGTCGATTGAAGGCGGCGCTGGCACGGATTGAGCGTGGCGAGTTCGGTGATTGTCTTGATTGTGGTGAATCCATAGCCCAGGCGCGGCTCAAGGCGGATCTGGGTGCGACGTTGTGTCTGGATTGCGCCAGCGCGAAGGAAGGTTAGTTGGTTTGATTGGTTTGGTTGGTTTGGTTGGTTTGGTTCGTTGGATGGGTTGGTTCGTCAATTAGTGGGAAAAGGCGTAGAATGCCGGGCCATCATGGTTTCGACCTGACAAAGTAAAGAGTTAACAAACAAAACGAACTTAACAAATTTAACCAACCAAACGAATTTTATGACCTTCCGCGTCCCCAACACCCTGGCCCTGCTGTTTTTCCTGATGGTGGCGGCATTGATCGCCACCTGGCTGATTCCGCAAGGTCACTTCGAAACCGAGATCAACGAAGCCGGCCGGGCCATGGTGGTGCCCGGATCCTACGAGGTGGTTGAAGAACGTCATCGGATGAGCCCATTGGAATTGTTCACCGCTGTACCACGCGCATTCGCCGCCGCTTCCGACATCATTTTCTTCCTGTTCATCATCGGCGGTGTGCTGGCCATCATTCGCGCCACCGGCACCATCGATGCCTTGCTGGGGCGCTTGCTGGAGCGGTTCAGCAACCAGCCGGCGATGTTGATCTTTGTAGTGATCTTCGTGTTTTCACTGGCATCGAGCGCGGTCGGGTCCTCGGGCGAGTACATTCCTTTCGTGCTGATTCTGGTGGCGCTCTGCCGGGCCATGCGCATGGACCCGATGACGGCCGTGGCCATGGTGATTTCCGGGTATGGCGTGGGTTATGGTGTTGCTGCCTTCAACCAGTACACCGTGGTGGTGGCCCAGGGAGTCGCTGACTTGCCCATCTACTCGGGCTGGCAGGTGCGCCTGGCCTTGCTGGTGCCTTTCGTGCTGATTGCCGTTCACCATGTCTGGTCGTATGCCGCGAAGGTGCGCCAGGATCCGGGCGCCAGCATGGTGCGCGATGTCGAGCCCCCGGATGGCGCTGAACCGCCCCGGGAGTATCCGGATATGAACATGGGCCATGTGGCCATCGTGATCGGGTTTCTGCTCGCGCTGGGTGTGGCCATCTGGGGCATTGCCACGCGCGGCTGGTACCTCAATGAGCTGGGGGCGGCCTTCCTGATCCTGGGTTTTGTCGCCGCGCTGATTGGCAAGCTCTCGCCGAGCATCACGGCCGAGAAGTTCATCATCGGCGCACGCCAGTTGACCGAAACCGCGTTGCTGGTTGGCGTGGCGCGCGGGATTGCCCTGATCATGGAAGACGGTCAGATCCTGCACACCATCGTGCATTACCTGTCATTGCCGTTGTCGCTGGTGGGCGCCGAGCTTTCCGCGGTCGGCATGCTGATCATTCAGTCCATCCTCAATCTGTTCATTCCCTCCGGCAGTGGCCAGGCGTTTGTCACCATGCCGTTGATGGCGCCCTTGAGCGACCTGGTCGGCGTCTCTCGCCAGGTGGCGGTGCTGGCTTACCAGTTGGGTGACGGTTTCACCAACATGATCATTCCGACCAATGCCATTTTGATGGGTATTCTGGGCATGGCCGGCATTTCCTATGCCAAGTGGCTGCGCTTTGCCTGGCCGTTGATGCTCAAGTTGTTTGCATTTGCGGCGGTGGTCCTGGTCGGCGCAGTCTGGTTGGGCTTCGAGTAAGCAAGTATGAGAAACGAGCAGAGAAAAAGTGTTCTGATCACCGGCGGCGCATCCGGACTGGGTGAGGCCATGGCGCGCCGTTTTGCTGCCGAGGGTTGGCGAGTCATCATTGCCGATCTCGATGAAGAGCGGGCGCAATCGGTGGCGAAATCCATGGGCGAGTCCCACCTGGGGCTGGCCATGGACATTACGCTTGAAGAGGATTGGCAAAGGGTTGCAGCCCGGGTCGATGAGCAATGCGGCGGACTGGATGTGTTGATCAACAACGCCGGGGTGGCGGTGGGCGGAACCCTGGAGGAGACGTCCATCGAGGACTGGCGCTGGGTGATCGATATTGATCTGATGGGTGTGGTGCTTGGCTGCAAGACCTTTGCGCCCTCCATGCGCAAGCAGGGCCATGGCCATATCATCAACGTGGCCTCGTTTGCGGGTTTTGCCGGGGCGCCGGGGATCAATGCCTATGGCACCGCCAAGGCCGGGGTGATCGCGCTGTCGGACATGCTGCGCGCCGAGCTGGCCAGCGCCGGGGTTTCGGTGTCGGTCTTGTGTCCGGCATTTGTCAAGACGCGTCTGACCGAAACCATGCGCGCGCCGGATCCGTCCTACCATCAGCGTGTCGAGCGCTGGATGCAAAACTCCGGTGTCAGTGCCGAGGATGTGGCCGGCGTGGTCTTCAATGCCGTGCTCAAGCCCCGTTTCATGCTGTTGACGCATGGCAATACGCGCTGGATCTGGCGTCTTCGTCGCTGGTTTCCCGAGTTCTATTTCAGGATGGTCATGCGCGGTGTCAGGCGCATCGAGCAGAAGTCGAAGTCACGGCGAAAGGACTGAATCGCTGTCATCGGCTTGCAGCCGAGTGCATTTGCCGGGATACTTCCCCGTGCAGGGATGAGGCGATCGGATCGGGATTGATGAGTGAGCGTTTCTACCTAGAGAGTTCAAAGGGGCAGTCAAAGCTGCCTCGCAGACTTGAATTGAATGACTTTCCGGCCACTGTCGGGCGTCATCCCGACTGCAGTGTTCAGCTCAACGTCGATCGTATTTCGCGCCTGCACGCGCGCTTTGACCTGGTCGGCAGCCAGTTGCATGTCGAGGACCTGGGCAGCACCAACGGCACCTATATCAATCACCAACCCATCCAAGGCCAGGCGGTGGTCTCGGTGGGGGATGTGGTGCACCTGGCCGACCATGAGTTTCGCCTGATGCGCAATGAGTCCCATACCGTGCCGTCGGCCAGGCCGGTCAGCTCGGCCGAAACGGTGATTGGCAGGAACCCGCTGCCGCGCCAGTTCCCGCTGCAGATGTCGGCGCTGCTCGATCTGCTCGATAACGGCAAGGTGCAAACCTTCGTTCAGAGCATTTACCATGCCGGCGGGGAGATGCTGGGCTGGGAATTGCTGGGCCGGAGCACTCATCCGGACCTGGACCAGGGGCCGGGTCAGATGTTCTCGCTGGCTGCCGCGCTGGATGCCGAGGTTCGTCTCAGTCAGTTGTTGCGCCAGCATTCATTTGCAGCAGCCCATCGGGCCGGCCTGGACCAGCCGCTGTTTTTCAACAATCACCCGACCGAATGCCGGGATTTCGATGCGCTGCTGACCGAACTCGGGGAGTTGCGCAAGCAGTACCCCGATCTGCAACTGGTCTTCGAGATGCACGAAGGCGCGGTGACTGATCTGGATGTGATGGCCGCGGTGAAGAAGCAGCTCAAGGCCATGAACATCGAGCTGGCCTATGATGATTTCGGCGCCGGCCAGGCCCGCCTGCTCGAGCTGATCGAGGTGCCTCCGGACTATCTGAAGTTCGATATCTCGCTGGTCCGTGGTCTCGAGGACCGCGACTCGCCCAAGTATCGGCTACTGGCGACCCTGCATGATCTGATCAGTGGACTGGGTATCAAGACCCTGGCCGAGGGTATCGAAACCGAAGCGGCCGCCCGATGCTGCCGCGACATCGGCATTGACTATCTGCAAGGTTATCTGTTCTCGCGGCCCCGGCCGCTGTGATCGTCGCCCATCGCTACCACCACAGTGAGACCGACAGGGCGCCATAGTCCTGGGCAGCCAGTTGACCTTTGAACTCGCGGCTGCGCCAGACGTGGGTATACGAGGCGCGAAACCGGCCCTGCGTATAGACCGCACCCGCGAACAACTCACCGACCAGGCGACGTGCATTGACGCCATCACGGCCACCGAACGTGTTGCCTTCGATGAACAGGTCACGACCAACCAGGCGGCCTTCGCTCCCGAAAAAGACATACCAGCTGCGCGATTCGCGGGGTGTGAAAAAACCGGAGCCGGAAACGGCCGGGGTGATGCGAGGTGGGCCGAAGTCTTCCGGCAAATCGTGTCCGAGACGGATGAAGCTGCCCAGCGTGCCATGCGTATGGGCGTTGCCCAGGGTCATGCCGCCGAGCAGGCTGACATCCATGCCCAGTTGTTCAGGCTCGGCCCAGTCGACGATGCGTCGAAAGCGGTCATAGCCCAGCAGCAGTGTGGGTTCGTTTTTGAGCTGGGTATCCCAGCCGGTGGGCATGTCGGTGTCGATGGCCCGGTGCACACCCTTCTGGATTGGCTTGCCCAGGGCTGCCGGCCCGACGATGCCCACGCCAACACGCACCCGGTCGGCGCCCTTGGGGTGCAAGGTGCCGGTGGAAAATTTCAGTTGCAGCCAGGCTGCATAGGGGCGGTCATCAGGCGGGAATTCAGGATTGACGATATCGGCCGGGGTGTAAATGTTGTGCCCGATGGCCAGGCTGTAGGGCAGGGCGGTGGCTTCGTCGAATCCGGGAAAACGCCGCGCCACCGATTCCAGCCAGGATGGCGCCTCGCGCGCCGCCGCCACGCGGCTCAAGCGCACGCCGCTGGTGTAATAGCGATCTTCGCCCGCGAAGATATCGTTTTCGTACTCGACGATCCACAGCGACTGCACCGGATCGTCATCGGCAAGCGCCAGGTTGATCGCCATTGCCGCGGCAATGGCGATCCATCCGGACACTTGAATAAGCTTCACCGGCTGATTACCAGATACTGACCCGGTCTTCAGGCGGCAGGTACAACTCGTGCTCCGGGCCGACCTCGAAGGCGTCATACCAGGCGTCGATATTGCGTACCACGCCGTTGACCCGATAACGCGCCGGACTGTGCGGTCCGGTGATCAGCCGAGCGCGCAATGATTCCTCCGTCTCGATGGTTCGCCAGACCTGGCTCCAGGCCATGAAGAAGCGCTGGTCGCCGGTGGTGCCGTCGAGCACCGGCGCCTGGCCATCGTGGTGGTCGTCGAGGTAGAGCTGATAGGCGTGATGGGCAATCGAAAGCCCGCCCAAGTCGCCAATGTTTTCGCCCAGGGACAAACGCCCGTTGATGTTCATGCCCGGCAGGGGTTCAAAAGCTTCGTACTGGGCCACCAAGGTCTCGGTGCGTTCCTCGAACTGACGGCGGGATTCATCGGTCCACCAGTTGCGCAGGACGCCATCGGCATCCGAGCGCGAGCCCTGGTCGTCGAAACCATGTCCCATTTCGTGACCGATGACGCCGCCAATGGCGCCGAAGTTCACGGCCGGGTCGGCGTCGGGATCAAAAAACGGTGGCTGCAGAATGGCGGCCGGAAAGACGATTTCATTGCGTGTCGATGAGTAATAGGCATTGACGGTCTGCGGCGACATGAACCACTCCCACTCGCGCACCGGTTCATCCAGGCGCGCCAGCGAGTCTTGCCACATCCATTGGCCCAGGCGGTCGAGATTGCCGATCAGGTCATCGGCCTCGATCTCGACGGCTGAATAATCGCGCCAGCGATCGGGATACCCGATCTTGGGCAGGAAGGCTTCGAGTTTGGCCTGGGCTTCGGCCCGGGTGGGCTCATCCATCCAGTCCAGGGTTTTCAGACGCTCGGCGAATGCCCGACGCAGATATTCGACCAGTGTTTCCATCTGGACGCGATTTTCCGGCGGGAAGTGTCTTTCCACGTAGACCTGACCGACCAGTTCGCCCAGCCGGCCGCTGACCAGGTTGACCGCCCGTCGGGGACGGGGGCGTTGTTCTTCGACGCCGTTGAGACGGCGCTGGAACAGGTCGAAATGGGCATCGGCATAGGCGCTGGACAACAGTGGGGCGTGGTTGTTGATCCAGTGAAAGGCATGCCAGGAGGCCCAGTGATCGGCCGGGATTTCGGAAAACAGTTCGGCGCTGGCCGCCACTGCCGAATCGGTGGTCAGCACCAGTTCCTCGATGTTGTCGACTTCCCGCTGAGCCAGAAGCGCTTGCCAGGGGAATCCGGGCGCGCGCTCGTCGAGTTCCGAACGGGTGATCAGCTGGTAGTTGGCCACCCGGTCGCGTTGCTGCACGCGGCTCCAGTGAACCTCGGCGATGGCGGTTTCCAGCGCCATGATATCGGCTGCCCGATCATGCGGCCGGTCGATGCCGGCCCGCTCCAGGGTGGCGGCGATGTAGTCGACATACGCCTGGCGATGCTCGGGGAAAGGGGAATCCTCGCGGTCGTAGTAGTCGCGGTTGGGCAGACCCAGTCCGCTTTGGCTGATATGGACCAGGTAACGATCCGGATTCCCCGAATCCTGACCGACCGATACCCGGAACAGTGACCGGGTTCCCGATCGACCCATCCAGCGGGCGATGTCTTCATGGGATTCGATTTTCAGCAACGCCGCCAGGGTCTCGGCGATCGGGTCCAGTCCCAATGTTTCGATGCGGTCGGTGTCCATGTAACTGGCGTAGAGGTTCGCGATCCGCGCGGCGTTCGGGTCGTTCGTCCCGTTGCCGCTCTCGGCGTCCCGGATGATGGCTTCGACGTTTTCTTCCGCCTCCAGGGAGAGCTCGGTAAACGTGCCGAAACGCGAGTGACCGGCCGGCATCTCGGCCGTTTCGAGCCAGCCATGGTTGACGTAATGAAAGAAATCATCGCCTGGAGCGGCGGATTGATCGATGTGATCCAGGTCGATCCCCCATGTGCCGATCCGCGCCTGCGCGGGTTCGTAATCGCTTGCGACGACGGGAGCAAGGGTGATGAAGATCACATTGAGAAGTACAAAATATGCAATAGATCTCATTGGTTTTGTTTTCTTTGATGGGTTGGAGAATGTAGCCGGGACATCAGGTCGGCTTCAAACAGCCTGAGACCATCTGGGCGGGATAAGGTTTCCCCGCCAACGGGCGGAAATTCAAAGGTTTGGGTGCTATGATGCCGATCAAAGGGTCAGCACGGACGGATGCTGATTCATTGGATGAAGGACTCGCCGGTCGAGAAAAGGGTGTGATGGACGTTTCTTCCAAATCCGGTCATGGCGCAGACTCGATGTGGCAGACGGAGCTGATCGTTCATCCGTCCGATCTGGAGATCGGGCACTTCATCATTCGTCTCGACATTCCCTGGCTGGAAACGCCGTTTCCGTTGCAGGGGGTGCTGGTTGATTCCAAAAAGACCCGCGACTGGTTCATCGAACACTGCCAGTGGGTGGTCATTGATTACTCGCGCAGTCCCAACAAGCTGCGGCCCTCGACCAATCGCGTGTCGCAATCGGCGGTACTGGCCGCTCACCAGGCCGATCCCAACCACCCGATCAATGCGCTGCGAGGCTCGCGGCTGGATGCTGAAAGTGTGGGCGCCGCCCTCAAGGCCTACAGTCTGCTGGATACCCAGTCCAGGCGGCTGATCAAGTCGTTTGCCGATCGCGGCGCCATCGAGGTCAAGACGGCCGAGAAAGTGGTCGGCGAGCTGTCGGGATACCTGGAACGAAATCTGGCGGCCATGATCTGGCTGACGCGTATCAAGGACCGTGATGACTACACCGCCCAGCATTCGATCAACTGTGCGATTCTTGCCCTGGGCCTGGCGCACGTACTCGAGTGGTCCACCGAGAGGGTCGAGCGTGCCGGGCTGGCGGCCCTGTTGCACGATCTGGGCAATGTCAATCTCGACCTTGCCATTCTCAACAAGCCCGGCCGGCTGACCGTGGCCGAGTATCAGCACGTCAAGACCCACACCACCATTGGTTACCAGCTGTTGAGCGATGAGCCTGATGTGCATCCGGATATCGCCCGGGTCGCACTGGAACATCACGAACGTCCCGATGGCCTGGGATATCCGGATGGCAAGCAGGGTGATGAGATCGATCCGCTCTCGCTGCTGGTTTCCGTGGTTGATGTCTATGATGCCGTCACCTCGCAGCGGGTGTATCGACCGGCACGCTCTCACCATGATGCCCTGGGTATTCTCTGGCGGGGTCGCGGACGCAAGTTCGATCGCAACATGGTGGAGACCTTCATCCACTTCATGGGCTGGGTCGCGCCGGGTACGCTGGTCCGTCTGTCCAACGGGGAACTGGCGATCGTCGAGGAAACCAATATCGTCCATGGTTTCTATCCGATCGTGCGCAAGCTCATTCCCGGCAATGTCGGTTACCGGGCGGGTGAACGCATTGATCTGTCCGAACTCAAGGATGCCGAAGGCAAGCCGCGTGTGAAAATCGCCGAGGTATTGCCGGACGGCGCCCAGGGGGTCAAGGTCAAGTCATTGCTGGTCTCGGCCCTGGAGGAATGAAAAGCCGAGTTTGTTTTTTGATGGATCTTCTGTGGTGGTTCGAACTGTAACCTCGAAACCGCTTGCAGTACACTGAAAGTATCGTTTCGAGAGGGAAAGGAATTGGGTCAGCTGGATCGTTTTCGCAAGCTCCTTGGATTGAACAAGACCGAAGAGCGGCGCAAGTCGCAACGCGTGGATGCCGCCAGGGGTACCCGGGTGCTGATCATTGATGATTCGCGCACGGTGGTTGCTGCCTTGAGTCATATGCTGCGCCAGAGTGATTACCTGCCCATGGGGGCCGGCGATGCAGAGCGCGGTCTGGAGTTGGCCGTTTCGGAACAACCCGACCTGATCTTCCTCGACATCGTTCTGCCGGGACTCAACGGCTTTGCTGCCCTGAGGCGCTTGCGCAAGGATCGGCGCACGGCCAGGATCCCGGTCATCATGATCAGTGGCAATCCCCAGGCGGCCGAACAGTTCTACCTGGAACGAATCGGCGCCGATGACTTCATGAAAAAGCCGTTCGGGCGTGCCGAAGTGTTTTCGCGCATATCCAAGTTGGTGCAGCTGGGCTCACTGCCACCCAGGCAGGAATCTCCCGGTCAAGGATCCAGCGAGGAAGACCGCGAAGACGATGACATTCGAATCAGTGATGACATGCCCGAACCCAGTCGGCGCGGATGACGTCGAGTGCTTTCCCCCTGTCCAGGCCGTTGATTGACGGGACGCGCCCCACATGAGCGGCCAGTTGATCTATGTTCTGGCGGTGCTGGCAGCCATGCTGGTCTTGTTCGTCACCAATCGCATGCGTCTGGACCTGGTTGCGCTGATGGGGTTGCTGGCGCTGACCCTGGGTGGTGTGATTTCCACCTCCGAAGCACTGGCCGGCTTTGCCGAACCGGTGGTCTTGATGATCGCCGCGTTGTTCGTGGTTGGCGCTGGTCTGTTCCAGACCGGCGTGGCCGACGCCCTGGGTCGCCAGGTCGAACGTGTGGCGGGTCATGGAGTGACTGCGTTGACGGCTGTCATCATGCTGGTGACTGCCGTTCTGTCGGCCTTTCTGAGTTCGACCGGCACCGTTGCCGTGATGTTGCCGGTTGTGCTGGCCATTGCCCGTCGCCAGCGCATCCAGCCCTCGCGCTTGTTGATGCCGGTGGCGTTCGCCGCCTTGCTCGGTGGCATGATGACCCTGATAGGAACGCCTCCGAACCTGATCGTCAGTGATCAGCTTGGCCAGGCCGGCCTGGAATCGTTCGGGTTTTTCGATTTCACCGGACCGGGTCTGGTCATGCTGATCATCGGCATGGCCTGCATGCTGGTGCTGGCGCCGCGCCTGGTTCCGGAACGTTCGGGTGGTGAGCCGGCGCCGTCCCGACCCGGCTGGGCTGAATTGTTCGAGCACTACGGCCTGCGTGAAAGGCTGGTTCGTCTGCGGGTCCCGACGGGCTCTGGGCTGGCGGCGGCCGATATCAACAGTAGCGAATTACGGTCACGTTTCGGGGTGACGGTGGTCGCCATTGTCAGTCGGACGGACCGCGGCCGCTTTTCGCGCAAGGCCGAACCCGGCAGCATCATTCGCGATGAAGACGTGTTGCACGTGGTCGGCAGCGAGGAGGACATTGCGCAGGTCGTCGATCAGTTCGGTCTCAAGCGGATCAGCGGCCGTGTCGATCTTCCCCAGCCGGTGGAGCTGATCGATGCGCTGGTGCCGCCACGCTCGCACTTTATCGGACGCACGCTGCGCGATCTTCGTTTGCATAGCGGGTCCGGTGTTGCCGTTCTGGCCCAACGGGTAGCCGGCCGGGAGGGGGAGCCGGCCGATCTGGACCGTCCACTGGCTTGCGGCGATGCCTTGCTGATGACCGGCAATGCCAAGTCGATGCGCCGGGTGGCCCGCAGTCAGCGCGACCTGGTCTTGCTGGGCGAACTCGGTGGCGACAATACGCTGGACCTGCGCAAGGCGCCCATCGCGGTGGGGGTGCTGCTGCTGATGATGCTGGCCATGACCTTTGACTGGATGGCCAATGTCACCGCGGTGCTGTTGGCGGCCGTGGCCCTGGTGCTGACTCGCTGTGTGAGCATGGACGATGCCTATCGCAGCATCAACTTCGAGGCCGTGGTGCTGATTGCCGCCATTTTGCCGATGGCCACGGCCCTGGATGCGACCGGTGGGCTGGAATTGGCAACCGGATACTTGCTGGATGTGACGGGAGAGCATGGCCCGCTGGTGCTGATGGCCGCCCTGTTCGTATTCACGGCGGCACTCAGCCAGATTGTCTCGAACACCGCCACCACCGTGCTGGTCGCCCCGATTGCCATTCAGGCTGCCCTGACCCTGGATGTCAATCCTTATGCCATCGTCATGACCGTGGCGATTGCCGCCTCGGCTGCGTTCGCCACGCCGGTGGCCTCGCCGGTCAACACCCTGGTCTACAGTGCCGGCAATTATCACTTTACCGACTTTGCCCGGGTTGGCATTCCCCTGCAGATTATGCTGTTGATCGGCACCTTACTGGTGGTGCCAGTGTTCTTTCCACTTTAGATCCTGCGGCGCCGCTCGCTGCGCGGCGTGGTGGCCGGCACATCGACATCGAGTTCGAGCTCTCGATATTCGCCCTCGTGCCAGAACTTCAATCGGGCCTTTTCGCCGCGCTCGGTGGCGTTGACCAGCTCCAGGAAGGTCATGGGTGAGGCCGGTGTGCGCTCGTTGACGGACACGATCAGGGCACCCGGCTGCAGGCCGGCCATGCCGGCCATGCCTTCGACCGAGCTGACCAGAACGCCGGGCTCGTCCGGCAATTCCAGGGCCTGTTTGAGATCATCCGTGACGGACATGACGGTAATGCCCAGCGCGGTCACCACATCATCATCGCCCAGTCCTTCGAACGGAATGTCTTCTCCCGCCTCCAGCACCGAAGGTGCGACCAGGATGGCTGCACCGGTACGCACGGCCATGGCCAGGGCATCGCTGGGCCGTGAGTCAATCAGGATGCTGTCTTCGCCGTCATTGATCAGGACTTCCAGGGCGCCGTGATAGGTGCTGTCACGCAATTCGTCGACAATGACCCGGTTGAGCTGGCCTTTGAGTGAGCCGAGGAGGTCGACCAGCAAGTCATGGGTCATGGGACGCGTCGACTCGATATCGCGCTGGGCCATGATGATGGCCCGGGCTTCATTCGGCCCGATGAAGATCGGCACGATATTTCCGGATTCAGGTTCGCGCAGCAGCACCACCGGCGTTCCAGTCAGCGGTACCACGCCGACGCTGGCCAGCTCGACCGGGATCAGCTCATCGGCATCGATGGCCAGTTCTCGGGCTTGCAGGCCGGAGGCAAGAACCGGCATCGCAAGAATTGCAACCAGGGCTAGACGGCGGACAGACATTTGCTGCTCCAGATTGATGAGTCACAGGGCTTCAGACTACACGGTGATGGTGAAGTTTTCTTCCTTTTTGGAAGCTGGTACATTGACACGCCTTTGAAACGAGGGAGTCCTGATGGTCGCTGCAACCCTGGTGGTTTACCTGATCGTGCTGCTCGGCATTGGTGTCTGGGCACAACGGCGCATCGGTGGCAGCGAGGATTTTCACCTGGCCGGTCGTCGAATGGGGCCGGTGGTGGCCGCGCTAAGCGCCTCGGCCAGCTCATCATCGGCCTGGACATTGCTTGGAATGAGCGGGGCGGCCTATGCCTGGGGTGTGCAGGCCCTGTGGCTGATTCCGGCGGTGGTGTCGGGGTTTTTCATCAACTGGGTATTCATCGCCCCGCGCCTGCAGCCGGCCAGTCATGCCAGCCAGGCCCTGACCCTGGTCGAGTTTCTCGGTCAGGGGATCGACGAGGCCGGACAGCGTCGCGTGCGCACTCTCGGCGCGGTGATCATCCTGTTCTGTTTCACCTTCTACGTGGCCGCCCAGTTCCAGGCTGCTGGTACGGCCATTTCCACTGCATTGCCAGTCAGCGCCACGTTGGCCATCGTTGTCGGCGCGCTGATCGTGATCGGTTACGTGTTCATGGGTGGATTCTGGGCGGCCAGCGTCACCGATGCGTTGCAGGGTTTGATGATGCTGGCCGTGGCCCTGATTCTGCCGGCCGTGGCCCTGGTGGCCGTCGGTGGCCCGGTGGGGTTATGGCAGGGGCTGGTCGCGCTGGATGATCCTTCGCTGCTGCGCGTGGTCGATCAACCCGGACTGATGCTGGCCATGGTGTTCGTGGCCGGCCTGTTCGGCATCGGCCTGGGCTATCCGGGCCAGCCGCACGTGGTCAATCGCTTCATGGCGCTCAAATCGGCCGATCAGGTTCGCTTTGCCCGCAACGTCGCGCTGGGGTGGGCGGTGATGATTTACATCGGCATGGTGATCCTCGGCTGGTCGGGGCGGGTATTGCTGCCCGAGCTGGCCGATGCCGAGTCGGTTCTGCTCAGGTTGTCGGTGGACCTGCTGCCGGCGGTGCTTGGTGGACTGATTACCGGCGGTGTGCTGGCGGCCATCATGTCGACCTCGGACAGTCAGTTGCTGGTTGCCGGCAGTGCGGTCAGCCATGACCTGCGCCGGGGACGGATCTCCCTGGCCATGGACCGGCTGGTGATCGTGGTGGTGGGCATTCTGGCCGTGGGGCTGGCGCTGTTTTTTCCGGCCACCATCTTCGACCGGGTGCTGTTTGCCTGGCAGGTGCTGGGCAATGCCTTTGGCCCCTTGCTGATCGTGCTGTTGTTCGTCGGCCCGGTGGCTTCTTCACACCGCCTCGCCGCGGTTCTGGTCGGGGCTTTCCTGACCGTTGTCATCAGTTTCTTTCCGCAGGCGCCGGGCAATGCGGTGGAGCGCCTGGCGCCGTTCTTCCTGGCCTTGTTGATTGCCTGGCTGGGCACCCGTCGCGATCAAACCGGGCGTTGATTCATGTCGCGGCTGCGTCGATATTTGATTTTTCGACCGTCGGCCACGTAGGGCCGACCTACAAACCCCCGAATACAGCCCGCACCGATTCATTGGCCCGCATTGTTGTAGGTCGGGGCTACGTCCCCGACGGACCAACAGTCAGGGACACGACCCGGTCATGATTCGGCAGAACTTCGGTGGCGTGACTGATGATAAGCGCAGTGCGGTTGGCCAACCACTCATCCAGCGCATTGGCAACCATCCGCGTTGAATCGTCATCGAGGCTTTCGAACGGTTCGTCGAGGATGACGATGTCGGGATCCGTCAGCATCAGCCGCGCCAGGGCGATGCGGCGGCGTTGCCCGCCCGAGACATTGGCGCCGCTTTCTTCCAGCCAGGTGTCCAGGCCCTCGGGCAGGTTGGCGAGAAAATCTCCAAGCCCGACCCGTTCAAGTACCTTGGTCAATCGATGCTCATCGGCCTCTGGATCGGCCAGGCGCAGGTTGGCCGCCAGCGTGTCGCGAAACAGCACCGGGTTCTGGGGCAGGTAGCCGATTCTCTGGCGCAGGTCATCGGGATCGAGATGGCCAACATCGGATTCACCAATCAAGACCCGGCCCTGCTGCGGGTCGACCTGGCGCATGATCAGCAGCGCCAGGCTGGACTTGCCGCATCCGCTGGGCCCGGTGACGACCATGGTTTGGCCGGCCTTGATTTCCAGTTCGAAGTCTTCCAGCACGGCGGACTGATGGGGCTGGTAGCGAAAGGTCACAGCATCGATACGAATCGAGGCTTGTTCCGGCCATGGTTCGGGGCGTTCCGGCTGGGGCAGGGCGGCGGGATCCTCGCTGAGGGTGTTGATGCGCTCGACGGCGCTCTGGCACTGGCTGAGTTTCCGCCAGGCCATGGGCAATGGCAGCCAGGCCTCGTTGAGTCCCAGCACTGCCAGCACGACCAGGCCCAGCACGGGTGCCGAGATCTGGTTCTCGGCAAAGATCATCAATCCCAGCACCAGGGCCAGCCACAGGGCGATCAGTCCGGTCAGCAACACCAAGGCCTGGCCCAGGGCATCGAGGGAGCCAAGCCGTCGGGTCAGGCCGACCACCCGGGTGGATTGTTCATGGACTCGGTCGGAATAGCTGGCGGTCCGGTCCAGGGCGCGCAATTCGTTGAGTCCTTCCAGGCCGGCGGCACTCAAGCTGCGCAAGTCGGGCAGGGCCTGGGTCAAGGCCTGGCTGGGTGTCCGACCCAGTCGGCGAGTCGTGCCGACAGTCAATGGGTTGACGATCAGCAACAGTCCGGCGGTCAAAAGTGCCAGCCAGGGGTCGATCAGGCCCAGCAGTATCACGGCGAGCAGTGATAGCGCCATGGCGGCCAGCGTAGGCCCGGTCACGCCCAGATAGAGATGATCGAGAATGTCGACATCGGCGGTCAGGCGGCTGAGGGTATCCCCTCGGCGCAGGCTTTTCAGAAACATCTCGTCATGTTTCAGCAGGCGCGCCAGCACCTCCGCGCGCAGGTCTTCAAGCAATCGAAACGTGGCTTCGTGGGTGACCAGGCGCTCGCCGTAACGAGACAGGGTTCGGGTAATGGCCGCCAGGCGAATGCCCGCGCCGGGCGTGAAGATATCCAGCGCGGCGATCAGGCCCAGCCCGGCCAGCGCGCTGGCGGTGATGAACCAGCCCGACAATGCCAGCAGGCCGACACCGGCGATCAGCGAGAGCATCATCAAGCCCAGGCCGGCCAGTTGCCAGCCGGGACGGCGCAAGAGCAGTGAGCGCAGGCGGAAACGTGCGTTCATACTTCGGCCTCCATCAGCCGGCCAGCCTGCATGTGCAGAATTCGATCGGCCCATTGCCGTGCGAGTGGAGAGTGACTGACGGCAATCACCGTCATCGGTGAACGCTCGGCGGCCTGGCGAATGGCTTTCCAGATCCATTCTTCGCTGTCGGCGTCCAGGCCGCTGGTTGGCTCATCGAGCAGGAGCAGGGGTCGTGGCTCGAGCAAGGTCCGGGCCAATGCAATTCGCTGGGCCTGGCCACCGGAAAACCCGAATCCGTCCTGGCCGACGGACGTATCCAGCCCGCCCGGCAGGCGGTTGGCGAACTCGCTGACCCGGCATAGATTGGCGACCCGTTCGATGTCGGAGCGGCTGGTCCGGTCGCGTCCCAAGGCAATGTTATCGGCAATGGTGCCGGGGAAAAGCACCGGTGTCTGGCCCAGCCAGGTCCGCAATCGCGCCAACGCCGGCGCGTCGAGGTCGGCCTGATCCATGCTGCCGAATCGAATTTCGCCCTGATCCGGGCTCATGAAGCCGGCCAGGAGACTGATCAGGGTGGATTTTCCGCAGCCGCTGGCGCCGGTGATCAGCACATGTTCCCCGCTCTTGATGTCCAGTTCCAGTCCATGCAAGACCGCGCTTCTGCCGGGCCAGGCAAAGGTCAGGGCATTGGTACGGACATTCAGTGGGCGGTCGGTTTCGAGTTCAACTGGACGGGTGGGCAAGCGCCGCGCCGGCGGCAGTTCCAGCAGGGGTTGAATGCTGGCGGCGGCCGCCAGGGCGCCCGCCCGGTCGTGCCAGTGCTGGGCCAGGGTCCGAAGCGGCGCAAAGAATTCCGGGGCCAGCAGCAAGATGAACAGTCCGCTGCCCAGGCTGAGCGTGGCGACCGGACCGAACTCGATGTAGCCCAGCAGTCCCAGCCCGATGTAGATGGCCAGCATGGCGATGGCCACGGCGGCGAAAAATTCCAGCACGGCCGAGGACAGAAAGGCCAGGCGCAGCACGGCCATGGTGCGCTGGCGAAACGAGCGGGAGAACTCGGCAATGCGCGATTGTTCACGCGTCTCGGCGCCGAATCTTCTAATGGTGTCCAGTCCGTGCAGGCGGTCGTGAAAGACACCGGCCAGGCGAGCCAGCGCCTGGTGCTGGTTGCGACTGAGTTGTTCGGCACCCATGCCGACCAGGGCCATGAACAGTGGAATCAGCGGTGCGGTCAGGGCCAGCAGCAGGCCGGCCAGCCAGTTCTGGAAAGCCACGGCCACGACAATCCCGGCCGGAATGATCAGGGCGCTGGCCATCTGTGGTTTGAAGCGCGCATAGTAGGCATCCAGCGCTTCGACGTGGTCGTTGAGCTGGGTGACCAGTTCGCCGGTGCCGAGCGGTCGCAGGCGTTCGGCGCCCACCTGACACAGGTGATCAAAGAGTTGGCGGCGCAAATGCTGGCGAACGCCGGCCGAGGCGTGCGCACTGACCAGGCCGCGTAGTCCGTTCAGGCCGGCGCGCAGGACAAGCACTGCCAGCAAGCCCCATAACAGGCCCCAAAGGGCATCCAGCGGCTTGGACAGTACGATGGCCGAGTGCAGGCACCAGGCGATCAGACCGGCCTGGGCAATGATGACCACGGCTTCTGCCACGGCGAGGGCCAGGCTGGCCGGTCGCAGCCAGGAGGGCGCCTGGCTGTCCAGCCAGGCGCGCTGACTCATGCCTGAGGAGACATCCGGTTCAGTTTCAGTGGCCGGTGTATCCTTCACCGGCCCGGACCTTGCCGCGGAACACCCAGTAGGTCCAGGCGGTATATCCGAGAATGATCGGAATCAGGAACAGCACGCCCAGCAGCAGGAAGAGCTGACTGCCGGCATCCGAGGCGGCGTCCCAGAAGGTGTGATCCGGGGGCACGGCATACGGCCACTGGCTGATCAGCAGCCCGGCATAGAACAGGGCGAACAGAATCAGCGAGCCGATGAACGGCGAGGCCTCGGCGCGTTGGCGAATCCGCCACATCAGCCAGGCGGCCACGGCCACGGTCAGGGTCGGAAATATCCACAGCCAGCTCAAATGGTCGAACCAGCGACTCATGATGCGTTCATTGGTCAGCGGTGTCCACAGGCTGGAGACCACGAAGAACACCATCACGATGGCCAGCAGCCAGGGGGCCAGTTGGAATGCCCATTGCTGGGTGCGGCCCTCGGTCTTGAGTATGGTCCAGGTGATCCCGAGCAAGGCATAGCCGGCAACCACGCCCAGACCGGTCATGAGGGTGAACGGGGTCAGCCAGTCGAAGGCGCCGCCGACATAGATGAATCCTTCGGTTTCGAAGCCCTGGATGTAGGCCCCGACCACTGCACCCTGCGCGAAAGCGGCCACCGTGGAGCCGCCGAAAAACGCCCGGTCCCACCAGTAGCGCCGCGAATCGGCCTTGAAGCGAAATTCGAAAGCCACGCCGCGAAAGATCAATCCGGCCAGCATCAGGAACACGCCGATGTAGAGGGCCGGCAGAAATACCGCGTAAATCATTGGAAACGCGGCCAGAAGTCCGGCGCCGCCGAGAATCAGCCAGGTCTCGTTGCCGTCCCAGACGGGTGCGACCGAGTTCATCAGTTCATCGCGCGAATCATCGTTCGGCGCGAACGGAAACAGGATGCCCACGCCCAGGTCGAAGCCGTCCATCAGGACGTACATGAACACACCCAGGCCGATGATGGCCACCCAGATCAGTGTCAGATCAATCAGTTCCATGCTCAGGCTCCCGGGTTGTCGGTGGCAGGTCTGGGTTTGATGTCGGCCGCCGACCAGGGTCGCTTCGGCCTGGCCGTCATGCCGATCTCCGACGGCTCGATCGGATCAGGCCCTGAGTCGACGATGCGCTTCAGGTAGAGCACCCCGGCGCTGAACACGACGGCATAAACGGCGATGTAGCCGATCAGGGTGAGCAGCACCATCCAGCCGTCGAGCGATGGCGTCATCGCATCACTGATGCGCATGACATCCTGGATGATCCAGGGCTGACGACCGACCTCGGTGACGAACCAGCCGGCCAGCACTGCGACAAAGGGCAGGGGAATGCTCCAGGTCAGCGCCCTGAGCAGGCGGGTGGACTCGAACAGCCGGCCACGCCACAACTGCCAGGCCGAGGCCAGCGCCAGGCCAATGAAAATCAGGCCCAGGGCGACCATGATGCGAAAACTCCAGAACACGATGCCGACCGGGGGGCGGTCCTCCGGCGGCACCGATTTCAGGCCGGTGACCTCGCCATCCAGGCTGTGAGTGAGGATCAGGCTGCCCAGATAGGGGATGGCGATCTCGAAGCGATTGGTCTCGTTGGCCGAATCGGGAATGGCAAACAGCACCAGCGGCGCGCCGGTCTGGGTTTCCCAGTGACCTTCCATGGCCGCCACCTTGATCGGCTGATGTTCGAAGGTGTTGAGGCCGTGCAAATCACCGGTGAGCAGCTGCAGCGGCGTGGCCACGGCCAGCATGACCACGCACATCTTCAGGGCGCGTCGGCTGGTCTCGGGATGGCGGCCCTTGAGCAGGTACCAGGCGCTGACACCGGCAACCACGAAACCACCGGTGATGAACGAGGCCAGGGCCATGTGAGCGAAGCGGTAGGGCAGGGACGGATTGAAGATGGCTTGTAACCATGAGGTCATCTGCACCATGCCATCGGTGAACTCCACCCCGGCCGGGGTCTGCATCCAGCTGTTGGCCGAGAGAATCCAGAACGAAGACAGGAAGGTCCCGAAGGCCACCATGCAGGCCGAGAACAGGTGCGCGCCGCGCGGCACTTTGTCGCGTCCAAACAACAATACGCCCAGGAATGTGGCTTCCAGAAAGAATGCCGTCACCACCTCATAGCTGAGAATGGGTCCGAGGAAATTGGCCGAGGAGTAGGAAAATACACTCCAGTTGGTGCCGAACTGGAAGGCCATGACAATGCCCGACACCACGCCCATGCCGAACACGACGGCAAAGATCTTGATCCAGAACTGGGAGAGTTTCTGATAGACCGGATCGCCGGTCTTGTAGGCAATGGCCTCGAGGACGGCAACGTAGGCGGCCAATCCGATGGTGAATACCGGAAAGATCGCGTGGAAGGAAACAACGAACGCAAACTGGATGCGTGAGAGGAGGACCGGATCAAGTTCCATCAGAGCATGCCGCCTTTCTCTAAAACCGGACCATATGCTATCACGCTAATGTTTCTTATATGTCAAAACACAACTCGGCGGGCGCGTTAAACCAGAGTCAACGGGTCTCGGGCTGGTGTCGATTTTGGAGAGGACGTCCGCCGGGGACCTGGCCCCGAACTACATGCACTGCGAGATCGTCACCACGACCTTGCGTCGGTGGGGGCGATGGCGATGTTCCCACAGAAAGATGCCCTGCCAGGTGCCCAGGGCCAGGCGACCGTTGGACACCGGCACGGTCAGGCTGGTCTGGGTCAGCATGGTGCGCACATGGGCCGGCATGTCATCGGGGCCTTCGGCGGTGTGAATGAAGCGCGAATCGCCATCGGGCGCCAGATCCGACAGGAAGGTCTCCAGATCGGTCAGCACATCCGGGTCGGCATTCTCGTTGATCAGCAGCGAGGCCGAAGTGTGTTGAAGAAACAAGTGACAAAAGCCGATGTTGATACCGGAGTCGGCAACGACTTCGTGGACCTTGCCGGTGAAGTCAATCAGGCGTCGGCCGGGCGTTTCGATGTTCAGGGTGGTCTGTTTCATTGGCTCATCTCGGCGAGTAGTTCGGCCTGGTGGGCTTCCAGCAGTGGCTCGATAACCAGGTCCAGTTCCCCTTCGATAATGTTGTCGAGATCGTAGAGCGTCAGCCCGATCCGATGGTCGGTGACCCGACCCTGGGGGAAATTGTAGGTGCGGATTCGTTCGGAGCGGTCGCCGGAGCCGACCTGCAGCTTGCGATCAGCAGCGCGCCGCTGGCGTTGTTGTTCCACCTCGGATTCAAGGAGCCTGGCGCTGAGCAGGCTCAAGGCCCGGGCCTTGTTCTTGTGCTGCGATCGTTCGTCCTGGCATTCGACCACAATGCCGGTCGGCAAGTGGGTGATGCGAATGGCCGAATCGGTGGTGTTGACATGCTGACCGCCCGCGCCTGAAGAGCGAAAGGTGTCGATGCGCAAATCCGTCGGGTTGATATCGATGGCGTCGATCTCGTCGGGCTCGGCCATGATGGCGACGGTACAGGCCGAGGTGTGAATGCGCCCCTGGGATTCGGTGACCGGGACTCGCTGAACCCGGTGAGTGCCGGATTCGAATTTCAGGCGTGACCAGGCGCCCCGGCCGGCCACGCGGGCAATGACTTCGCGAAAGCCACCGGCTTCACTTTCATGGCTGGAAAGAATCTCGACCTGCCAGCCGCGACTTTCAGCATACCGGGTATACATACGCAACAGGTCTCCGGCGAACAGACCGGCTTCCTGGCCGCCGGTTCCGGCCCGTATTTCCAGAAAGATGCTGCGCTCGTCGTTGGGGTCTTTCGGCAACAGCAGCTTCTGCAATTGCGATTGCAGCCTGGAACGTTCGCCCCGGGCGGTTTCGAGCTCTTCACTGGCCATTGCCTTGAGGTCGGCATCACGGTCTTCGAGCATGCCGCGGGCATCGTCAATGGCCTGCTCGGTTTCGTTGAGCTTTTCGAACAGGCGGATGACGGGTTCCAGTTCTCCGTACTCGCGCGACAGCGCCTGAAAACGTTCGCGGTTGCCGATGACTTCGGGGTCGGCCAGCAGGTGCTGGATTTCCTCGAAGCGTTCGCTGACCTCTCTCAGTCGTTGCCGCACCCCCGGATTCATTGCTGCTCGTCCAGAAAGTAGTAGCGGGCCGCCTCAAGCAGGGCTTCATCAGCGCTCTCGGCGGCTTGCCGCAGACGAATGCTGGGGCCGTGGAGCAGGCGGTTGACCAGCCGGTGGCTGAGACGTTGCAGGACATCTTCGGGGTCACGCCCGGCCGCCAGTTGAGCCAGCGCCTGCTCCAGCAGTTTCTCGCGCTCGGCATGGGCGCGCTGGCGCAGGCTTTTCAAGGTGGTGCTGGTATCCTGCAGACGCAGCCATCGTTCGAAGGCAAGCACTTCCGACTCAATGATCTCGATGGCTTGCTGCAGGGCCTGCTTGCGCTTTTTCTGATTGCTCTCGATGATGGCATGCAAATCATCGATGGTGTAGAGGTAGATGTCGTTGAGGTCCCCGATCGTGGCTTCGATGTTGCGCGGCACGGACAGGTCGAGTGCAAAGATCGGACGATGTCGGCGTTGGCCAATGGCCCGTTCGATCATGCCGTGAGTCAGGATGGCCGTCGGGCTGGCCGTGCAGGCGATCACCAGGTCGTGACGAGGCAGTAGCTCCGGCAGTTCGTCCAGGCCGTAGCCCCGAGCCTCGTGACGCTCAGCCAGTTCTCTGGCCCGGTCGGGGTTGCGATTGGCAATGGTCAGATTCCGGATGCCGGCTTCGCGAAAATGGACTGCGCAGTCCTCGATCATTTCTCCGGCCCCGATCAGCAAGGTGCCGAGATTGTCCAGGGAGCCGAAAATCTGGTGGGCCAGGCGCATGGCGGCAAACGGCAGCGTGACCGGGTCACGACCAATCCCGGTTTGCGATCGTACTCGCTTGGCGCCGGCAAAAGCACTCTGGAACATCCGGTCGAGCTTGCTGCTCAGCGTTCCCAGCTCACGGGCTGACTGCCAGGCGTGCTTGACCTGCCCGGCAACCTGGGGCTCGCCGATGATCATGGAGTCGGCGCCGGAGATGACCTTGATCAGGTGAAAGATGCACCCGGCTTGTTCGATTTGATAAAAATGTTCCTGGTACTGGCCTGGTGCCAGTGAGTGCCAGTCATGCAGCCATTCCATTGCCGAGCGCATGGTAGGCTGTCGACCTGATAGGTACAGTTCGGTACGATTGCAGGTACTGACTATGGCGCAGCCATCAACACCCGGCACGTTGGCCAGGTTTTTCAATGCCTCGGGCAGTTTTTCAGCCGCAAATGCAAGCCGTTCCCGAATGCGGATCGGGGCAGTTTGATGGCTGATTCCCAGGACGGATAAGGACATGCTGAACAAAATATCAGACAAACTCCCCATTTTCTTATGCTTGAGCAAACACTGCAAGCCCATTGTCGTTTTGTTGGCGCTCGGTGTGATGGTGGGTTGCGCCACTGTGCCGGAATCCGAACGAGAGGATCCGGTCACACAGGCTGACCAACAGACTGAGCCCGCGGCCGAACCGGCGGGCCTGGACGCCAGTGACCTGGATGCCGATCTGCTGTTTCATGTGCTGGCCGCCGAACGTCTGGGTGCGGTGGGTGAGTACCAGGAGGCGCTGGAACATCACCTGGAAGCCGCCATGATGAGCGAAGACGCCAACCTGGCGCGTCAGGTCGTCAGCCTGGCTTTGCGTCTGGAAGACTGGGAAACCATGAGGCAAGGCGCCATTCGCTGGCAAGAACTGGCTCCGGACGAAGCGAGTGCGGTCCAGTTCCAGATCCTGGGTCTGATCAATCTGGGCGAATTCGATCAGGCTGCGCAGGCCATGGATGACAACATTCGCCACTCCGATGATGCCGGTGAAGCCTGGCGTGAGGCCGTGGTCCTGATGGCCGCGGCCAGCCGCGATGAACATGCCCTTGAAACCATGCAGGCCTTGATCGACCTGGATGACGAAAGAGCCGACCAGCCCGAGGTGTTGCAGCACCGCAGTTTCCTGATGTGGCAGCTGGGGCAGGAAGAAGAGGCCGTGGCGCTGGCCATGGAGGCCGCGGAGCAGGCCGAGGATCCGGATCAGAAGGTCTGGGCGGCTCAGCTTGCCGCGGCCCGCGAAGACATGGAGCTGGCTCTGGACCTGTATCGTCAGGCGTCGGCGCTGGCTCCGGACGATCGCGATATTGGTCTGGCCGAGGTCGAGGTGTTGCGAGAACTCGATCGGATTGATGAAGCCATTTCGCGGCTGGCTGAAATTCCACCCGACGGTGATGTGCTGTATACGCGTGCGACCTTGCTGATGGAGCAGGACCGGCTCGACGAGGCGCGTGAGGTCTGGCAGGATCTGGCGACCCTGGATGATCCCGACGAACCCGAACGGCACGTATTCCTGGTCGCTTTCCTGGCTGAATTGCTGGAACTCGATGAGGATGCGCTCGAATGGTATCGACAGGTCGAGTCAGGTCCGCATGTGGAGCGTGCCAAGGTGCGTCGCGCCATCCTGAAAGCCGATCGGGGGGAGCTCGAACAGGCCCGGGAGTTGCTGCAGGCGGTTCGTGCCGGACCGGACCATACCCTGTTCAATCAGACCTGGCTGGTCGAGGCCCAGATGCTTACCGATGCCGATCAGGCGGAAGAGGCCGTCCAGCTGCTGACCGAAGCACTTCGTCAGACGCCGGACAATGTGTCGCTGCTCTACAGTCGTGCCCTGAGTGCGGTGGCCATGGACGATATCGATCTGGCCGAGCAGGATTTGCGCCGGATTCTGCAGGTCGACGATAACAATGCCATGGCGCTCAATGCGCTCGGCTACACCCTGACCGATCGAACGGATCGTCACCAGGAAGCCTATCGTCTGATTCGTCGTGCCCTGGACCTGGAGCCCGATGACCCGGCGATCCAGGACTCCATGGGATGGGTTTATTTCAACCTGGGGCAGGCCGAGCGAGCCCTGCCGTATCTGGAAAAGGCACTGGCAGGCGAAGACAATCCCGAGATTGCGGCCCATGT
>SL_3KL_010_SEDDRAFT_10001143_pt1 | contig 23787 bp, 19 predicted proteins | sample SodLakKL_010_SED_2_FD_10381 | JGI IMG/M metagenome (IMG submission 10381) | reverse complement strand
CCTGACGCGGCCGGCGGCGGCACCGCGCCGTCAGTACCGGCAGAGCACCCGGGCCACGCGGTCACTGCGCAGCAGATCGCGCAGGTGACGTTCGATGTCCGGGCCATGGTCCGCGCGCACGTCAGCGCGTGGTCGCGCCTCGGCCAGGGAGCGTGCCGCCGCGTTCAACTCGGCATGGGGGATGGTGAGCAGCGTTCCGCGCCGGCCATTGCCGCCGAAGGCGACGCCGAGTGCGTGCCCGCTGCGATCCACCACCACGCCGCCACTGATACCACCCAGGCGGGCCGCACTGGCGACATGGTCCGGCAGGCGGTTGACGCCCCACACCTTGTAACGGAACGGTCGCTCACTGCGCAGCGAGCCGGTCAGTTCCATGACGCCCTCGCCGCGGAGTGACAGTTCGACGATGCCGGGCCGCCCCTGTGGATAACCGACCGCATAAGCGCGCGCCCGGCGTTCCGGGGCCGCGCGCGCGAGCGGAATCGGTTCGCGGTCACCGCGACTGCGCACGGCCGCCAGGTCGGCATCCGGATGGGCCCAGAGATTGTCGATCCCGACCGCGTCGCGCTCACCGAGGCGATGTTCGGCACAGCCTTCGACCACATGGCGGTTGCTGAACCAGATGCCGCCGCCAGCATGCCAGGCCGTCCCGGTGGTGGCGTCGCCCCGGCGGCGGCTATCGACGGGCAGTTGTGCGACCCGACCCCTGGGCGTATCGGTCGCGCCTCGCGGCAACGGCTCCGCGCCCATACCTTCTGCGGGGCCGGCAAGCTGACCGAGGACCTGACCCAGTCCCCAGATCAGGCCCGCCACCAGCATCGCGGCATTCCAGCCGCTGCCGCCGCGTCGACTCATCCGGACAGTGCGGCGGCATTGATGAAGGCGACGCCGAGCTGGATGCCGACCACCGCGACGGCCGGCGGCAGCTCTCCCGCCTCGAGCGTCGCGCGCGTCTTGCCGACGATGGCGGCGGCGGCGTAGTAGGTGGCAATCTGGATGATCGCCGCCAGCGCCGCCCAGACGGCGACCTCGCCGGCGGTGTGGGAAAACTGCATGGCCGCGGCGATCGGCATGGCCATGGCCACCACCGTGCCGGCCGACCAGACAGCCGCCGCCAGGTTGCCTTCGCGGATCAGGCGGATCTCCGCCGCGGGCGTGGCCTTGAGCACGATCGCAACCGCGACCACCAGGGTTGCCAACGCCACCCCGAAGTGCGCCAAGAATACCGGCAGCGCATGCAGCAGGGGCTGGATCACATCGTTCATTCGGTCTCTCCGGCGTTGGTGGCTCGGCATCCGCGGGCGCTCGCCATCCTACCGGCGCGCCGCGGTGGCGCAAGTGTCAGGCATCGCTTTTCGACAGCGTCGCGCATCGCCTGGCGAGCTACGCCGGAAGTGAAGCCTTCAGCGGTGATGTCGCGCCGGCTCACGCTCGGCATGCGCCTCGGCCCATGACTTGATTGAGGACAAAAGTGGGACTGCGTTGTTGCGTTATGCTGTGCGCGTTGCAGCATGAGGAGCATAACCATGTACGACAGGATCATTGTCCCGGTCGACGCCTCCGCTTCGGCACGGCTGGCGAGCCGTTACGGCGCCATGCTGGCACGACTGCTCGGCGGGCAACTGCATCTGCTGCACGTGCGCGCACAGGATCCGGCCGACTTCAGCGACATCCCCGGCAATCGCACGGCGGATACCGACGCCGATCGGCGCGCAGGCCGCGAAACCGCGCGCGAGGTGCTGAACGCCGCGCGCGAAGCGGCCGAACACGAAGCGCCGGGCAGCATCCACGAGGAGACCATCGAGGACCCCTCACTGGCCGGAGATCCGGCGAGTGTCATCGTCGAGAGCGCCGGCCATGAGCCCCAACCGCTTGTGGTCATCGGATCACGCGGTCTGGACGACCTGGGCAAGATCCTGTTCGACAGCGTCAGCCACAAGGTACTGCACCGGACCAACTGCCCCGTTGCGGTCGTCCGCGCGGATGGCGCACCGTCGATCCCCGTGAGCAACATCATCCTCGCCGTCGATGGTTCGCAGCACAGCGAGCGCGCGAGTGATCTGGCCGGTGACATCAGCCGCAGCGCCGGCGTACCGATCCAGTTGCTCCATGTCCTGCCCCGACGCAACCACGCGCAACCCGATGCCGAGGAGGCGGAGATTCTCGCGCGGGCACGCGCCCGGCTCGGTGACCTGCCGGCGGAGGTCGTCGAGCACCGCCTGACCGCGAGTCATCCGGCCGAGGCCATCCTCGTGCATGCAAGCGACTCGCCGGCGGGCACGCTCATCATCATGGGCCGGCGCGGCCTCGGCCACCTGCGTGAGCACCTGGTCGGCGGCGTCAGCCACCGGGTCGTCGAGGGAACGCCCTGGCCGGTGATCCTGGTGAACTGACTCCACCACGCCAGCGGGCCGCGCGTTGCGCCCCGCTGCCCGGGAGAACGGATTGACTGCAGCACAGAACGGGGACGATCCGGTAACGCGCACACGTGCGTGGGCGGCCTTCCTCCTCGGCACGACGTTCTTCGCCTACGCGTTCGCACAGCGGGTCGCACCCAGCGTGATGACCGGCGAACTCATGCGTGATCTTGCCGTCGGGGGGGCGGCGCTCGGCAGCCTGTCGGCCTTCTACTTCTACACCTATGCGGCCATTCAGCTACCGGTGGGCGTGCTGATCGACCGCTTCGGCCCGCGCCGTCTGCTGAGCGTGGCGCTTCTCGTCTGCGCGCTCGCATCGGTGGGTTTCGCGCTGAGCGATTCACTGGCCGCTGCCTCGATCACGCGGGGCCTGATCGGCGCGACCGTCGGTTTCGGCTTCGTCGGCACGCTGACCATTGCCGCCTACTGGTTCCCACCGTCACGGTTCGCGCTGCTCTCGGGTGTGCTCATGACCGTAGGCATGATCGGTGCGATGGCGGGGCAGGCGCCGCTGCGCCTGCTGGTCGAGACGTTCGACTGGCGCCAGGCAGTGTTCCTGCTGGCCGCCGCGGGCGCCGTGCTCGGCGTGCTCCTCTACATGGTCGTGCCCGAACGCCCGCGCAGCCAGGCGGCCCAGGCCGCCCGCCGCCATCCGCTGGCCGGGCTGCGCGCCGTCCTGCACAATCGCCAGAGTTGGTTGTGCGCGGGCATCGGGTTCGGCCCCACCGGCACCCTGCTCGCCCTGTCGGGGCTCTGGGCCGTACCGTGGCTGAGCACGGTGCACGGGTTCCGCCCCTCCGGTGCCGCCGGCATCGCCTCGATGGTGTTCCTGGGCTGGGCCATCGGGGCGCCACTGCTCGGCTGGATCTCGGATCGCTGTGCCCGGCGCAAGCCCGTGATCATTGCCGGCCTTGCCCTGAGCCTGGCAGCGCTGTGCGCACTGCTGTTCGGCGGCTTCACGCAGACCTCGGTGCTGGGCAGCCTGTTCCTCATCAACGGCATCGGCAGCTCGGCCATGGTCGTGGCCTACGGCGCCGTGCGCGAGCTCAACCGCCAGGAGGACAGCGCCACGGCCCTCAGCCTGGTCAACATGTTCGTGGTCGGCTCCGGCGCCATCCTCCAGCCGCTGATCGGATGGCTGCTCGACCTGCAGTGGACGGGGGAGCTGCTGGATGGCGCGCGTGTCTATGACGCGTCCGCCTACGCCCTCGCGTTCGCCACGCTCGTCGCGGCCAACGGCATCGGACTCATGTGCGCACTCGGTCTGCGCGAGACCCGTGGCCAGACACTGGAGGCCCGTGCCGTCACCCACTGATGGCCGCCGCGCGCGCCAGCGGCACGCTCAGGCATGCCGGTGCGCGAACTGCGTCAGCGCGATTCCCGTGAAGACCAGCAGGGCGCCCCAGAGGTGGTAGCCCTGCAGCGTTTCACCGAGAAGGAGGAACGCGAGCACCGGTCCGAAGACCGGCATCAGGTGCAGATAGATCCCGGCACGGGCGGGCCCGATTGCAGCCACGCCACGATTCCAGCAGAAGAAGGCGATCACGGACGACCCCAGGGCAACATAGACCACGCCACCGACTACACCCGGCGTCCAGTCGACCATCAGCACCGCGGGCGACAGCAATACCAGCGGTGTCATCCAGGCCAGTCCGACGAGGGCACTGAGCGCGAGCATGCTGCGCTGGGGCAAGGCCTGCGGCCGCCGTTTCAACAACACCGAATAGGTGGCCCAGGTGGGCACGGCCGCCAGCATCCACAATTCACCGGTGCCGAGCCGGAGTTCGCGCAGGACGGTGAAGTCGCCATGGGAGATCAGCACGACGGCGCCGGCGAATGAGGCGGCAATGCCGAGCCATTGCCAGGCGTGCATGGGCTCGCGCAGCACCACGCGCGAGAGCAGAACGATCACGGCCGGCGCCGTGGAGAGTACGAGGATGGCACTGGTGACCTCGGTGTGCTCCAACGCCTTGTAGACGAAGATCTGAAACGCGGCCACCCCGGTCAGGCCCAACGCCAGCAGGTATTTCCAGGACGCACGAATCTCCGCCCGCGAGCGGGCGATCTCGGCGCCGGCCAGCGGCAGGAGCACGAGCAGGGCCAGCGACCAGCGCATGTAGTTCAGCCCGAGCGCCTCGATGCTGTCACCCAGGGCACGCCCGGCAATGAAGTTGCCCGACCAGAGCAGCGCGGCTGTCGCCAGCAGCGCGGAAGCCAGGTGGCGCTGCGGATCACCCTCGGCGTGCGTGCTCACTGCGGTGCGGCCGCGATCCGCGTGACCTCTGCGGACGTGGCGCGCACCAGTTCCCGCGGCGCAATGGGAAACACGGCGCGCGGCGTGCCGGCGGCGGCCCAGATACGCTCGAATCGCAGCAGATCCTCGTCGATCAGGATTGCGCTCATGCCGCCATGCCCGACGGGCGGCACCCCGCCGATGGCAAAGCCGCTCGCCGCACGCACGAACGCGGCGTCGGCCAACGCTACCCCTGCCTGCAGATGCTCACCCACCCGCGCTTCATCCACGCGATTGGTGCCACTGGCAATGACGAGCACGGGCTCATCCGTATCCGTGCGGCGAAACACGAGCGACTTGGCGATCTGGGCGACATCACAACCGAGCGCGCTCGCCGCATCACGCGCGGAACGTGTCGAATCGGCAAGCTCGGTGACCGTCGCCGCAATCCCCAGTTCGTCCAGGGCAGCCTGCACCCGGCGCGTTGATGATCCCATGTACCTATCTCCCGTCGCTTCCCCCGCGCCAGCGAAGCCTACCAGAGATGCGGCCGTTGGCCGCGCCATGACGCACGACTGCGGCGGGCTGGTCGAACGAAGGGGCGACCCCGTACCGGCGATCGCCCCCCAATCGGTTCGGCAGCACGGAACGTGCCGCCCTGCGCCCGGACTCAGTCGCCCGCGGCGCTGCGCGTTGCCGCGAACTGGCTGCTGACCTCCTGCGAAGGCTCGGCACTGGCCAGGCTGCCAGCCACGATCGCCACGGAGGCGAAGAGGAAGCCCGGCAGCAGTTCGTAGACATCGAACAGACCGCCTTCGAGCTGGTTCCAGATGATCACGGTCGCCGCACCGACGATCATGCCGGCCAGCGCACCGGTTCGGTTCATCCGCGACCAGTAGAGCGAGAAGATGATCAGCGGCCCGAAGGCGGCACCGAACCCGCCCCAGGCATAGGAGACGAGGTCGAGAACGCCGGCCTCGGGATTCAGCGCCAGCACGACCGCGATCAGCGACACGGCGATGACCGCACCGCGGCTGACCCACACGAGTTCCTCGGCGGGCGCATTGGGCCGCAGCAGCCCCTTGTAGAAGTCGTTGGTCAGCGCCGCGGCGGATACCAGCAGCTGCGAATCGATGGTACTCATGATGGCGGCGAGAATCGCGGCCAGCAGGACACCGGCGACCCAGGGGTTGAACAGGGCGCCGATCAGTTCGATCAGAATCGTTTCGCCGTCCTCGATCGGGGCGTCGGCGAAGTAGGCAATGCCCATGTAGCCGGTACCGATGGCGCCGATCAGGGCCAGGATCATCCACGACATGCCGATCAGCGTGGCACGCGGCACGTCCCGCTCCGAGCGGATGGCCATGAAGCGGGCCAGGATGTGCGGCTGGCCGAAGTAGCCGAGGCCCCAGGCGAGCAGGGAAATCATGCCGAGAAAGGTCATGCCCTCGAGCAGCGCGGTATGCGAGCGATCAACCGCAACCACCTCGCTCGTCGCCTCACCCCAGCCGCCGACCAGCACGACCACGAACATCGGCACCACGAGCAGCGTGAGGAACATCAGGATGCCCTGCACGAAGTCGGTCCAGCTCACCGCGAGGAAGCCGCCGAGGAACGTGTAGGAGATGATCACGATCGCACCCACGATCATCGCCGTGGTGTACTCCATGCCGAACGTGCTCTGGAAGAGCAGGCCACCACCGACCAGGCCGGCCGAGATGTAGAGCGTGAAGAAGATGAGGATGACCGTGGCCGAAACGGTGCGCAGAAGATGCGAACCGTCACCGAAGCGGTGCTCGAGGAAGTCGGGAATGGTCAGCGAGTCGCTCGCCATGGCCGTGGCCCGACGCAGTGGTGCGGCCACGAACCACCAGTTCAGAAAGGCGCCCGCGACCAGGCCGACGCCGATCCAGAGTTCACTCAGACCAGAGACGTAGATCGCGCCCGGCAGGCCGAGCAGCAGCCAGCCGCTCATGTCGGACGCACCGGCACTGAGCGCGGCAACGCCCGGGCCGAGACTGCGGCCCCCGAGCACGTAATCGGAAAGATTGCTGGTCATCCGGTAGGCAATGAAACCGAGAACCAGCATGGCGACGAGGTATACCGCGAAGGTAACCAGTGTTGGCAGTGGTAATTCCATGAGCGCTGTCCGCCTTCTTGTCGGAGTGTGGGCCGCCTGACGTCGGCACGGATTCAGTGGCCGCAACGCCACCGCCGGGAACGCGCGAGCCCATCCCCACAGGCCCTTGTCGGCGCGATCCCGGCTCACGGCCACCGGTGGCCGCGAGAAGGTGTTGCTGCGTCATGCCACCGGAACGGGTACAAGCCGGGGAAGCCTACGCGTGCGCAATGCAGCAGACAATTCCATGATTCACTGAATTCATGGTGTTTCAGACTATATTGTTCGGAATTGCGCAGATGGAATGCAATGCATAGCGCGCAATCAACAGCAGGGAATCCGCATGCATTGCACGTCGTGCGATGGAAAAAGCCGCATGCGCGCCGTGTATCGCCACGGTCGCGGCGACGTTACGGCGCGATGCGCGCCTCCGGCAGCATGCGCGCGGGGGGCTGGGCGGGGGTGGCCGGATGGCCGGCGCCGAGAAGTTTGCGCAGTTCGCCTGCATCCAGGTCGGGGTGCTCGCCGGTCGCCCGTTCGAGGATTTCCGCGGCGAGCGCCTGCATCCGGCTGCGCGAGGCGCGGATCCGTTCCCGGAACGCCGCACCATCGAGCGTATCGGTGAGGCTGCGGTTGAGTTCGGCGAACCACGGCATGCCCGCCTGATCGAACATCACGCCCGGATCGTGCTTGCGGGTACGTGCGGACCAGCGCCGCAGGAAGGCCTGCATGGCGATATTGAGGCGCTGGCAGTCGAGCAGTTCACGGTTCAGATCGGACACCGCGGCAAGGTCCGTCAGGCGGCCGTGGAAGAAGAACTGGGCGAGTACGCCCCAGTAGAACGTGTAATCCCAGACCACCTTGACCGGCAGCACCTCCGGGTCGCCGAACAGCGGGTACTGATGCGTGTACAGGGCAAGCGTGCTCTCGTAGAAGGACTGGTAGAGCTGATCGAACAGGTGTGCGCGCGAATGGAAGCGCTCGCCCCGCCGGTCGCGGATAATCAGTTCGGTAATGTAGGTATTGCCGATGGCGATGAAATCGCTGCCCGGCGAATAGAAGGGATCGAGAAACAGTCCCGCCTCGCCCGTCAGGGCCCAGCGATTGGCCGAGAACACCTGCCGGCAGCCATAGGAGAAGCGCTTCAGGCAGGCGAAGTCCTGCAGCAGATGGCGCTTGTTGTCGAGTTCATCGAAGACCAGTGGCTGATGTGTCTCGAGCCAGTCCATGGCCTTGTCGAAGGTGTCCATCGTCGTCAGCGGGTGCTGCGCCGGGTTGGCGACGATGCCGACCGAGTGCGACCCGGATGACAGCGGAATCAGCCACACCCAGTAGCCGGCCCCGACCATGTGATTGGTGGACAGCCAGCGCGCCTGCGGATTGCAGCGGTTGCGCCAGACTTCGTTGTCACTCCAGTCATCCAGGGTGATGCGGTCGCCGATGCGGAACCAGATCGCGTGGGAGTCATGCTCGTTGCGCTCGCCCAGGCCGAGCCTGGGCTTGATCATGCCGGCGCGTCCGCAGGCATCGACCACCCAGCGCGCGCGCACCCGGTGCCGGGCGCCGTCGTGCTCGTACTCGACGGTGTGCTCGGCCTCCGCGCCGTCGGCATCCGCAACCAGATCGAGCCGCCGCACGGGCGCGGTGTCACGAAACGTGATGCCGCGGCGCTGGACCTCGGCGGCAGGAAGTTTTCGAAGATGCCGCGGTCGATCTGGTAGCTCGGCACGGACAGGTGGCGGCTCGCACCGATCTCGGTGACCCGGTCGAGGTCGCGCCGCCCCTCCGAGAAGAAGAAGCGGAAACCGAACTTGGTCAACTGCTCCTGCTGCAGGTGCTCACGCAACCCGAGAACATGGGAGAAGTAGTGCGCCCCGATCTCCACGGTCGATTCGCCAACCTTGTGCGCCGCCTCCGGCCACGGCAGGGTCTTGCGTTCGAGCACGAGNATGTCGATGTCGGGGAGTTGGCCGCGCAACTGCAGCGCAAGCGAGAGACCGGCCAGGCCGCCACCGAGTATGACCACGTCGTGCCGGCTGTCAGTTGAGTCTGTCATCGTCGTTCCGTTTCGATACTGCCACGCCGACCGCGCCCTCGGTCGGCACGCCGGATCAGCTTTGACCCGGCGCGCCGGAGGCAAGTTCAAGCGCCAGGCACTGGCCGCCGGACAGCGCCTGACGGCAGCTGCCCCGTTCGTCACGCGCCAGCATCTCGAGCAGCCGCGCACCGTCGCCCAGGCCGCCCGCGGCCAGCGCACGCCCGGGCCGGGTGCGCGGTTCACACGCCCCGCACCCGGCCGCGTTATCGAGCACCCAGGTCAGGGATGCCACGGCATCCGGCGAAGCCTGCGGTGTCAGTATCAGCGCGGACGCCACTGGCGTCTGCCGCCCGATCGTGGCAGTCAGCGGGCCGGTGGCCGCCGTCTCGCAGGCGACGAACAGCACGCCGCGCTGCTCCACCGTGCACAGCATCAGTGCCTCCAGCAACCCGGTCGCGAAGCTCGCGGACCCTGCCGCCACCGCGGTATTCGCGCGCATGCACTGTACCGCCATGCTCCACATGCCCGCCGGCGCGTTGTGGATGGAGTTCAGGAAGCGCGTGGGCGATACCTGCCGCGGCGTTTCCGCCAGCGTGCGGCACATGGCATCGACGATGCCTAGGTCGCCATGCGCGGACGCGAATACGGCCAACAGTTCGTCACCGCTGCGCCGGGTGGATTCAAGCGCCATGCGCCCGGCCTCCAGCGCGAGTGCCACCGCTTCCGGCGCGCGTCGGCGATCGCCCGCGGCAAGCAACTGCGGACGCGGGACGCGTGTCGCCACGGCTTCCGGGACTTCATCGGCCCGGAATGCCGCCCGCGCCGCCGCCCAGTCCGGCAGCTGCGGGGTCCAGCAGGCCGGGCCTTCGATGTATGCCGTCGCCGTCATGACGTCGGTCCGATACCGATGGCATCGCCACCGGCGGCGTCACCGCAGCCCCAGATGAGTACACAGTTGCTGCCACCGAAGGCGAAGTTGTGGGTGGCCGCAATGCGCACGGCCCTGGCGCCCGGCGTCAACGCGACATGGGGCCAGAGTGCCGGATCCACGGCGCGGGTATTGGCCGTGCCGGGGGCGAGCCCGCTCTCCAGCGCCAGCCAGCAGAATACGCTGCCCATCACCCCCGCCGCGCCGAGCGTGTGCCCCACCATGCCCTTGCTCGAACTCGCGTGGGTCGCCGCCGTGTAGCGCCGCGTCAGCAGGCGCGACTCCACTTCGTCATTCTGGCGCGTTGCGGTGCCGTGCAGCTGCACATGGTCGATACGGTCGGTGTCGATGCCTGCGCGTGCAAGCGCGTCGGCGAGCGCGAGTTCGGCGCCGGCGCCCTCGGGATCGGGCGCGCTGAGGTGGTGGGCATCACTCGACTCCCCGTGGCCGAGGAGCTGCAGTGGCCCGCACCCGCGCTCGAGCAACGCGAACGCAGCCGCCTCGCCGAGGTTGATGCCGGCGCGCTCGGCCGCGAAGGGCGTACAGGGCTGCGCCGATACCAGTTCGAGGGCATTGAAGCCGAACAGGGTGCTGGCGCACAGGCTGTCGACACCGCCGACGAGGACCGCATCGACAACGCCCAGATGGAGCATGCGTGCCGCCGTGCAGAAGGCCTTGGCACTCGACGAACAGGCGGTCGACACGGTCATCCCGGGCCCGGTGAGCGCAAGGGCCGCCTGGATGAACGCCGTCAGCGAATCGATCGACTGCAGCTCGGGCGACGCCACGCCGCAGGGAAACGTGCCGTCGGCGGCGAGCATCCGGTAGGCGTCTTCGGTGGTCCCGATGCTCGCGGTCGACGTCCCCATGACCACGCCCACCCGCTCGGGGCCGTGGCGATCACGCGCGGCACCGACCGCAGCGACGAAGTCGTCCCCCTGCAGACCGGCCCAGGCGAGGCGGTTGTTGCGGCAGTCCCAGCGCGCCCATTCCGCGGGCAGGGGTGCCTCCAGACCGTCGACGTGCCCGACCCAGGTGGTCAGCGGTTCGACCATGGGCAGGGCGCCGAAGTCATCCGGCTGCAGGGGCTTGAGGCCGCTGCGGTTGGCGCGCATGGCGCCGTAGGTGACGTCCCGGCCCCGCCCGAGGGCCGAAGTCACCGTCCAGGCGCTGACGTGGACAGGTGTCATCCGGCTCCGCGCTATTGCTCCGGCCCCAGTTGCGCCAGCGCCTGCTCCAGGCGTTCCACGGTGCGCTCGACATGGTCGAGCTTGTCCAGGCCGAACAGGCCGATGCGGAACGCCTGGTAGTCGTCGGGTTCGTCGCACATCAGCGGAACGCCGCCGGCGACCTGCAGGCCGGCCTCCGCAAAACGCCCGACCAGCCCCGCATCGCGCGTGTAGCTGACAATCACGCTGGCCGCCTGAAAGCCCTCGGCGGCAACGCTGGCGTACCCGTGGCGCTCCAGCGCGGCCCGCACATGCCGGCCGAGCGACTCCTGACGCTTGCGCATGCGCTCGAGGCCGCGCGCTTCGGTCTCCTGCATGACCTCGCGCAGCCGGCGCAGGCCATCCGTGGGCATGGTTGCGTGGTAGGCGTGGCCGCCCCCCTCGTAGGTCTCCATGATCTGCAGCCACTTGCGCAGATCCATGGAGAAACTCGTGCTGGTGGTCTCTTCGATGCGCTCGCGGGCCGCCGCGCTGAGCATGACCATGGCGCAGCAGGGCGTGCCGGTCCAGCCCTTCTGCGGCGCCGTCACCAGCACGTCGACGCCCAGGTCCTGCATGTCCACCCAGACCGCGCCGGAAGCAATGCAGTCGAGCACGAACAGGCCGCCGACCTCGTGCACCGTGGCGGCAACCCGGCGCAGATAGTCATCGGGCAGCAGCAGGCCGGCCGAGGTCTCGACATGGGGCGCGCAGACCACGTCGGGGCGCTGTTCCCGAATGCGCGCCTCGACCTCCTCGATCGGCGCGGGCGCGAACGGCGCGCGTGCACCCTCCGCCGTCTGGCGGGCCTTGAGCACGCCCGCGTCGGCGGGGATCGCGCCCATCTCGAAGATCTGGGTCCAGCGGTAGCTGAACCAGCCGTTGCGGATGACCAGGCAGTTGCGGCCGGTGGCGAACTGCCGGGCCACGGCTTCCATGCCGAACGTGCCGCTTCCCGGCACAATGACCGCCGAATGCGCGTGGTACACCCGCTTGAGCGCTGCGGAGAGATCGCGCATGACCTCCTGAAAGGCCGCGGACATGTGATTCAGGGAGCGATCGGTGTAGACCACCGAGTACTCGAGCAGGCCGTGAGGATCCACGGGATCGGGCCAGGCAGCGGTCATACTGACAGTCTCCTCGGATTTCCGAATGGCACCCCAGAATACATCATCGGGCGCTGGATCGCGGACAGGCGGTGGTGCTCACGCCAGGGCGTCGACGCCGAACTCGATGGCGACGATGCCGGCGACGTCGATGTCCTCGTCCGCCGGGCTGAGCGAGCGCCGGATGTGGCGCGCCGGTGTGGCGGCATCGGCCGCCGCCTCGGCGGCGAGGTTGAGCACGACACGCTTCTGGTAGAACGCCCCGCCGGGCGTGCGCACGAGCAGGACCGTGGGCTGAATGCGCGCATCCGGGCGTGAACCGATGACGATGCCGACGGCCCCATTGTCGAGCTCGACCAGGCAGCCGGGTGGATAGATGCCCACACAGCGGATGAACTCCTGCACCAGGCGCGCACCGAAACTCTGCTCCGCACCGTTGTAGAGGCGCTGCAGGGCCTGGTCGGCGGGCAGCGCCGCACGGTAGACGCGATCGCTGGTCAGGGCATCGTAGGCATTGGCCAGCGCCACCACGCGCACGTGCAACGGGATCTGCACCCCGCTCAGGCCGGCGGGATAACCGCTGCCGTCGAGGCGCTCGTGGTGCTGGCGCACGATGGCGAGCACGGCCGGCGCGAAGTCTCCCTTTTCGACCAGGATCTCGTAACCATCCTGCGGGTGGCGGTGGAGGACACCCCACTCGGCGGCAGTCAACGGCTCCGGCTTGTCGAGGAGGGCGCGCGGCGTGCAGATCTTGCCGATATCGTGGAGCAGCGCACCGAGCCCGATGTGTTCGAGCTCCTCGCGCTCGAGACCCAGATGGGCCCCGAAGCTCAGGGCAAGAATGCAGACATTGACCGAGTGCACCGATGTCTCGGCATCGCGGTCGTCGAGATTCGACAGCCAGAGCGCGGCCCCCGGATTGCGGGTGACGGTCTGCAGCATATCGGCGACGACCGCGCGGCCCGTGGATTCGTCCGGGATCTCGCCGTGATCCGGGTCGCGAAACACGGCCTCCACGAACCGACGGGTCTGGCTGTGACTCTCCCATGCCCGGCGCAGCAGCTTGCGAAAGCGACTGGTATCGGGCTGGCGGTGCGCGCTGAAGGCATCCGCCGTATCCAGCTCGGGGCGCTGTTCGGCCAGGCGGGCATCCTGCTCGGCGGCCGTGGCCGGATCGTCGAGCGCGCGCAGCGCCGCCGCCGTACTGCGCGCCGGATCGATGTAGACGTGGTGACAGTAGGAGCGCAGGACTTCGAGTTCCTCATCGTCGGCAATGCGAAACCCCTGGAACATCAGCGGAATCTCCGTCCACGGGCGATCGGGTTCAGCTACGTAGAGGCCGTAACACAGGTCGGTGACCGCGACCTGACGCAGATGATTCACACTGATCATGACAGCAGTTGCACTCCTTCCGGGATTGGTGCGATGACCCTGTCGGCACGATACCGCGTTCGCCCGATTGCAGCCATGGGGCGCGGGTGAACCCAGCGCCGGGCGCGTGAGTCTCAGTCATTACATCCCGTTGCCCACGAGTCACGAATGAATGCTCGTGCAGTTGCCATCAAGGCCGGACCGGGGGAGGATTCGAACATGGACCGACGCGAGTTCCTCAGCCTGACCCTGGGCGCGGGTGCCGCCCTGCTGCTGCCGCCCGGTGCGGCATGGGCGGCGGACGCACCGCAAGAGCATCATCGCGTGACCGCCGCATTCTGGGATCTGCGACCGCTCACCCATGGTCCGGAATTCTGGCGCCCGCATGTCTCGGCCGCGGCCTGGGATGTGCTGTTCCGCCATCGCACCGAGCGGGCATTCTCCAGTCCGCTGGACAGCCTGTACGAGGCCGGCACGTACGTCTGCGCGGCCTGCCACCTGCCACTGTTCCCGGCATCGACGAAGTACGACAGCCGCACCGGCTGGCCGAGTTTTCATCAACCGTTCGCCGGCCACCTGGTGACCCGGAAGGACAGGCGCTTCTTCATGTCGCGCACCGAGTATCACTGCATCCGCTGTGGCGGGCATCAGGGGCATGTCTTCAACGACGGCCCCGAGCCGACCGGCGAGCGCTGGTGCAACAACGGCCTGGCGCTGCGCTTCGTGCCCGCCGACGAATCCCTGCCGCGCCTGCGAGGCTGAACCATGACCATCCGCATGACCACACGATTCGCCCTGGCCGCCGTGCTGCTGCTGGCCGCTGCGCATACGCCGGCAGGGTCGGACGCACACGAGGAGCGCGCCACCGCCCTCTTCGCCGGGGGCTGTTTCTGGTGTGTCGAGGAGGCGTTCAGCAAGGTCGAGGGTGTACACGAACACGTTTCCGGGTTCGCCGGCGGACACGTCGAGAACCCGGCGTACGAGGAGGTGGTCGAAGGCGGCACCGGGCATCATGAAGTCGTGCAGGTGATCTACGACCCGAGCGTGGTCAGCTACGAGGAACTGCTCCACGTCTTCTGGCGCAACATCGACCCGCTCGACGCCGGCGGCCAGTTCTGTGATCGCGGTGAGCCCTACCAGTCGGCGATCTTCGTCGCCAGCGAAGCCGAACGCGAGGCCGCCACCGCCTCGCGCGACGCCATCGACAACTCCGGGCGCTTCGATGAGCCGATCGTCACGGCCATCCGCGAAGCAGCACCCTTCTACCCGGCCGAGGAGTTCCACCAGAACTACTTCGAGAAGCGTCCGCTGCGCTATCGCTTCTACGTCACCGCCTGCGGTCGCTACAATCGGCTCGACGACCTCTGGGGCGAAGAGGCGCGGCCGGGCTCGGGCTGAGCCGGCCGGCATGTTCCGCAGGCAGCAGCCTACAGCCGCTGCGCCAGTTCACGGCCCTCCAGAATCGCCATCACCACCAGGCGGGGCGCCACGCAGTCACCGATGGTGTGCACAGGCATCCCGCTACCGGCGAGTTCAGCAGCGAGTTCCGTCTGCGCCTCGGTGATGGTGGCGGTCACGAGTGTGTCGGCTTCGATGCGCGCGGTCTCGCCGTCGAGCAGGTTGATCACGTCGGCCGCATCGCCGTGCCAGGCCGTGATGGCGCTGTCACCGATCTCGCGCACCCCGAGGCGTTTCAGGCGCGCGCGCAGCGGCCCGTCCGCGGCCGTGCGCGCGAGTTCGACACCGATCGTCGGGTGGCGCGTGACCACGGTGACCTCATGCCCCGCCTCCGCCAGATGCCAGGCCGTGCCCGCCCCGTGCCAGTGGCCGAGATCGTCGAGTACGATCACGCGCTGGCCGGGGTGCGCGGAACGTCCCATGACATCTTCCACCGGGACGACACTCCCGTGTTCACAGCCCGGCAGACGGTCGACATGCGGCAGGGCTCTCTGGAACGCATTGTCGGCCGGTTGCGAACCGGTGGCGCAGACCACGGCGTCGGCACCGTAGCCGGGCACATCAGCGGCTTCGATCGGCGTGTTGTAGTGGACGGCGACGCCCAGGCGCTCGAGCTCGTGCCGCCACCAGGCGATCAGCTCGGTGATCTGCCCGCGCCGCGGCTGCAGGCCGGCGTAGCGGAAGCGCCCGCCGAGTTCGGGGCCGGCCTCGGCCAGGGTGACATCATGACCCCGCTCGGCGGCCACGCGCGCCGCCTCCAGCCCGGCCGGCCCGCCACCGACCACCAGGATGCGGCGTGGCGACTGCGTCGGCGTGAACCGATCCCCGCCCCATTCGAACTCGCGCCCCGCGGAGGGATTGACCAGGCAGGAGATCCAGTAGTCGCGGTAGCGCCGGCCCCAGCACATCTGGTTGCAGGACAGGCACGGACGAATTTCCCCGTCGCGACCCGTGCGCGCCTTGCGGGCCAGGTGCGGGTCGGCAATCTGCCCGCGCACGATCGAGACCAGGTCCGCCTGGCCGGCGCCGACAATGGCATCCGCATTCTCCGCCGTGCGCACGTGACTTTCGCACTGCACGCGCGCATGCCGGGTGACCTGCTTCAGTGCCTCGGCGAACGGGGCCCCGAGCTTGTCCGCGTAGAGCACGGTCGGCATCAGCGGGTAGAAGTCGAAGTAGCTGCCGGTGCCGCAGGTGACGTAGTCCATGAGCGCACGTTCATCGTGCCAGGCCACGATCTCCTGCATCGCCTCGACCGACAGCGAGACTTCCACCTCCGGATGCATGTTGACGGCAAGACCGATGATGAAGTCATCCCCGCAACGCTTGCGGATGCGCTCGAGCAGCGTCGACGAGAAGCGCATGCGGTTGGTGAACGAGCCGCCCCAGCGATCCGTGCGCCGATTCGACCAGGGCGTCCAGAACTGGTCGATGAGTGCATGATAGGTGGCGAACAGCTCGACGCCGTCGAAGCCGGATTCATGCGCCCGCCACGCTGCATTTTCGAAGCACTGGATGGTTTCCTCGATCTCGGCCTCGCCCATGGCGTGGCTGCCATCGGAATCGTGGAACGAGGGCATGCCGGAGGGCGACCAGGCGGCGTGGAACGCGTTGTCGTAATCGCCGTGCTGGCCGACATGATAGAGCTGCTGGAGGATGACCGTGCCGTGCTGCTTCACCGCCTCGGTGATGCGGCGGAAACCGGGAATGACAGCATCATCGCAGGGGCGGTAGTTGCGCGCGGTGAGCACGGCGGCCGGATGGACCGGCATCGGCTCGGTGACGATCATGCCGGCGCCGCCACGCGCGCGCTCCTCGTAATACCCGCGGTGGCGCTCGCCCGGCAGTCCGCCCTCGGCCATGTTGGCCGTGTGCGCGCCGAAGGTCAGGCGGTTCCTGAGCGTGTGGCCGCGCAGATCGAGAGGGGAGAAGAGATGGCGATAGGTGGTGTCTGTCATTGCGATCTCCCGGACTTCGTGCCGAACTGCGTGACCGCTCGCCTAGAGCACCTCGTCAAGCGCCGCGATCGCGCGCGTGACTTCGTCGGGATCGGTGTAGTGGACGAAACTCAGGCGCAGCACACCGTGCTCGGGATCGATGCCGAGGGCCTCGAGCAGGCGCACGGCGTAGAAGTGACCGCCACCGGCCATGATGCCGTGACCGGCAAGCGCCTGTGCCACCTCGAGGCCGGGTCGGTCGAGATGCAGCGAGAGCGTCGGCACGCGGGCGTCGGGATCATCCGCGCCGAGCAGGCGTACGTCCCCACGCGCGCGCAGGTACTCCAGCAGCGGCTGCATCAGGTTGCGCTCATGGGCCGTCTGCAGTGCGTGTACGGCCCGTGCGCGCTCGTGGGGTGACGCCGTGGCGGCGCCGTCGTGATGCGCGTGCAGGGCGTCGATGTAATCGGCCATGCCCGCACTCGCGGCCACCTGCGCATGATCCGGTCCGGCCGGTGTGAACCGCTTCACGGGATCCGCGGCGTTGAAGTAGTGACCCTGGCTGGGCAGGCGCGCGGCGAGGTTGCGGCGAATCGTCATGATCCCCTGATGGGGGCCATAGGTCTTGTAGCTGGAGAAGAGATAGATATCGGTGCCGAGGGCATCCACGTCCGGGAAACCATGGGGCGCATACGAGACGCCATCCACGCAAGTGACGGCGCCCACGGCGCGGGCCAGCGCGCAGATCTCGGCGACGGGATTGACCGTGCCCAGGATGTTGGAGCAGTGCGGGAAGCACACGAGTGCGACATCGTCATCGAGCACAGCGGACAGACCCTCGATGGCGAGATTGCCGGTTTGCGGGTCCATGTGCCATTCGCGCACGTCGATGCCGCGGTCCACGAGCCGCCGCCAGACCCCGGAGTTGGCCTCGTGATCCTGGTCGGTCACCACGACCGCATCGCCCGGCCCGAGCATGGCGGCGAACGCCTGCGCCAGAACGTAGGTGTTCTGGCTGGTCGAAGGCCCGAAGTGCAGTTCGTCGACGCCGACGTTGAGCATCGCTGCCAGGCGTTCACGCGCCTCGTCCATTTCGGCCCCCGCCGCGCGTGAGGCCGCGTACGGGCCATAAGGCTGTACCTTGCGCGTGCGGTAGTAGCGCTGCAGGCGTGCGATGACCGGGGCGCACGCATAGGAACCGCCCGCGTTCTCGAAGAAGGCCTGGCCCTCCAGGTCCGGCTCACTGAAGGCGGGAAACTGCGCGCGGACGAATTCCAGGTCGAGGGCAGGCATGGACGGGCTCCGGCAGCGGGGGATTGCGTTCGTGCACAGGGTACAGCGTCAGCGTTGCCGTATGACAGGCAACTCGCAACGCGCAACTCGAACCACAATCCATGCACCGGGGCGGGATCGACCCGCCCCGGTGCACCGCGGTCAGGCCTCGCCGGGCAGGCTGGGGCCNTCCTCGATCGACAGCAGCGACGCGTTGCCGCCCGANGCGGTCGTGTCCACCGATAGCGAGCGCTCGTGGACGAAGCGGTGCAGGTAGTGCGGGCTGCTGGCCACGGGCTGACCCTGCTCGAGGTGGTCATCCGCGGTGAGGGGCTGCTCGCGGAACAGCACCAGCGGGCGCAACGGCCCATCGGTATTGGCCAGAACGGCCGCGGTTTCGCGCGCCGTCCGGGCCTCGCCCGCGAGCGCCACGACGTCGATCTCCGGCGCACCCACCAGTTCGGACAGCGTTGCGTCCTCGCCCGGCTCTACCGCCTGCACGGCCTGTTTGGGCACCCCCGCCTTGTGCAGCACGCCGGCAACGGCCGCGGCCGCACCCTGCTCCGGATGCCAGAGGATGGCGGTATTGCCGGCCGCGAGGGCGGCCCCGGCCTGGGCAATCAGGTTGCCGAGACCGCGCTCGCCGTCCAGCGCCAGGCACGCCACCGTACCCTTCGGCCACATCGAGAGCTCGTTGCGCTCGCCCGTGGGGCCGGTGAGCTGGATCGGCGTCACGAACTCCGCCTCGACCTGTGCTGCATAGACGCGGAGATAGTCGCCACCGCGACGCGCCTCACCGTCCCCGGCCGCCTTGCACGCAAGGACCGCCTTCGGTTCGGCTTCGAACGCCTCGGCCGCGCGCTCGAGCACTGCCGCACGCGCTGCGGGCCCCTCGTGCCACTCCGAGCCGTTGTTCCCCACTGTCTCCAGGGCGCGCGTGAGGTCGGCGCCCGCAACAGCCGGATCGGCCACGCCGGTGGCGCCATTGCCGGTGACGGGCGCCGCGACTCCTGCACCGTTCACGGCGCGATCAGCGACGAAGCGATGGAGATACATGGGGCCACCCGCCTTCGGGCCGGTCCCGGACAGCCCCTGCCCGCCGAAGGGCTGCACGCCGACGATGGCGCCGATCTGGTTACGGTTGACGTAGTTGTTGCCGACACGGGCGCGCTGGTAGCACTGTTTCCACATCTCGTCGATGCGGCTGTGCACGCCCATGGTCAGGCCGTAACCGGTGGCGTTGATGGCATCGAGCACCTGGTCGAGGCGATCGGCGCGATAGCGCACGACGTGCAGCACCGGCCCGAAGACCTCGCGCTTGAGCTGCTCGATCGATTCGATCTCGAAGGCCGCCGGGGTGACGAAGCTGCCGTTGCCGGTCGCCGGTCCGAGCCGCGCGCGCCGGATCTCCGTGGCCTCGCCGAGCATGCGCTTGATGTGATCATTGATCATCTTCTGCGCGTTGTCGTCGATCACCGGCCCCACGTCGGTCGAGATCAGTTGCGGATCGCTGACCAGCAGTTCATCCATGGCGCCGCCGATCATCTCGATCGTCTGGTCGGCCACGTCCTCCTGCACGAACAGTACGCGCAAAGCGGAGCAGCGCTGGCCCGCGTTCTGGAAGGCGCTGATGACGACATCGCGGGTGACCTGCTCGGTCAGCGCCGTGGAATCGACGATCATCGCGTTCTGGCCACCGGTCTCGGCGATCAGCGGCGCGATCGGGCCATCGCGGCGTGCCAGCGCCCGATTGATCGCCTGCGCGGTCTCCGTGGAACCGGTGAAGCACACGCCCGTGATGCGCGGGTCGGCGGTGAGCTTGCCGCCCACGCGCCGGCCGTCGCCCGGAATGAGGTGCAGCACCGCCTGCGGGATGCCCGCCTCGTGCAGCAGTTGCACGGCCTCGGCCGCGATCAGCGGACTCTGCTCAGCCGGCTTGGCGAGCACCGAGTTGCCGGCGACCAGCGCTGCGGTGACCTGGCCGTTGAAGATGGCAAACGGCAGGTTCCAGGGGCTGATGCAGCAGAAGACGCCCCCGCCCTGCAGGTGGATCCGCCGATCGGCGCCGATCGGTGCCCGCAACTGGATCTCGCCCGCCAGATCGGATTTTGCGCGCTGGGCATAGTAGCGACAGAAATCTACCGCCTCGCGCACCTCGGATACCGCATCATTGAGCGTCTTGCCGACTTCCTCGACCAGCAGGCCGAGCAGCGGCGTCATGCGTTCCTCCATGAGGTCCGCCGCCCGCTCCAGACACGCGGCGCGTTCGGCGACCGGCGTCGCGGCCCAGTCCCGGGCGGCTTCGCGGGCTTTCGTGATCGCCGTCTCGATCTGCTCGTCGGTGGCCTCGGTGGTTTCCCCGATCACGCGCGCACGATCGTGGGGGGCCCGCACCTCGCGCGCATCCTGGCCCGCGACGACCTCGCCGTTGATGATCGGGTCCGCCCGCCGGGGGCCGCTCGTTGCCGCCTCCATGCCCTCCTTCAGGCCCTGCAGTTCGGTCCGGTCCGTCAGGTCGACGCCGAATGCATTGATGCGCTCGGAGCCGAACAGGTCACGCGGCAGCGGAATCTTCGGGTGCGGGATGCGCGACAGCGCCTTCACCTGCAACACGGGATCGGCGATGAGCTCGTCAATCTGCAGGGACTCGTCCTGGATGCGGTTGATGAAGGAGCTGTTGGCGCCGTTCTCGAGCAGGCGCCGCACCAGGTAGGCGAGCAGATCCTCGTGCTGGCCAACCGGCGCATAGATGCGGCAACCCGCGCCCATGCGGTCATGCTCGATGACGCGCTCGTAGAGATCCTCGCCCATGCCGTGCAGACGCTGGAACTCGAAGTCGCGATTGTCGCCGGCGAACTCGAGGACACTGGCGATCGAGTGGGCGTTGTGTGTGGCCAGCTGCGGGTAGAAGGCATCGGTGTTGGCGAACAGCTTGCGCGCGCAGGCGAGATAGGAGACGTCCGTGTTCACCTTGCGCGTGAACACGGGGTAGTCCTCGACCCCCATTTCCTGCGCGCGCTTGATCTCCATGTCCCAGTAGGCGCCCTTGACCAGGCGCACCATGAATCGACGGCCGTGGCGACGGCCCATGTCCGCCAGTACGTCGAGCACATACGGCGCGCGCTTCTGGTAGGCCTGCACCACCACGCCGAAGCCCTGCCAGTCCTTGAGCTCCGGGTCGCCCGAGATGGCCTCGATGCAGTCCAGGGAGATGTCCAGTCGATCGGCTTCCTCGGCGTCGATGTTCAGGCCGATGTCATGCTTCGCCGCCTCCACGCACAGCGCCCGCAGCCGCGGCAGCAGTTCGTCCATCACGCGTTCGTGGTTGGCCACCTCGTAGCGCGGATGGAGGGCGGAGAGCTTGACCGAGATGCCCGGCCCCTCGATGGGCCCGCGCCCCTGTGCCGTGGCGCCGATGCGCTGAATCGCATGCCGATAGCTGCCGAAGTAGTCCTTGGCATCGGCCATGGTGCGCGCGGCTTCACCGAGCATGTCGTAGGAGTAGCTGTAACCGCGCTTCTCCCACTTGCCGGCGCGCTCGATGGCCTTCTCGATGGTACGGCCCATGACGAATTGGCGGCCCATGATCTTCATGGCCTGGTTGACCGATTCGCGCACGACGGGCTCGCCGAGGCGGGCTACCAGGCGGCGCAGGGCGGCATCGGGTGAACGCCCTGCGGCGTTGTGCATGCCGACGACCCGTCCGGTGAGCATCAGCGCCCAGGTCGATGCATTCACGAACAACGACCGCGAGTGGCCGAGGTGCTGCTTCCAGTCGGCGCTGCCGAGCTTGTCGCGAATCAGTCGCTCGCGGGTCTCGGAGTCGGGGATGCGCAGCAGGGCCTCNGCGATGCACATCAACAGCACGCCCTCATGGGTCGACAGCCCGTATTCATGGAGGAAGGCGTCGATGCCGCCCTGGTGCGCGCTGTCCTCACGTACCGCCTTGACCAGAGAGTAGGCGTAATCATGGACACGCTGGCGACTCTCCTCGGAGAGATCGAGCTGCGCCATGAGGTCGTTGATGCAGGCGGTCTCGTCGGCCCGGTAGTGGCGATCGAGCGCCGCCCGGGGCGCGTCACGCTCGGGCAGTGGGGTCTTGAATACCATCGTTGAGGACATGGGCATACCCGTTTCTTCAGTTGTGGGTGCCTGGCCGGCATTCCGCCGGACCGGGGCTGCGGTTTCGGGACAGAAGGTCGCGATGTGCAGGACGTGTGGCGAGCGCGCATGCGATCGCCTGCNTTGCGTTGCACGACGTGCTGCGANCCCCGCCGGGACGAGCGCCGACGCCGGCGGCATGGCATCGCCGCACATCACTGGGCCACGTCCAGTACGGGTGCGCCGGGATCGGCATCGAAGCGCTGGCGGTGGCGGCCTTCGCGGAAGGCGTGGAATGACTGCTCCATGGTGTGATCCGGCCAGAGGTAGGTCACCTCACCGGTGCGGGGCCGCAAGATGGCCGTGTAGATCGTGCCGAAGCCATTGGCGTACGCGCGCGTGTACAGCGGCGGGCGCAGAAAGTGGGCAATCAGGCGCTCGCGGGTCATGGTGGCGTCCTGCAAGCGGAAATAGAGGAAGCGTTCGCGCTCCAGCGTGGCGGTGGCGTGGGCGAAGTCGTGCCAGTCAATGCGGCCCTGATGGTTGGCCGCCACCGGCACCTTGCGGATGACCGTCTCCCGGTCGGGTGCCAGGTAGGCAGTGGCGAACCGACCGGCACGATCGACCAGGGTCACGTTGTAGGCCATGTGGCTGGGCAGGCGTTTCAGGGCAGCGCAGGCCTCGGGCACATTGGCGCAGAACTCGAGTACATAGCGCAGGATCAGCGGAATGCCGAAGCCCTCGCCCATGACCTTGCGTCCTCCGAAGGTCAGCGAGGCGGCGAGCCCATCCTCGTTCACGCCATCAAGGGCGCCCCAGAGGCAGTCGGTGGAGGCAATCACCTGCCGCCCGTTCCAGCTCGAGTGCAGCACAACGCCTTCGCAACTGCCGGGCGCATAGTCGTAGTTGCGGATCAACAGCGGTTCATCGTGCAGCCAGACGACCTGGCTGCAGCCGGTCACATAGGCCGGCGGACACCACAGGCTGAGACACCGCGCTTCGAGGTCGCCACCGCCCGCGAGCTCGCAAGCGGTTTCGTAGCTCGGCAGGAGTTCCGGCATGTGCGTGCGCAACTGACGCAAAGAGGCCGCGTACGTCGGCCGCCAGTCCATGCCCTCGGACACGAACCACTGCCGATACGCAGGCCAGAAGTCGCCGAACAGACGCGCCCATTCGGGCCCCATCCGTTGCTCGGCAACCGCTTCAAAGGTCAGTTCCACGTGTGCTGTTCTCCCCGATCCGGTTGCACCTGCTCCGTGCGCGCCAGCGCATGACTGCATGCGGCTGGCCCGCGAGTGCACCGGGACCCCGTGGCCCCTGGTCCGGGATTCGTCAGAAGATCTTGAACGCTCCGGGGCCGGCGGGCTGGCGCGCCTGCTCGACCGGTGCACGCCCTGCATACTGATCCTTCACGCCGGAGATCCAGCGCTTCGCCCGCTGGTTCAGGCGAAAGCCCTTGGTCATCAGACGCCCACGGGTGATCAGAATTCCCAGATCGGCACCTTCATAGCGGACATCCCCCGGGCCGGCGATGCGCAGAAAGAAGCACTCGTCCTCGTTTTCCACCGCGCGCCGGTGATAGTCGAAGCGATCGAACAC
>SL_3KL_010_SEDDRAFT_10001142_pt1 | contig 23788 bp, 21 predicted proteins | sample SodLakKL_010_SED_2_FD_10381 | JGI IMG/M metagenome (IMG submission 10381) | reverse complement strand
CCAGCAATATAGAAATCTAATTGATTTTCATTCAAATCAACTAAAAGGATGTATTTTGGCTCTTTTTTGATAAATTCCTTTGAGAAGAACCACTTCACTGGGATAGTGGCATCCAACATTTGACTACTTCCACCATTTAAAACAATGGTTAAATCATTTTTCTTTTCCATTACATGTTGCCCACCTACTTTACTCAGTGGGACTTTTTTTGGTTATTATTTGATTCTATATTGTTAATGATCTTTTTTAAAAATATTTTTATATAGTAGCATATATAAATTATTTTGTCAATAGCTGATGTTAAAGTGCATAGACATATGGCAGTTTTAAATAATAATTAAAAAAGTTAATATTGAATATATTATTTTTTTTATAAAGATTAATTAACTTATTTACATCACAATAGCGTCACAGGTTTGTTAAAAAGATGGTTTTTATTGCTTAATTATATAAAAAAATAGGCTAATATTAACCTATTTTAGTGCTCGGGAGAGTGGACGACGTTCGAACTAAAATAATTAATAATTAAAAAGGATCTCTTATAGAAATCCTTTAAATGGGTTTAAATTATACTATTTTTTTCTCTTTTCATACCAAACACAACTAAAGAAATGAAAAATAGAAATATTAGTATTATTATATTGAGTATTGCCCAAGGATAAACCAAGGAAACTCCAATAGAAATTGTTACTCCTAATACAATCGTAAGAAGTAGAAAATAAAGCCAAATTTTTTTCTCTTTTTTGTTAGCTCCCTTATACTCGCTATAATAAAATTCATTAATAAATTTATAAACTGAAAAAATAAAAATGATGTCGATAATTAACAGCGACCACAGGGAGTAATTTATTAATTTTCCTATTAAAGCTGTAATGGTTGCAAATAAAGCAAAACCAAGCAAGCTTAAAAAAATATTGCCAATGAGCTTCAGAATATCTTTTACTTGCTCTTTGAGACCCTCCTTTTTCATATTATATGTTTTTAAGGTTCTATAAACTAATTTAACTAAAAATATACTATCAGAAATATATATAAATGTCAATAACATTATAAAAATAGGCTAATATTAGCCTATTTTACGCTTGCTCGGGGACAGGGATTCGAACCCCGATTACCTGGACCAAAACCAGGTGTCCTACCATTAGACGATCCCCGAATAATTAAATGACCTACTAAATAAGTAAGTCATTTATATAATAATAAATAATAAATAATTGGTCAATACTACACCTTAGCATAACGCCTAATCGCCAATAAGCTAGCAATAATATTAATCAGTAAAATACCTAAAAATTGAATACCAAATATTAACCAGAAATTGTTAACAAAGAAAGCTAAAATATTTAAAGTATAGCCAGCAAAGAATACCTCAAGATAAGGTTGGAGTAAGGTTAAAAAGGGATAAAATAATATAATAACAATTAATACACTAATTAAAGTATAAATAAGAGCAGAAAATATAAAGGGCATGTAAATAAAGAAGTTTGAAGCTCCGACAAGGCGCATAATTTCAATTTCTTGACGATGAGTGTAAACCGATACTCTAATAGCATTATAAACTACTAATAAGCTAATAAAAATAAATAAAGCTATAATCACCATTCCAACTTCATTAATTCTTTGAGTTATATTATTTATTCGATTAACTACCAATGAATTATCAGTAAAATCTCTTGATTCAATAATTGGTGAGTCCCAGCGCTCCAGTTGTTGTATTAATAAACTGCTGTCCTCTAAATTGGTTGGATGTATTGATAAACTAGGAAGTAAAGGATTTGTGTCTAGTTCCCTTAAAGCTTGCATAATGTCAGCATTATCAATATTTTCTTGTTTAAAAGACTCTAAAGCTGCTTGGCGAGATATATAGTTAATTGATCTAACTTCAGGTAAGGCAGAAATTTCTTGCCTCAGGCTACTTATTTGCTCTTCACTAGCGTCGGCAGTTAAGTATAAGCTAACGTCCATTCGTTCTTTTATAGCTTCAACTGCATGATCACTAACAACTCTTACGGTCAAAAGCATATTAATTGAAAGAAGGGCTAAAAGCAAAATTGTAATAGTAGCCATTGATAACCAAACATTTCTAACAATATCTTGGAAACTAAATTTTATAATACGAAGTAATGAAAGCATAAAATTATAATAAATATTTACCTTTAGCTTGATCGTTAACAATTCTACCTTTATCCATAGTAATTACACGTTTACTTAAACGATTAACTATTTCTTTATTATGAGTAACTAAAATTACTGTAGTACCAAAATTATTTATTCTCAGTAGTAAGTCAATAATTTCACCTGCATTAATGGCATCTAAATTACCCGTGGGCTCATCAGCTAATAATATTCTTGGTTGATGAACTAATGCTCTAGCAATAGCCGCTCTTTGTTTTTCTCCACCGGAGACTTCGCCTGGATAGCGCCTTGCTTTGTCTTCTAGGCCGACAATTTTTAAAACATTTTTAACCACCTTATTAATTTTTCCTGGACTAGCTCCACAAACTTGCAAAGCAAAAGCAACATTTTCCTCTAAAGTTTTCTTTGATAATAATTTAAAGTCTTGAAAAATAACGCCAATTTGTCTTCTTAAATGTGGAACATCACTTTTTGATATTTTACTTATATCCCAATCGCCAATTACTACTTGACCTTGATCAGCTTTTTCTTCTCCAATTAAAATTCGAACTAGGGTAGTTTTTCCCGCTCCTGATTGCCCAACAATGGAAACAAACTCACCAGCTTTTATATTTAAGCTGACATTGTCTAGAACTTTATTTTTTTTATAATAACTCCTGGAAACATTTTTTATTTTTATCATAATTTTAATTAATCTTGTAATTGTCTTAAAGCATAATTAACTAATCTCTCATGATCGTTGTAGCTTAAATCCCTATTTTCAGAAGCAAAAGTAACAATAATTAAATTATCATCACCGTTTTGCACACGACTAAATAAACAGTACCCGGAAGCGTTAATGAAACCAGTTTTAGCAGCATTTATTGGCAATGTTCCATAGCGCATCAACTGATTGGTATTGCTAACTCTAAATGATCGATTGGTATTTACAGTTCTAAAGGAATGAGCATGAGTAGTGCTAATCTCTCTTAAAAGTGAGTTTTTTAAAACCTCTTTCATTATTATAGCATAATCTTGTGGCGAACTCACATTATCTCTAGAAAGTCCTGTTGGTTCAACAAATCTAGTTTGCTGGGCTCCCCAGACTTCAGCAAAAATATTCATTCTGGCTATAAATTCTTGTCTATCTAAACCACTGGCTCTCACTAAAGTTTCCATTGTATTATTAGCTGAACCGACTAATGATGAATAAAGTAGATCTTTTACTGTTAATACTTCTCCATTTCTCACCCTTAATCTAGCCGATTCCCATGGAGCTACAAATTCATGATTATATTTTTCATCTTTATCTAAATAAACAATTTCTCTTTCTAAATCAATTCCTAGGTCAAGAAAAACTCTAGCAGCTACTAATTTAGTTAAACTTGCTAATGGTGCGACCTTATCGGCATCTTTAGCAAAAAGTATTTTATTGCTATTTTCTGATTTAACTATAGCTGATTTTGCACTAATGTTTGGCAAACTAAAATCAGCAGTAAAAACAAAATCATTATTAGCTTTAGCGACATGAAGTGGTTCTAATCTAATATTAATTATTCCTGAACCAGCAGGAGCGATTTTTTCAAAAGCGACTTTATCTAAATCAATAATACGATTAGGGTAAATTGAGCGATCTGGACCATAATCATTTATGACTACATCTACAAATTTATTATTATCACTATTGTGTACTCTAATAACTGATCCACGAGGAAAGTCAGGGGATGCAGCAAAATTACCACCTTTAAAAGCATACCAACTAGCTTCTCCGGCTAAATCAATGTCTGAATTATATAAAACAGCTAATCGAGCAAAAGAAAAATGTAAATTAGTCTCAACAGATCTTCTTTGAAAATTTTCCTTTGAAGGCAATTCTCGCCAAAGATTTGAATTACCATCTAAAAAGGAAATTTTCTTATAATAATTATTTTCTTCTGGATGGTTTATTTTTATATTTATTGGTTTTTCTCTATTGTAGTGCTCACCATTATTTTCTATATCAAACTCATATACCACACTTAAGGGAGAAAAATTCCAAGACCAGTCAAATGGCGAGGTAATTCTTTTAGCAACTAATTTAGTTTCTTTATATAAAGTGTCCTCATTGAAACTTATAATTAGTTCATCATTAAAAAAACTAAATTCTTGATTATTTCTAACTATTTTCTCCTCAATTTCTGTTAAATTTTCACTAGCATTAAGAGGCAAGAAGCTGAGAAAAAAATAAGCAAAAGAAATAATAAAAAAATATAACAATTTTGTTTTCATAGTATTTTTATTTAACTATTAAAAAAATAATCTAACCATTTCTGCCAATTAGCTTTAGTTTCTTTTTCTAGTTCTTCCTTTGGATTTGAAGTGTCTAATCCTTCAATCACAATCACTTCCTCACCAGGACTTTTAAGACCTAAATTTAAACGAGCAACTTCTTGTTGACCGCTATCTGATTCTAAATAAGAAAGCATTTCTATTAACTCTTTATTTTTTGATTGAAACTCCTCTATTTCTTGTTTAATGGATTCTATTTCTTGATCAACCACTCTTTTTTGACTGAAATTTTTAGCTAGAGGAAAAAAAGCAAAAAAAATAAAAATTAAAATAACTAAAGTTAAAAATTTAGGTTTAAAAAGAAAGCTAAATCTTGTTTTTTTTTGATTACTTTGTCTTCTCTTTATTTTTTGATAATCATTTTTAGTCATAAAAATTTTTGCTTCTATATTTTATCATTAAAAGAATAAAACAACAAACACCTTAATTTTTATTTTTTCTAGTCTTTGGTGTTACCCAAAAACCCATATATTTTCCTCTCATTAACCTAATTTGTGCATCAATACAAGGAATAGCGCCAAATAAAATAATAGTAACGGGAATGAAAACCCATTCCAAAATCATTAAAAATTTCTTAAACAAAGGTATATTTTCTGGTTTTTTAGGTAAGAGTAAAAAAGAAATTATAGAGGAAGTAAAAAGTCCAACCATAGCAAATGTCATAAAATAACTAGTTATTGTCGGTAAATTACCTGACAAAACTGTAGTAGAAAATCTTTCTCCACCTAAGATAAGGGGCATCCAACCAATTACTGCAATAATTAAAGCATTTGTCGCCCAGGAATGAAAACCATAAATTTGAATAAATATATGAGAAATTAATTTTTTTTTGTCAATTTTTTTCCATCTTTTAAAAGTATTAAACATTAAATAGGGTATATTTTCTGAACCCCAGGCCCAACGCTTTTGTTGTTTATATAAATTTTTAGCAGTTTGTAAAAAACTCTTTCCTTCAGTTATATCCATAGAAACAGGAAAATATAAAGGCACAACCCTATAGTCACCATTATAAAAAAATAAGCAATGCCAAAAAATTCTTGAATCTTCACTAACCATTTTAGTTGACCAAAAATCTATATCAACTAAAGCCCTAAAGGTCATTGAATGAGAAGAATAGGTTACTAACATCTCATCTCTTACTTGCATCATCATTTGCCAAAAAGTATTAGAAGCCGCTGCCACACGAGAAAAAAATGGGGCTTGCCAGACATTATTATGATAAACTGGCACTGGTTGATAACTAGCTCTATAAGGTGAGCTAATGCTTAGAAATTGATAAGAGAGAGCATAAAAATAACCGCTGTAAACTATAGTATCAATATCAAAAACACTAACTAATATTTTATCATAATCTAAATTTTCTTTATCAATCACTTCCTTTTTTATCTCCTTTATCGCCCAGGCCTGATTTGCTCCTTTTCCTTTAATCTCACCGGAAATATTATCGGGATGAAAAGTTATATTAAAAAAACCAAACTTATCAGCAAATTCTTCCCGTATAATTTTTGCTCTTTTTTGAGCTACACTGCCAACTCTTTCTTCCATAGCTAAAACTACTATTTTTCTTGATAAAGGATAATTATCATTAGCTATAGATTTTAAAGATGAGCGAATTATTTCAATATCTTCATTATAAGTTGGTAGGATTATTAATTGCCATAAATCATTACTTGTAATATTTTTTTTAACTAGAGAATCGATAGGTAAATTTTTTTGATCCTTTAATTCTTCACACTTTTTTTTCCAATCTATCTTATAATTTTTTTTAAGCTTATTGTAAGCAGTTATTAAATGAATAGCTAAATAAATAACTAAAAGAAGCCAATAAACATTAAAAGCGATAATAAAAAAAGCTACCCAAACTGGTTTAAAATAAGATAAAACTAGTAAAAGTAATAATGTAGAAATAGACAAAAAACCAGGAATAATTTCAAAAAACCGGTAAAGTAATCGGTTTTTTCCAGAAAGTTCTGTGGCTTTACCAATTTTTAAGTAATTCATAATTAAAATCTATAGTTTCGTTTTTTTAAAGCAAAAAAACAACGAGCACAAGCATAAACATCTACTAAGGCATTATGAGCTTCAGCAAAATCTTGTGCAAATAAACTACGATGTAGTTCACTTAAATTAGGCCATTTATAACCACCACGATTATTAGGTAATTTACAAAAATCAACAGTTGATTTCATTGTACAAATCTTTTGAGCTCTTCCTAAATTATCTTCCATTTTTAAACGATAAAATTCTGCTCCTACTATCTTTTCATCAAAACTAATATTATGAGCAACTATATATTCAGCTTTTTTAATTTCCTGAGAAAAAAACTCCATCACTTCTTTTAAGTCTTTACCTTCTTTTTTAGCTACTTCATGAGAAATGCGATGAATTTTAGTTGATTCTTCGGGAATAAAAAAACCATCGGGATATATTATATTATCATAAAAATCCCATTTTCTACCTTCACTATCAAACCAAGCCCAGGAAAGTTGAACTAAACGGGGCCAATTATCAACATCACTTGCTGGCGCTTGCCAATTAACCGGCAAACCAGTTGTTTCAGTGTCAAAAAATAAATACATATAAATTTTAGGGCGTTTTAATAAAAAAGTCGCTTAAGGAAACGACATAATGAAACTATTAAAAAACTACATTAAATCAATTTCTTCTCCTTCTTTTATTTCTCCCTCTGCTTTTTTTTGTTCATTGGACTCTTCATTGTTATTTTCTGAATCCTTTTTAGTTATTTCTTTTTTTTCTGTTTTTGGTCTACCTTTAAAATCAACAGGACTTAGATTTTTTAAGGAATTAAGAGAAATACTTTTTTCCTTAATTTCTTTTTCTTTAGCTTTTCTTCTTGATTCTTGGTCTTGTTTTTTTTCTTCTTTCTTTTTCTGTAAACATTGAGCACAAAAGACTGGTCTTATGCCATCAGGCTTAAAACTAGTATAGGTTTTAACACCACAGGAAGCACATTCTGATTGATGTTTTTTAGCATCACTTTCTTTTTCTTTCATATTTTCTACTACTTGAAATTTTTCGGCTTTGTTTTTTGGTGGCTCTTCTATAGTTGCTTGATGCCATCTAAATATTTTATCCTCTACAGTTTTTCGATTACTAGCATACTTCTCTCGTGAATATTGAACTACTTTATCAAAATTATCAGTTTTTAAATCCTCACTCAATGGCGGCAAACCTTTTGCAGAAAAAGGTGAAGAAGCTACTCCATCAATCATTAACTTTAAATACATTTCATATTTTGGTAAATTGACTAAATCTTCTTCATTAAATACTGGCGCAAACTCCTTAGCTAACTCCTCAGCATCGGTTGCTCCTATTCGAAAAGTTACCATAGTTCCAACGTTACCAAAGACAGCTGCTTTTACACTATCACTTAACTGTTCGACATATTGATGGGCTAAGGTTAAATTAAGGCGATATTTTCTTGCTTCTGATAAAATATTAGCAAAACTTTCAGTAGAAAAGTTTTGAAACTCATCAATATATAAATAAAAATCTTTTCTATCTTTTTCAGCAATATCAACACGACTCATAGCCGCTAATTGAATTTTGGTAATCATCATTGCTCCTAAAAGAGCGGAATTATCTTCTCCAATTCTTCCTTTACTTAAATTCATAATTAATACCTTGCCCTCATCCATCACATGACGTAAATCAACACTAGAGCTCGCTTGACCAACAATATTTCTCATAAGGGAGCTAGATAAAAATTGACCAACTTTATTTTGAATTGGAGAAACAGCTTCAGAAGCAAATTTATCAGCATATGAAGAAAACTCTTTTTCCCAAAATGATTTAACTACCGGATCCTTAATATTAGCAACCACCTTTTTACGATATGGTTTATCCGATAACATTCTTACTACCCCTAGAAGCGTTGAACCAGGGAAATCTAAAATNGCTAAAATAGCATTACGTAAAATATATTCAAGTCTTGGACCCCAAGAATCAGCCCATANTTTTTGAAAAACACCAATTAAGCCAGATGCNACTAAATGCCTTAAATGAGGATCTACTTGTTCTACCACATTAAAGGCAATAGGATAGTCAATGTCTGAGGGATTAAAAAAGACAACATCATTAATTCTGTTTTTGGGAATATACTGCATAATTTTCTCAGCTAAATCTCCATGAGGATCTACAACAGCTAATCCATGACCAGCGGCAATATCATTAACAATCATATTTTCTAAAACAGTTGATTTACCCATACCAGTTTTACCAATAAAATACATATGACGACGTCTATCGTCAGCTTTTATACCAAATTTTTTATACTGGTTTCGAAAGGTTGTTTGCGCAAAGGGCGCAACTTCTTGACTCATAAAATTTTAATTTCCTAAATTAATTATATTAGAATAAATTTCATTTAATTTAAATACTACTCCTTCTAGAAATGGTGGAAGCCAAATAAAGGCTGCAAAAATAACTAAGACAAAAAAAGTTATTTTTATAATACCCACAACTCTTCTTATTAAAACATAGCGATGAATTTTTATTATCATCTCCTTCATTTCTTTATTTAAGGCTAAATTTTCTTTTATTAATTTTTCAATCTCATCTTTTTTCTCTTCATTATTTTTTTCCATATATTTTTTATTAATTATTTAAACCTCTAGCTTTACAATTTTTTACATATTTTTGCCCAATTTTAGCTAATTCCCTCATTTTTTTATCATTATATGGTTTAATTTCACTAAATACTGGGTTTAATAAATTATCACTTGCTATAAATTTTTGTAAATACCAAGCACTTGCCCCCTTTATTGCTTCTCCCATTTTAGCAATATCGTCCTCCTGATGAAAAATTGGTACTAGAGTAGTTCTAAATTCATGAGGAATCCTTTTTCCTATTAACATTTTAGCACTTTTTTTGATCAAACTACAATTAACTTTAGACCCAACTACTTTTTCATATTTTTCCCAGGGAGCTTTTAAGTCCATAGCTACATAATCTATTAATTTCTCTTGCCATAATTTAGCTAACATTTCTGGGTTTGTTCCATTGCTATCAAGTTTTACCAAAAGTCCTAAATTTTTTATTTTTTTAATAAATNCTGGTAAGTCTTTATGAATTGTTGGTTCACCACCAGAAATTACTACTCCATCAAGGCGATTTAATCTCGACTCTAGAAAAAGAAAAAGGTCTTTCTCTTTTATTAAAGAAAGGCCTTTTTTATTTTTTTTGTCTGTTGGCCAGACAAGCATTGGGTTATAGCAAAATCCGCAGCGAAAATTACATCCCTGAGTAAAAACGATTGCAGCTATATTGTCGGGATAATCTAGAAGACTTAATTTTTCCAATCCACCAATTTTCATAATTTAAAAACATAACGTTTAAAAGATTAATAAACCTTAATTGATATCTTTTACTCAGATGCTCATTATCTAACCTTAAAAGTTTTGCGATCTTTGTATTCAGATGATTTTCCAGGATTAAAATTTTTAGTTGGTGTATACCAGCCAACAACTCGGCTGTAAACTATACACTCCTGTCTTTGTGTTTTAATTGGACTCATATGACAAGCATGGTAGTTATTAAAATTATTAAATTTTCAATAACTATACCTTATTTATAATTATAAAATAAATTTAAAGCAATGACAAGTTTAGGAATCACCTTGTTCTATTCTTATTTTATCAATATTTGTTTCCTCGGAATAACCAATCTCTTCATCACATTTAGGACAATATTTATGCTCTCCAGATAAATATCCATGTTTAGGGCATATCGAAAAGGTCGGAGTAAGGGTGAAATATGGTAATTTGTAATTGCTAACAATTTTTTGCACTAATTTCTTAGCTGTTTTTCCATCCTCTAGGCGTTCACCAATAAATCCATGCAACACTGTTCCACCAGTATATTTGGCTTGTAAATCATCTTGTAGGTCAAGGGCAGTGAAAATATCTTCAGTAAAACCAACTGGCAGATGAGTTGAATTAGTGTAATACGGTGATGCTCCATCTTTTACTACATCATTATTAGCACAAATTATTTCTGGATAAGTTTCCTTATCTTTTTTAGCAAAACGATAAGTACAGCCTTCCCCAGGAGTAGCTTCTAAATTATATAAATTATCGGTTTCATTTTGAAAGTCCATTAAATTCTCCCTCATGAAATCTAAAATCTCTCCTGCTAAAACTTGGCCCTCTTTAGTACTTATATCTTTTCCCATTAGATTAATTAGACATTCATTCATACCATTTATACCAATAGTGCTAAAATGATTTTTCCAATAATAATTAAATTTCTTTTTTATATCACTTAAAAAATAACGGGAATAAGGATACAGACCATCTTCAGTAAATTTTTCTATTATTTTTCTTTTAATTTCTAAACTTTCCTTGGCAACATCCATTAATTTTTTTAATTTCCTTTTTAGATCTTCTTTACTTTCAGCTAAATATCCAAGTCTTGCTAAATTAATAGTAACTACTCCTAAGCTACCAGTTAAAGGATTAGCTCCAAATAAACCACCACCCCTTTTTCTTAATTCACGATTATCTAAACGTAAACGACAACACATAGATCTAGCGTCATCAGGACTCATATCTGAATTAACAAAATTAGAAAAATAAGGAATACCATATTTAGCAGTCATCTCCCAAATAGGCTCAAGAGCCTCTCTATCCCATTCAAAGTCTTTATCAATATTGTAGGTGGGAATAGGAAAGCCAAAAACTCTACCTGTTGAATCTCCTTCAAGCATTACTTCAGCAAAAGCACGATTAAAAATATCCATTTCTTCTTGAAAATCTTTATATTTTTCAGGCATAATCTTACCACCAATAATAATATTTTCCTCACCAAGAATTTTTGATGGTTTAATATCTAAAGTAATATTAGTAAAGGGGGTTTGAAAACCAACTCTAGTTGGCACATTAATATTAAAAATAAATTCCTGTAAACCTTGTTTTACTTGTTTATATGATAAATTATCATAACGAATAAAAGGAGATAAATAAGTATCAAAATTAGCAAATGCTTGAGCGCCAGCTGCTTCTCCTTGCATTGTATAGAAAAAATTAATTGCTTGCCCCAGAGCAGTTCTAAAATGCTTAGGTGCTTTACTTTGTACTTTCTCTGAAACACCACCAAAACCTCTAATTAATAAATCTTTTAAATCCCAACCACAGCAATAAGGTGCTAGTAATCCTAAATCATGAATATGAATATCAGCATTTACATGTGCTTCTCGAATATAATCAGGATAAAGTTTATTTAACCAATAACGAGCTGATACAGCCGATGCAATATAATTATTTAATCCTTGAACTGAGAAACTCATATTACTATTTTCCTTTAAACGCCAATCTGCTTTTCCTAAATAGTCTTCCATTAATTTTTCTTCAGATGTGTCCTTATTTAAATCTCTTAATTGCCGATGTTGTTCTCGATAAATTATATAAGCTCTAGCCGCTCTTACTTGGTTTTTTTCAATCAAAATTTCTTCAACGATATCTTGAATTTCTTCTACTGCCGGAATGCTATTTTGATGAAACTTTTTATTTAATCTTAAAATTGATTCCTTACTTAATTCTTCAGCTAATTCTTTATTATAAATATCAGCTGCCTCTAAGGCTTTATTTATAGCTAAAACTATTTTTTTCTCATCAAAATCTACAATATCACCTAATCTTTTTCTAATTTTAGTAATTTGATTTTCCATAACTATAATATTATTTTTTTACTTTTCTAGTTTTAAATAATCTATTTAACTCTTCTTTGAATTCTTTAGCATCTTTAAAAGATTCATACACAGATGCATAACGAATATAAGCAATTTGATCTACCTTTTTGAGGTGCTTCATAACCGCTAATCCAATTTCAGAAGAATTAACTTCATTTTTTCTTAATTTTTGTAACTCTGATTCAATACGATGAATTAATTTTTTAAATTTTTCATCATCATCTAGTCTTTTTTGTAAAGAAATTTTTAAACCTCTAACAAGTTTTTCCCGATTATAAGACTCACGTTTACCATCTCGCTTAATTACAATCAAATCTAAAAGAACCATTTCTTCATAAGTAGAGAAACGAAGATCACACTTTAAACATTGACGTCGACGACGAATAGATAAACCATCTGGGGCTACTCGTGAATCAATTACCTTTGTGTCTTGAAAATAACAAACTGGACATTTCATATAATTACTATATTTTGTGGTCTTTTTTTAGATTTACCACTAAATATTGTGTTCATTAATAATTATAGCAAAATTTAAAAACCCGGTCAACTCAGCTAATTTTAGTATAAATTATGACTTATCCACAATTAAAAACAACTACTTTTAAAGTAGTTGTTTTTTATTATAGAATTTCTAGTTAAATCTTTTTAATTAATTCATTTTTTTACGAATAAATGCGGGAACATCTATATCATCTTTTTCATCCTTATCATCTTCTTTATTATCTTTGCGGCTGTCAGTCTCAGTTTTCTTTTCTACTAAGGGTTTAAATGGTTTATCTTCAGATTTTTCTTGCTTATCATCATCTTCTTCTTTTTTTGTTCTTATTTTCCCCCATAAATTACTTTTTTGAGTCTTTTCTTTGCTAACTTCATTTTCAATAAAAGTATTTGGAGTATAGGTTTTTGGAGTATCAGAGACACTTTTTGGCTTACCATTAAATCCAGTAGCTACGACAGTAATTTTAACTTCATCTTTTAGTTTTTCATCAATTACAGCTCCAAATATAATTTTAGCGTCTTCATCAGCAGCTGCAGTTATCACTTTAGCCGCTTCACTAACTTCACTCATGCTTAGATCAGGACCACCAGTAATTGTAAAAACAATACCTTGTGCTCCCTCAATTGACATATCAAGTAAATTGGAATTAATAGCAGCTTTAGCTGCTTCAATTGCTTTATTTTCACCACTAGCTTGTCCAATGCCCATAAGAGCTGAACCGGCATTTTCCATAACCGCTTTTACATCAGCAAAGTCAGCATTAACTATTCCTGGTACTGTAATTATCTCTGCGATCCCTTGAACGCCTTGACGAAGAACATCATCAGCTACCACAAAAGCTTCTAATAAACTAGTTCTTTTATCAATTACTTGTAGTAATTTATCATTAGAAATAGTAATAATAGTATCTACTTTATCAGCTAACTCAGCATATGCTCGCTCGGAGATATTTTTTCTCTGTCCCCCTTCAAACATAAAAGGTTTTGTAACCACTGCTACAGTTAAAGCTCCTAAGTCACGAGCAATTTGCGCTACAATTGGTGAAGCACCAGAACCAGTACCACCACCAAGTCCACAAGTCACAAAAACCATATCACAACCCTCAATTGCTTCTTTAATTTCATTACGTGACTCTTCAGCTGCATTTTTACCCAGCTCAGGATTCATACCTGCGCCTAAACCTTTGGTAGTTCCTTTACCAATATGAATTTTTTCATTAGCACGACTATAGTGTAAAGCTTGAATATCAGTATTGATAGCGACAAACTCAACACCTTTAATACCACCATCAACCATTCGATTGATAGCACTACCGCCGCCGCCGCCGACACCAATAACCTTTATTCGAGCAAAAGTTTCAATATCTGGTTTTACTTCAGCCATATAAATTTAAAAATAACCGCCGACATTAATCGGTCAGTTGGGTATTAATTAGGGTTTAATTTTTTTAATAAATCCTTTTAATTTTCCCCACAAATTATCAAAATTAATATTTACCTTCTTTTTAGATGAATAAGTCTCATCTTGACTAGAGCCTGCTACTACTAAACCTAAGGCATTTAAAAACTCCGGTTGACGAACCTTTTCAATAACAGCGCTAACATTTTTACAAGTTCCTTGTGAAACTGGTAATCTTAATTTATGCTTAGCAGTTTCAACTAGACCAGGTAAATGTGAACCAGCTCCCGTTAAAACTGCTCCCGCTGGTAGCATACCAGATCTTTCAATTTTTTTCAGCTCATCATCAACCTTTTCTAAAATTTCCTCCACTCTAGCTTCAATAATTTCGGCTACATAACGACGTGAAATTATAGATATGTCATCACTAACTTCTTCTTCTGCTACTAAGTCACTAATATCAACTTCATCATTTTTTTCAAAACTATCAGGCATAGTACTTCCATGCTCTAGCTTTATTCTTTCTGCCAAATTAATTGGACATCTTAGACCAAGAGCAATATCATTGGTAATATACTCTGAGCCAATCGGTAACACTGCTGCGTGAATTAAGTTTCTTTCCTCATAAACAGCTATTGATGTAGTGCTTGATCCCATATTAATTAAAACCACACCTAAATCTTTTTGTTTTTGACTTAAAACCGCCTCTGAGGCTGCCAATGGTGCTAACATTAAATCATCAATATCTAAACCAGTGCGATAAATTGCTTTAGTTAAATTATTTTTCTGAGTACTTAAGCAATGAACGATTAAAGCTTCCACTTCTAAACGAATACCACTCATGCCAATTGGATCTTTAACATCTTGTTGATTATCAACCGCAAATCTAATGGGGATAATATGAAGAATTTCATAATTAACAGGAACTGCTAAAGCTTTAGCAGCTTCAATCGCACGGGCAACATCGTTTTCATTTATCTCCCCATCACTTTTGGAAACTGCTACCACACCCTTACTTCTTTCACATTTAACATTGGGATCATTAATACTTACAAAAACCTTAGATATTGGCACACCAACTACTCTTTCCGCTTTATCAAGACAAGCTGAAATAGAAGAAGTGGCTTCTTCAATACTATTTACCACTCCACGATTAACACCTGCAGCTGTTGAAGACACTGCTCCAATAATTTGCAGTTCATCTCTACCTGGTCCTGAATTCATTTGACCAACTACTAATCTAACCGCTGTTGAGCCGACATCTAAACCGGCAATAATATCTTCTTTCATAAATTATTTTTTTAAAATTTGTTTAATTTAATATTAAACAAAAAAAGAATTTTTATTCTGACTATATTATAGTAAATTTTTCAAAGCTTAACAACACTTAAGAGACACAAAAATTGTATATTACGATAATTTGGCTAATTAAAGGAAAATTTTCCAATACGATTGCCATATTGTTTCCCCAAAAAACATAGTTAAAATACTAGCAATGACCAAAAATGTGCCCAAAGGTAATTTTGTCTGCCAATTTTTCTTTTTAAAAATAATAGAAAATATACCCACTAAGGATCCTATAAAATAAGAAAGTAAAATAACAACAACTAATTCTTGATAAATTGGAAACAAAAATCCCAATGTAGCTCCAAGCCAGATATCTCCTTCCCCTAGTCCTTTACCTTTAGTAATAAGAAATTGAATGAGAAAAAATAAGGTTGCTCCCAAAGCTGCTAAAATTGGCCACCACCAATTAACTCCAATTAAAACATTTAATAACCAAAATAAAGGTGCAAGGATAATTAATAAATTTACAGGAATTAATAAATATTTAAAATCAAAAACAAAAACAATTATTAATAAAAAAACTGCTAGGAAATCCCTCAGTAGCAACCAAATTGCACCTGATTGTAATATTTCCCACATTTCTACTAAGTTTAAAATCTGAAAATTAAAAACATTTAAAAAAACTAACAAAAAAAGAAGACCCATAGTTAATTCTACCAGCGGATATTGCCAGGAAATCTTTTTTTCACAAAAACGACAACGCCCTTTTAAAAAGAGAAAAGAAAATAAAGGAATATTGTCATAAAAAAATAACTTTTGTCTGCACTTTGGACATTGTGAAAAACCCTTAAAACTAACATCATTTGCCAATCGCCATATAAAAGAGTTGGCAAAACTTCCCAAAGAAAGACCTAAAATAAAAACTATGAATGCAATAAAATACATATATTAATTATTAATTAAACTACTAGCTTTTTGATAATAAATTTCCGACTTTTCCATATCACCTAATTTATCATAAATTTCTGAAATTTTAAAAGGCCAAATATAATTTTCACTATCAATTCTGAAAGCATACAAATAATTATCAATTGCTAAATTATAATTGTTTTGTAAATAGTTTAGCTGAGCGATATTTTGCCATATGGAAATATTGTCTGGATAATTATAATAAGCTTTTTTAAAATACTCAATAGATTTATCATAATCCTTTAAAGAAGCCAAGCTTTGACCAATAGCAAAATTTAGTAAATGCGAATAATATTTTAAAGAATTTTGATGTTCTTTATTTATCCTTTCATCGTATAAATCAGGAAGTAAGTTTAAAGCCTGCTTATAATTATTAATTGCTTCNTTATNCTCATTTAAATAAAAATAACAATTAGCTTTATTGCGATAGACCTCTGGTCTTTTAGGACTAATCGCGATTAAGCTATCAAATCTTTCCTTAAAATCATCCTTTTTTAGAAAACAAGATAATTTTGTCTTAGTGGTTTTTGAGCTATAACTTTTATTTTCAAGGGAGTAATAAATATTATCAAAATAGTTTAATATATCATCCTTTAGTTCTCCTTTAAAATTATGGTGATTATCAATTACATAATTTATTATAAAATTTTGATAATAATTACTTTGAACTCTATCATTGGAAATTTCCAATGACTGCCAGCAATAATTAAAATTAGCTAAATTGCTAAGAGCTAATGAATTATAACAAATAAAGAATTTACGATCAGCTCTTATAGTTTTAATTGAATTATCAATAGCAATATAAATAAAAAAAGCATTAAAAAATAAAATAAAAATTAAAAGAATTCTACTAATTGAATATTTTCTGGTTTTAAATGGTAATTGCTCTCTTGACTGTAAATAATAATTATTTAAAAACCAGGCAGTCAGTATTGCAAGAATAAGCCAAAAATAAAAACTTGTAGCTAGCGACGGAAAGCCAAACATTAAAGATATAATATATGCAAGAAGTCCCAAACTTAAAAGTATAAACCAATTTTTCTTTTCCTTATTTAAATAAATTAAAAAATAAATAAATAAAAAAACTAAACTAGAATAAATTATTATTCCAAAAAAACCAAAGTTTAAGCCAATATCTAAAATTATATTATGCGCTCTGTTGGGATAATTATTAACTGTAGAAAACAATGCCCACTCAGGTTGATAATAAGATACTAGCTGGCTCCCGGATTGCTCTAAACCATAGCCCATAAAAGGTTTTTTAGAAATTGCCTTCATTGAAGCACTATAAAACTGACTACGAGCAAAAATACTACCAGAATTAAAATCAAAAGAAGATACAAGTCCACTGTTGGAAAAATAAAAAACAAATAGACAGGCAAATAAAGCACTAAAAGTAAAAATCAACCTTAGACGCTTTTTTTTTATGAAAATAAAAAAAGATAAAATAACAACTATAAATAAAGACAATAAAGCTGCTCTTGAACTAGTTAAATAAATGACTAAGAAATGAAAAAATATATTTATTAAAATAAATAGTCGCCAATAAAAAAATTTAGATTTAAAAAGTAGGGCAATGCTAGAAAATAAAGTTAAAATTAAAAAAGAAGCAAGAAAATTTGGTTGACCAATGCTAGATATAACTCGACCAGCCATAACTGGTTCTTGCCAAGTAAAATAATCAAATCCTAAGTATTGAAAAAAACCATAAATAGCTACAAAAAAACCAGATAAACTTACACTAAAAAGTAAATATTTTATATTTTTTGCTACATTTTTAAATAATAATAAATTAAGCAATGTTAAACAAAACCAAAAAACATAAGAGACTTGCGTTAGGAGACCTTGGCGCCTATAGTAATCACCAAGTAAAGCTAAATTAGAATTATCAGCTACTAAAAAAGTGTTAAGTAATAAAAAAATTAAAAATAAAATTATTACTACTAAAAAGTAACTACTGATATATTTATTCACTTCAATTTTAAAAGTAAAAACCTTAAGTAAGGTAAAAAACAATAAAATTAAAGTTGCTGGCCATAAAAAAGTAGCTTTAAGTAATTCAAAAACATTATAACTCGGAAAAAAAGCAGAAAAAAGCCAGGGAAAAATAAGAACAAATATAAAAATAATAACTATTGGTGACCAATATATAATTGTATTAAAATTTTTAAACATAGTTTAATTATAACACAAAAAAAGAGCTCTGATGAGCTCTTTTTTTATCACACTAATATTAAATAAATATACTTTATAACTCCTTATCTTTTCCTTTAAAAATAGTAAGTAAAGGACTACCAAGGAAAATTGAACTATAAGCACCAAGTAAAACACCTATCATTAAAACTAAAACAAAATCAGAAATAGTTTCTCCGCCAAAAAAGAATACAGCTATTAAAGCAAAAAGAGTAGTTAGGGTAGTATTAATGGAACGAGCTAATGTCTGATTAACACTACTGTTTACTGTCTCTTCAAAACTATCTTCTGAGCGAGGTAAATTCTCTCTAATTCTATCAAAGACAACGATCGTATCATTTACACTATAACCAAGCACCATTAGTAAAGCGACAATAAAGGGAGTGTTAATCTCAGTTCCTAAAAAGTAACCCAATAAAACAAAAACGCCAATTGTAATTATTAAATCATGAAATAAAGAAATTACTGCCACTAAGCCATAGCGCCAAGAAGAAACTGGCTTAGAAACTTTTTGAAATGCTAATGCAATGTAGATAATAATAATTATTAATACTGATAAAAACAACCAAAATGATTTACTCCTTAGATCTTGACCAATTGATGGACCAATTGATTCAAAGCGAAGCTCTTCCATTTCTCCAAAATCACTTGATAAAGCAGTTAATGTCTCTCTAACTGATAGATAAGTTTCTTCATCGGTTTGGCTAAAACGAACAATAGTAGAATCATCGGTTGGTTGAATAGTTAAAGATCCTAACTCTAGATCTTCTAGAGCCTCATTAACTTCAGTTACACTTGGTTGCTTGTCTTCATATTGCACTTCCATTAAACTGCCACCAACAAAATCAAGTCCAAATCTTAAACCAAAAACTAAGAGTAATGTAATTGAGCTTAACACTAGTATCGCTGATAAACTCAACCAAAATTTACGATATTTTATAACATTTAGATTAAACATATCTTTTAATTAATATTTTCAAGTTTTTTTCTTTTTTTTGCACCCAAGAGCCATGATCTCTTTTCCAACCACGAACCTTTAATAGTTTTTAGTAAAATACGAGTAATTACAATACTACTAAACATTGAAATTGAAACACCAATAAATAAAGTAGCTCCAAATCCTCTAACTAAACCAGTGCCAAAGGTCATTAAAGCAAAACAGACTAAAATCGTAGTAATATTTCCATCTCTAATTGACGGCCAAGCTCGACGAAAGCCCTCATCTATAGCTGTGCTGAGTGATTTACCTTCTCTTAGCTCTTCTCTCATTCTTTCAAAGATTAAAATATTAGCATCAACGGCCATTCCAATTGACAAAATAAATCCTGTAATGCCGGCTAAAGTTAAAGTAACTGGATTAATTGCATAAAAAATTAAAAAGGCAGTAATAATAAAAAATAAGGCCAGAGACACTAAGCCATCAAAAATTTTAAGCTCACTAAATACTATACTAAATAAAATTATAAGTATAGCAATAAATAAAGCCGCTATTAAAAATGGTAAGGATTTAAAAATAGTTAGAACTGCTAAAACATAAATACTTAATGATACAATTGCAATTAGGCCAGGCAATCGATAATAAACTAACATAAATAAAGCTACAAAAAGAAAACCAAACAAAACCGCCATTAAACTATTATTAATTGATTTTTGCCCTAAACTTGCTCCCACAGTCTGCTGACCAATTAATTCAATTGGTACTGGTAAAGCTCCTGTATTTAAACGTTGAACTAAAAGTCTGGCTTCTTGAACATCAAATTGCCCAGAAATAACTGCTCGGCCATCAGGGATTTCTTCATGAACATTTGGAACGCTAATTGGATAAGCATCTAAAAAAATTGCCACCGGTTTTCCTATATTTCTTTTAGTTATATCAGCAAATAATTCTCTGCCTTCACTATCAAACTCTAAAACAACTTCCGGGCGTCCATCATTAGGATTAAATTGCAAAACTGATCTTCTTAGTTGTTTTCCTGTAAGCTCAGTATTTTTCCAGCCTGCTTCAGGATCTATTTCTGGCATAGAAACATCAATAGGAAAATCTAGACTAGTTATTAAATATTCTTGTATTTCACTTTCTATCTCTACTCCTTCATCAGTTTCTACATTGAGATCAATATCTGCTAAACGAGAATCCAATAATTTCACTAGTGAATATTGATTATTATTCAATATTGGCTCTGAATATATTTCATCATATTCTAAGTCAGCAATTGCTTGAGCTATAGCTGGATTTTCCATTTCATTTATCCACTTCTCTTCATTTAATTGAGCTTCATTTTGAAAATTAGGATAAATTTCAACCAAGGAATTTGCTTCTAAGGCATCTTCTAGAGCCTTATTAACTAAAAGTAACATTTCCTCCTCACTATCTGAAATTGCTTTATCTAATTCTTCTTCAATCATTTCATCATCTTGTTCTTTAAATTCCAATATCGGTGTTTCACCAATTATTTTAATAGCTTCGTCAACATCTTTTATTCCCGCTAATTCAGCAATAATTCGATAATCTCCTGCTAGGGTTCGATTAACTTGAATCATCGGCTCACTAACTCCAGTTGCATCAACCCGCCTTTCAATTACATCTCTTACGCCCTCAAGAGAAGCACTTCTTTCACCTTCAGCAATACCACTAACATCGGCTTCATAAATTAATTGCGTACCACCCTGAAGATCAAGACCGAGCATAAATGGTCTCTCCGGTGCTTTTGGTAAAACAATTACTTGATTAGTAGCTTTAGCCAAACTATCAACTGCTTGATTATAAACATTATCAGCTGCAGTAACAAAAGCGAGAAATATAAAAGATATTAATAAAATAGAAATCCACCAAGGTCGATACTTAGTAGAAAATAAATTTTTCTTTTCATTTTTAGTCATACTTTTTTGTAAGAAATTTGATAATAAGAAACTTTTACAATCTTAAAACAAAGTTTCTAAAAAATCAAGCTTTTAAAGCTTGACTTTTCAAATCGTTTAAAATATCCTATACTTTAAAATACATTAATAAATAATTAAATTAATTATAAAAATATGTTAATACCAACAGTTATTGAAAAAGAAGGCAATGTCGAAAGAGCCTATGATATTTACTCTCGGCTACTTAAAGATAGAATTATTTTTTTAGGTCAGCCTTTAGACAATCATGTAGCTAATATTATAATTGCCCAATTTCTTTTCCTAGCCGCTGATGATAAGGATCAGGATATTAAATTCTATATTAATTCCCCAGGTGGCTCAGTTAGTGCTGGACTAGCCATTTATGATACTATGCAATATGTTAAATGTGACGTATCTACAATTTGTGTCGGACTAGCTGCTTCTATGGGATCTATGCTTTTAGCTGCTGGAGAAAAAGGTAAAAGAATGGCACTACCAAACAGTGAAATAATGATTCATCAGGTAATGGGTGGCGCAGAGGGACAGGCTTCTGATATAAAAATTAGAGCGGAACATATTCTAAAAACAAAAGATAAAATGAATAAATTACTAGCTCATCATACAGGACAAGCAGTTGCTACTATTGAAAAAGACAGTGATCGTGACTACTTCATGAATGTAGAAGAAGCTAAAAAATATGGAATTATTGATAAAATTATAAAAAGCGAATAAATCCTTAAACAACAAATTAAAAATAAAAGCCTGCTTAAGCAGGCTTTTTTATATATAAATTTAAAAATTATTTTATTTAAACTGCAGAGTATCAATTAATAAAGCAAAAGGTCCAAAATGCTGAGATTCTTCAGTGGCTGGTAGATAAGAAACTACAATTACATAATTATTATTATCAACAGAGAAGTAAATCATTTCTCCACTTTCGCTTATAATCCCTTGGCCTAGTCCAGCAGAAATTACTCTCTTTCCAGGTATTGGCTCATTTGACTGAAATTCATTACTATACCAAGAAAAAATATTTTGTCCTGTTTCATTAACTCTTTGAAATACTTGAATTAATGAATTGTCAGGAGCTTCAATCATCCAACCATTTTCTAGTAATTCTAAGCTCCATTCTCTTGGGTAATAAAAGGAAATATTATCACCTTCATAGCGTGTTGCTATAAAATCCTCAGGTAACTCTCCAGCACCTAAAGGATTATAGCCATGCATAATTTCAGTATAATCATCAAAGCCATCACCATCAGTATCTGGATCGTTAGGATCTGTTCCAATAAACTCTTCAGCTAAATCACTTAAACCATCACCATCACTATCAATAAATGAAACACTAAGTAAAAGTGGATCATCTTCTGGTTCGGGTTCTGGTTCAGGCTCTGGCTCTGGCTCTGGTTCTGGTTCTGGCTCTGGCTCAGGCTCTGGTTCAGGCTCTGGCTCTGGTTCTGGTTCAGGCTCTGGTTCAACAGCAATTGGAGGACTTGGATCTTCGGGTTTTTGTAAAGCTGGTTCAACAATATAGCGATAACCCAAATAAATTAAAGCAAAAAAAATAATACCACCTAAAACCATAATGATCATGCCGGTTTTTTTATGCTCATCACCAGTTTTAGGTTTATTAGTTTTAGTTTTATCACCATAAGTAACACTGCTTAAACTAGAATTTTTGGGCATTGAATGCACTTTTATTTCTTTTTCTAGCCTTTCTTCAGTTTGTTTAGGTGATCCACTGGCTTTTTTTATTTCTTCACTTATATTAGTCGCCATAATTTATTCTTGTATTAAAGTATTAACAAACAAGGCAAGCTCTGAAAAATGATCAAAATCATAATTTTCACCAATCTCTAAACTTATTGAAAATAAATAATTAGTTTCTTCTGATAGTAAATAAATTTTTGAACCATTAGAACTAATAATAGCTGTTTGCATGTCTTTATTTATAATTTGCCTATCTTCACCAATCCATGAATAATCATCATATTCTTCTTGATACCAATTAAAGATATTATCATAAGTACTTTCACTTCTTTCAAGTCTTATACTAGCATCATCAAGGGCTATTAACAACCAAGTATCACTACCAATTTCTTCTAATCTCCAATTTAAAGGATAAAAAAATGATAAACCATTTTCTTCATAATTACTGGCAGGAAAATTATCTGGCAATAAACCATCTCCTGATGGATTATAACCATTTACAATTTCCTCATAATCACTAAAACCATCTCCATCTGTATCAGGATTATTTGGATCAGTGCCAATAAACTCTTCAGCTAAATCACTTAAACCATCATTATCACTATCAACAAATGAGATTTCAAGAAGATTAGGTTCTTCTATTTCTGGTTCTGGCTCAGGTTCTGGCTCAGGTTCTGGTTCTGGTTCTGGCTCAGGTTCT
>SL_3KL_010_SEDDRAFT_10001141_pt1 | contig 23799 bp, 27 predicted proteins | sample SodLakKL_010_SED_2_FD_10381 | JGI IMG/M metagenome (IMG submission 10381) | reverse complement strand
GGATACACAAATCGTATTTGACCGGACAACCTGAAATTGAAGCGAATTCAATGAAACAATAACGGGGTACTTATACGTCTATTCATATACAGTATTTTGGCTTCGCTCAAATGATTAAAAAACAATTGTGTGAGTACTAAAGTGGGCAATTTCCATATCCCCTACGTAAACAGATCAAAAGAAGTACACTATCGGCTAAAATGCCCTCAAGAATTTTCCTGGACGATATCCGGGACTTTCCATCTTAGGAAAATTGATGATGAATAACCGGAGGATTGTGATGAAACGTTTATTTACTTTTTTGTTCTTGTGGTATTTACTCTTCACTGTTGCAATGTATGCCCAGACATCGCGGGTTGTGATAGAAGGAAGCGATGAAAACCCGCTGATTGCAACATTCACCGAACGTTCCATCATGTATGGCTCGATGCGCGATGTAGCCGATGCACTTGATCTCGGGTTTTACTACGCTGAGGATACACGGAAGATTGAATTAAAGACAACCCGTTACCGGTTGAAAGCGACCGGAGATAATCCGTTTGTTGTAGTGAACGATATAGCCAGCGGTGCCGAGTCTGTGTATCAACTCCCGGTCAATGTAATTGTTGCGGGTGATGATCTGTTTGTACCGATGCGTGATTTTGCAAAATTTCTGGATATTGTACTCCCGGCGAATGTAACATTTGAACAGGCCGGACGCGAACTGATAGTCGGTGATTTGCGCGACGATCATCATATCGATATAACCGGTATGGAAGTCGAAGAACGAAAGAACGGCTATCTGATTCGCTTGAAGAGTAACCAGCGGGTGAAAGATTTTTCCGGGTTTTACCGCGAGGACGGATGGTTTTATCTAACACTGGTCGGTGCGCATGTGGATATAGAAGCGATTAAAAATTTTCGCCCCACACCGCCCGTCCGGCGGGTTATACCCGAACAAAGTCCTACCTCGTTTCAACTGGCAGTACAGTTGAACCGTGAAGTTCACTCGACCGATGTTTTCCGCGATCCGCAAAACAACGATATTGTTATTGCATTACATAAGAAAGTCGATCCGACAGAACTCGCACAGAGTTATCTGCCCGTTACACCCGATAGACCGATTGACCGCACCCGGGATCGGTGGAAGCTTGATGTAATTGTAATTGATCCCGGACATGGTGGTAAAGATCCCGGCACGATCGGGGTGAGCGGAACACGCGAGAAGGATGTTACCCTTGCTATATCGAAAAAGCTCGGCGAAATGATACGCACCAATATGCCCGAGACGAAAGTTGTGTATACAAGAGAAACGGATGAATTTGTTGAACTGTACCGGCGCGGACAGATCGCCAATGAAGCGGGAGGAAAATTGTTTATCAGTATTCATGCCAATTCCACGCCGCGTAAACCTGCTCCGCAAAATGGATTTGAGATTTATCTTTTGCGGCCGGGACGAACCGAGGAGGCAATTCGTATAGCCGAACGTGAGAATGCTGTGATAAAATTTGAAGAAGATCATGAAGAACGGTATGCCCATCTAACCGATGAGAATTTTATTCTCGTCTCGATGGCACACAGCGCGTATATCCGGTACAGTGAACAGTTTGCGGATATATTGCAGAACAAAATTTCGAATAATACCGGAGTAAATAACCGGGGAGTCAGACAGGCTGGTTTTTATGTGCTTGTCGGTGCATCGATGCCGAGCGTTCTGGTTGAGGTTGGATATCTGTCAAATCGGGAGGAAGAGCGGTTTCTGGCGAGCTCAGCCGGCCAGCAGGAAATTGCCACATCAATTTTTAAAGCTGTTCAACGGTATAGCGAAGAATATGAGACGATGTTCGATACCGCCGCAGGCTTCTGATCCACGAAGCTCACGAAATATCACGAAGACCACAAAGCAACACGAGTAAAATACTAAACTATAAACTGACAACATAAAACTCACACCTTTTTAACCATCACCCTCGAGGTTGCGTTGTTATCCAACGTGAATTTCTTTTCACCAACCTGAATATGAATTACTCCGTTATCGCGTTCGGTAACGGTTAGCTGAACGTTCGGCACGAGTCCGGCCTTCCAGAGCGTTGCGAGCACTTCGGGTATCTGATCACTCACCCGGGTAATAATACCTGATTCACCCACCTGTAATGAAGCAAGCGGATGATCCTCGGTTTCGCGGATGGTACCGTCTTTTTTCGGGATCGGGGCGCCGTGCGGATCGGTCTCCGGATATCCCAGACGTTCATCTATTTCGTCCACAAGAGCATCGGGAAGATCGTGTTCGAGCCGTTCGGCTTCTTCATCGACATGCTCCCATCCAAGTCCGGCTTTTTCGGTGAGGTAAGTCTCCCATAAACGATGTGAGCGAATAACCTTCAATGCTTGTTTCTCACCGTTTTCAGTGAGCTGTAATGTTCTACCATCGGGAGTGTAAAGTAAATGTGCCTGTTTGAGACGTTGAACGGGTTTCTTCAGCATAGGTAACTCCGTCCCGAGGTAATCTGCAATCGTTTCAATGCCCGTATCTTTTTTATCCTTCGTCAAATGATATATGGCTTTGAGAATATCGTCTTTGAGATGGCGTTCCTGAGCTCGCTTACGCTGAATTGCTTTTATGAGTATACCCTGTTTGGGAGCGAACACAAGCGTGAGGAGGAAGATCAATGTCACAACTATGACCATTGCTGCCCCGGATGAATAGTTCATCCAGTATGAAATATATAATCCGACTATTGCTGCAACTGCTCCGATGATCGATGCGAGCATAAGCATTCTCGGCAGCCGTTCGGTGAGCAGATATGCAGTAGCACCCGGTGTAATTAACATGGCAACAACGAGTATGATACCCACTGCCTGCAGTGAAGCAACAATCGTCATCGATAAAATACCCATAAGAAAATAATGGACGAGTGCTGTGTTCATACCGATAGCGGTTGCCATCGTAGGATCGAATGAAGTGAGCTGTAATTGTTTATAAAACAGTATGATTGAACCGAGTATGACCATACCGATAATCGCCGTTAACCAGAGATCTCCCGGTGACACGCCAAGCGGATCACCGAACAGAAAATGCTGTAAGTCGAGATGTACTGCCCGAAGGCGGCTGATCAGTAAAACGCCAAGTGCAAACATACCGATGAAGATAACGCCGATTGCCGAATCTTCTTTGGTACGGCTGTTCCGGTTTACAAATCCTATGAGCAATGCAGTTATAATTCCGGCAAATACCGCACCGAGGAATAACGCAATATGTCCTTTCCCGGCTACCATAAATGCAATGACAACACCCGGCAGCACCGCGTGTGACATTGCATCACCGATAAACGCCATACGACGCAGGATAATGAAACACCCGAGTGCACCGTTGATCACCCCGACCATCACAGAAGCGATCAATGCACGCTGCATAAACTGATATTGAAGTGGTTCTATGAAAAGATCGTACATCATTGCGCTACACCGAATAATCGTTCCGTTTTTTGTAATATTGTCAGACGTCCGCCGTACGTTTTGCTTAACAATTCGGGCTTAAATACCTCACGTGTCGGCCCGTAAGCAATGAGCCATTGATTGATCATAATCAGGTGATCGAAGTAGTCCTGTACTTTACCGAGATCGTGATTGACAACAATAACCATTTTCCCTTCATCGTTGAGTGTGTGCATAAGGTCGATGATTGCCTGCTCGGTGGCGGCATCCACACCGACAAACGGCTCGTCAAGCAGCAATATTTCAGATTCCTGTGCTAATGCACGTGCGAGAAACACCCGTTGCTGCTGGCCGCCGGAGAGATTGCCGATCTGTTGATTCTTATATTCGTTCATACTCACTTTGTCGATTGCCTCATCCACGATCTTCCGGTCGCGATGTGATGGCCGTTGGATTGCTCCGATATGTGCATAGCGTCCCATCATAACGACATCCTTAACTGTAACGGGAAAATCCCAGTCGATAATTTCTTTTTGCGGAACATACGATATCTTATCTCTTACTTTATCTACCGGTTGACCGAGTACTTTTATGGTTCCATGCTCGATCGGTACAAGCTTTAGAATTGCTTTGAGCAGGGTGGACTTTCCCGCACCGTTCGGTCCGATGATACCGATGATACCGTTTTCTTTTAATTGTAAATTAATGGACCGGATTGCCGGTTTTCGGTGATAGGATACCGTCAAATTTTGTATGTCAATTACCGGAGTTGAGTTCATATCATTTCTGAGTTATCGGATCTTCTTTCATTGCTTCGACAAAGGTGCGAACATTATACCTGACCATACCGAGATAACTTCCGCCTTCGTGGCCGGGAGCGCCGATGGAATCGGAAAACAATTCGCCGCCGATCCTCGCGCCGGCATCCCGTGCAATTTGTTCGAGCATACGCGGATTCACGCTTGTCTCGATAAAGACAGCCGGAATAGTGTGTTCCCGTATCGTTTGTACCAGTTTAATGACATCTTTTGTCTGCGGTTGTGCCTCGGTGCTGATACCCTGCAATGCCATTACCTTCACCCCGTATGCTTCACCGAAATACCGGAATGCATCGTGACTGGTAATGAGGATACGCCGGTCTTCCGGTAATGTTTCAATTTGTTCGCGTACCCACGTATCGAGTTCATCAAGCTTTTTCTTATACTCATCTGCGCGCTGAACATATTCTTCTTCACCATCGGGATCAACTTTAACCAATCCGCGTACTATATTATCGACGTATATATGCATATTCCGTACATCGAACCAGGCGTGGGGATCGGGTTCACCGTGCCGCTCTTCATCTTCGAGGGCGGAGACCCCATCTGCAACGCTTATCATCGGTCGTGTACCGCCTGCGTGGCGTGCAAGCTCGCTCAACCACCCCTCGAGTTGTAAACCGTTCAATAATACAAGATCCGACTGTGCAATCATTCGTGCATCGCCGGGTACCGGCTGGTAAATATGCGGATCGCCGCCGATGGGCATAATACCATGTACTTCCACCCGGTCGCCTGCTATTTCTTCAGCTATATCGGTGATAATTGTGGTGGTTGCCACGACGAGGGGGCGGTCGCGTTCGCTGCCTTCGGATCCGCTGCAACCGATCAGCGCTATTGTTGTAATGAAGCTGATTATTAAAATTGTTAATTTTTTCCCCATCACTAATCCTCCTCAATGAAAATATTACGTGCAACCTGACGGCTCACAAACGATTCAGTACTATTTACCTGTACGCGCATCGAACCGTCGAATTCTACAATTTCCAAAACTTTTATACGCGAGTTGATCTGTATACCCATCGATGCCATATATTTTAAAAGTGATTGTGAGACATCGTTTACACGAACGACTCTGCCGGTATCATTGATTTTTAATTCTGCAAGCGACGGGTGGTCGTCTTCGATTATCTCACCGTTTTTTGTCGGTATGGGGTGCCCGTGCGGATCGTGTTTGGGGAATCCCAATGCTTTATCTATTCTTGCCTCAAGATCTTCCGACATAATGTGTTCAAGTTTCTCCGCTTCATCGTGAACTTCATCCCATGTATAATCGAGATATTCCACAAGGAACATTTCCCAGAGCCGGTGCCGGCGAAGTGTACGGAGTGCCATTATTCGCCCGCGGCGTGTCAATTCCACACCCTGATAGGGCATATATTTTATCAAACTCCGTTCGGATAATTTCTTGATCATATCCGTTACCGATGCCGCGGAGACATTCAATGCATCGGCGAGCGAGGAAGTTGTTACTTTATCCTGATCACTCTGCAGTTTGTAAATGTTTTTTATATAATCCTCAACATGTATAGACATCGAAACCTATTCTTTAAACTATACAATAAATTATTTAGATACATCTAAATATAGTATACTGGTTAATCTGTTAATTGTCAAGAGGGAGTGATTAGCGGGTTTTCAGTGCCCGTTTACCATCGATGATCAGTTCCGGATCGACAACCACCAATCCGCGCTGAATGAGACTATTGAGGGTAAGGTCGAGAAATTCGGATGGGATTATGTGTTTAAAGAATCTTTTGAGTGCTTTACGTGAGGTTGCGATTGCAGTTTTTACGAATCGCAAAATGAGAAATTCGATGGCTTCGTCCCGGTCGAGGGTTACCGCTTCTTCGCAGAGTTGCGGGTTCCAGTGTTCCGGTGTGATCCATTGGAGGTCGATCACGTTTCCCTGACGGATCCGAATAATTTTCAGCTGTCGTGCCAGTGAATCGAGTGCTTTAGAGAGTTCATTTCCATCTTTTTTCCTGGGTTTTGTCACAGACAGTCGAAGCTCTTTCCGCGTTGCGGCACCTTTATCCTGAAGAAAGGAAAGAATGGCATTTTCAAGCTGTGTATTCCTTTTACGTCTGGAGAGATAACCGCCGCGGACATCGCTGCCGATAATACGGTAGAGCCGGGCAAAGACATCGCGGTATACGATGACCGGATGCTTTCCGAACACACCGACTTCCACAAATAATTTTTGTTTGTGATATGTACGAAATGTTTCGTTCAGCATTTCCTGGTATGGATCATTTTGCTGCGGATACGTATTCCATGTATTCGAAGTAACCGTACCGGATATTGTTTGAATCAGTGAAGGAATGGCATCCTTTGGAATATGGTAGGTGTAGCAAAAGCCTGCCAGTTTAATAAACTCACGGATTTCTTTTTCATCATTTGGTGCAAGATCCGGGCGGAGCCGCCAGAGCTCCACCCGTTTCTGTGCAAGGTCCCGGTGTGTCATTCTATTGCTTTTGCCTGTTGCTCTTTGATTGCTTCTTCAAGTGACGTATCTTTGGTGTAAAAACGTTTCCACTTTTCAGGAGGCGAAGGTGGCGTTAACTTTGACACGATAATTAACGCAAGTATTGATGCACTGGCAGCCGGCAAGATTATATACTGCTCGCTCAGGAATTGTTCTTCCATTATTGAGTTGGCTGCAGTTATTGCCAGGGTAACCCCCATGCCGGTTGCAATCGAGGCAACCCCGCCGGCAACCGTGACCCGTTTCCATAAGAAAGCCGCAAGCAATGCCGGCGTTAAGCCGGCTCCTACCATTGTATATGCTGTGAGTGCCATTGCAAGCACCGTTTCAAATTGGGTGAGCAGCAAATATGCAGCAACACCGAGTATGACAACCATTATTCGTTGAATGAAAACGACTCGTTTCTGATCTGCATCGGGATTAATAAACCGCTGGTATATATCGCGTGTGAGATTGGTCGACGGTGTTAACAGGAAACTATTCCCGGTCGATACAATGATCGCGACAGCAGCACAGATGAGGAGTAATCCGCCGACAAGCGGTATTCCGACTTCAGTGCTGTGTCGTGCAGTGTGTAAGATAATTTTTTCTGTCTCGACAATGTTGAAGTAACTGTTAGCAAAAATTGCAAGCGATGCGATCGCTGTTTCCACAAGAATTGTACCGATAACCCACCAAACGACTGCAGTCTTCGCTGATTTTTCATTCTTAGCCGAAAAGAACTTCTGATACATGTTCGATTCACCAAGTAACAAAAAGAACGTCGGGAAAAATATACCCATCGCCCATATAAAGTTTGCATCACCGAATATTTTAAAATGAGATGCCGGAAGAGTTGCCGTTAAATGTTCGGCACCGCCAATGTTGAAAAACACAAGTGGTGTTGCAATCAATACAGCCGCTGTTATAACCGCTCCGTTGATTACATCGACTGCAACAATCGACATCATCCCTGCAAACGCAGTAAATGTAATAATAAATACAGCGGTGATGATAATGCCCTGATCGATCGGGATATCTGCGATTAAATTCAGAACGAAACCGCCTCCGCGGAATTGATAGCCGACGATCGTCGTATAGGCGATGATGATTACGATTGTACCGAGGATGCGTGCCCACTTATTGTACCGGAGTTCAAGTATATCTGGTACTGTGTATTCAGCGATTCGGCGGACACGGGCGGCAAGGAAAAAAACGATGATGATGCCGATCCATGCACCGGCAGCCATCCATAGTTCAGAAAATCCTACCTGAGCGGCTAATCCCGCTCCGGCTAATAAACTGCCCGACCCGATCCAGACACAAAGCAGTGTACCTACTAACCGGTACGTCGGTACCGATCTTCCGGCAACCATAAAGTCTTCCTGACCTTTTATTAAAAAACTTTTCCGTATGGAAATTGACATCAGAATTGCAAGATATCCAAGTACGACCCAGAAATAAATCACAAGATATCCCTTTCATTTGGTGGTGAGTGTACATTCGTCGCTTGCCGATTTAGATATTCATTTAAGATAAAGATTACCGTCTTTAATTTCAAAATTTGTTATTCAATTGTATTTTTTGTACACTATTTCTAAAAGGAGCATTGTATGCAGCAGGATCCAGAACAAGACGATTTTTACCCGTCCGACCGTGCCTACCGGATCGATGTAAAACGATGTATGGTGCGTACCTGTGACGGCGAACTTGCAGAACGGAGTTATTATGAACGGAACAACTGGGTGACGGTCGAGTACACCTGTTCAAGATGTGAACGCGAGTTTACCTTAAAAGTTGAATCGTAAAATATTCGACCAACTTCCATTCCATTGAATACACTAACTAGCATGTGACCGAACGAATGATTCCAGTAGAATTAATCAGAAAGAAACGAGACGGCGGCGAGTTATCACCCGATGAATTAAAACCGTTTGTAGAAGCGTATGTCAAAGGTGATATTCCCGATTATCAGATGGCTGCATGGCTTATGGCCGTGTACTTCCGGGGTATGACCGATACCGAGACAACAGAATTTACCAACATTATGCTTCACTCGGGAACGGTAATAGACCTTTCATCAATCCCGGGTGTTAAAGTCGATAAACACTCGACGGGCGGTGTCGGCGATAAAGTATCGATCATGCTCGCACCGCTTGTGGCGGCATGCGGCGTACCGGTACCGATGATATCCGGGCGCGGACTCGGTCATACGGGAGGCACACTTGATAAGCTCGAATCAATTCCCGGTTTTCGCACTGATCTCGAAATTGATACGTATAAAAAAGTAATTGAAAAAATCGGCGTTGTGATGATAGGACAAACGAAGGATATCGCACCTGCCGATAAAAAAATGTATGCGCTTCGGGATGTAACTGCTACGGTTGAATGTATACCGCTTATCGCGGGAAGTATTATGAGCAAGAAACTCGCCGAGGGAATCGATGCGCTGGTGCTCGATGTTAAAACCGGAAGCGGTGCCTTTATGCGTGAGAAGGAACGTGCCGTTGAACTCGCGCAAACGCTTATCAATATCGGCGAGGCATTCGGCAAGCGAACGATCGGATTTATAACCGATATGAATCAACCTCTCGGCAATGCGGTCGGTAACTGGCTTGAAGTTGATGAATGCATACGATGTATGAAAGGAGAGGAAGTGAACGACCTTATGGATGTAACCTACCGGCTTGCCGGGGCTATGATTTATCTCGGGGAAAAAAGCGGTTCAATCGAGGAAGGTGAAACCATTGCCCGGCAGGCAATTGCTTCCGGCGCTGCATATGATAAATTTATGGAGCTGGTACAGATACAGGGCGGCGATACCGCGTTTATAGAAGATACCTCAAAGTATAAGAACCCGGATTTTTCCGAAGATGTAACACTCGATCGAGAAGGTTATATCGGAGCGATTGATAATCAGGGAATTGGCTTTGCGGGACTTGTCACGGGAGCCGGCAGGAAGAAAGTCGATGATGCCATCGACTATACGGCAGGAATTGTTATCCATAAGAAAACAGGCGACAGTGTTCAGCCAAAAGAACCAGTTGCAACTGTATATAGTAACAGCCGCGAGGGAGTTACTGCGGCCAAACAACGTATACAGCAAGCATACAGAGTAAGCGATGAACCTGTCAAACCGCCCCCCCTCATATACGGTATGGCTGATAAACAGGGATACAGGGATTATTAATCAGCAATTGTTTTGCGTTTGCATTATATTTACATTGGTAGTATGAAGCGGATTAATTAATTGAAAGGAGAATGACCATGTTTGATCTTTTAAAGAAAACCTATCTGGCAGGCCTCGGGCTTGTTAATTTAACGAGGGAAAAAGCCGAAGAAATCGTTGACGATCTTGTGAAACGGGGTGAAGTTGCCGAGAAAGACCGGAGTAAAGCAGTCGAAGATATGTTAAATCGTGTGCAGGAAGAACAGGAAAAGCTTTTCAATACTGTGAAAGACTACGTGAAAAAGTCTGTCCACGAGTTAGGACTTCCGACCCAGGATGAATATCAAGCGTTGCAAAAACGTATTGAAAAACTTGAAAGCGAAATAAAAGCCAAGCAGGACGATGCTCCAACCGCTTAAGTATTACAAAACATATAAGCGGCTCGGTCGATACCGGCAGGTGATCTTTGTACTGGCAAAGTACGGGTTCGATGATATTGTTGAACGCATCGGACCCGATATTATTTCACGCCGGTTATTAAAACGGCGCGGTAAAAAGAAAGCCGAACAACCGACAGCCGAAAGAATACGATTTGCATTGACCGAGCTTGGTCCTACCTTTGTAAAGTTCGGTCAATTGCTCAGTACACGCCCGGATGTAGTTCCGGAAGAGTACGTTGCCGAACTTGAAAAACTGCAGGATAATGTTGAACCCTTCCCGATTGAAGATGTCAAGAGAATTTTTCTTCTGGAACTCGGCAAAGATCCGGAATCACTCTTTACCCGATTTGAGGAAAACCCAATTGCATCTGCCTCAATTGCACAGGTACATCGGGCAACACTGCCTGATGGAACCCGGGTAGCGGTGAAAATACAACGTCCGAGAATTCGCAATATCATCGAAACGGATTTAGAGATCCTGCAAGAACTTGCAACAATGTTTGAACGGCATATTCCCGAAGCCCGCTGGTATCAGCCAAATAAACTTGTCGACCAGTTTTCATCAACTATCCGACGCGAACTTGATTTTATTGCCGAAGCACATGCCGCCGAGCGTTTCCGGTTAAACTTTGAGCATATTGACACCTTTTTCGTTCCTGCCGTTCATTGGGATTTCATTTCAGAAAAGATACTTACCATTGATTATATTGACGGTGTCAAAATTACCAACCTTGAAGAGATCGAAAAGAGAGGATATGATAAGAAAGCGATTGCACGGAACGGTGCCCGGGCGATTTTAAAAGAAGTCTTCGAAGACCGGTTCTTTCACGGCGATCCTCACCCCGGTAATTTTTTCGTGATGGAAAATAGTGTGATCGGTGCGGTGGATTTCGGCATTGTGGGCCGGCTTGATGAAGATACTGCCGAACATTTAAGCATGCTATTATATGCAATTGTTAATCGTGATGTCGAGAAAGCCGTCCAGGTATTTAAGTTGTTGAACGTCCTTGAAGATGATACCGACATTGCGCTTCTGAAATACGATTTGATGGATTTTGTCGACCGTTATTACGGTCTGCCGCTTGAAAAAATCGACGCTCAAAAGGCAATCAGCGATCTTTTACGGGTATTGCGACGACATCGAATTATTCTCCCCGTCAATCTCGCAACGATGGGACGGATGTTGCTTGTATCCGCGGGAGTCGGGCAGATGCTTGATCCGAAATTCGATATGATTGAAGAGGCAAAGCCGTTCATCGAGTCATTCATGTACCGCCGGTTCGATCCGAGACGCCAGATGCGTGAAGTAATGAATCTCTTCGACCGCCTCAAAATGACCGTCAAAATGCTGCCGGAGGATCTCGAAGATATTGTGCGCAAGTTAAAAAAGGGGAAGATGCTGGTGCAGATACACCACGAAGGGTTGAATAAGTTTATACTCGAGATGGATCGTTCTTCAAACCGCTTGACATTTGGAATGATCGTTGCTGCATTGATCATCGGCTCATCGCTGGTTATGCAATTGGATCGCGGTCCTATGTTATTCGGGTTTTCAATTTTTGGTGTTCTGGGATATCTTTTTGCTGGTGTGATCGGTTTGTGGCTTGTCATTGCAATACTTCGCTCGGGGAAAATTTAAAGTTTTGACTTTTTATAAGAAACGTGCTATAATTTACATCAGTATTCAATAATCCGGTACACAGAATATGAAAACGGTAAAAGAGGTTCTCGATGGACGTCCGGTCATTACGATCGGAAACGACGAATCGGTACAGACCGCAGCACAGAAAATGTCCGGGCATAAAATCGGTGCGTTGCCGGTGCTCGAAGGAGAACGTTTGGTTGGTATCATTACCGAGCGGGATATTATCGGTAAAGTTGCTGCACCGGGTAAAGATATATCATCGGTTCGGGTGCGGGATGTAATGACGCGCAATCTGGTGTTTGCTTATGCCGGCGATACAATCGACTCGTGTAGTGCCAAAATGAAACACGCAAACATCCGTCACCTTCCCGTTATCGATGGTGACCACCTTATCGGGATTTTATCAATACGCGATCTTCTTGCATTGGATATGATTGATAAAGATGAAAAAATCGAGTTTCTCGAGCAATATATCTTTACCGTACCACCCGGTATGGGAAAAAAGTATTAATGCCAATCTAAATATAAAGGGAGGAACCTAACGATGCCGGTCGTTCATTTTGTCAATGAGGACAAAAGGATCGAGGTAGAGGAAGGAGCAAATTTACGCAAAGTCGCCCTCGCACAGGGAGTTAATCCGTATACCGGAATCAACAAACTGTTTAATTGTCGGGGAAACGGTCTGTGCGGGACGTGTCGGGTCGAGGTGGTTGATGGAAAAGGTGCATCATCCCGGACAAAGAGTGAGGAGAATGCGCTTCGGGGTTATATGCCGTTCTATGCCCGCAAGTGGGATAAAAATGTCCGGTTATCGTGCAGGGTTGAAGTAAAAGATGATATTCAGGTAAAAACGTACCCGGAGGTAACAATCGATATGGAGGAAACAAAATTGCGTCTGGCTACTTTTGCTGCAATCGTTGTATTCGGCGGCGGATTGCTCTTTATAATTGCTTTGATTGTGCTGGATATGTTGAAAATATTATAATTACAGACGCTTCCGTAAAATTTCGAGCATAGCATCATGTATTTTACCGTTCGTAGCGAGTACTCTCGGGGAATCGGCGCCGATAGGATTGCCTTCGAAATCTGTTACTTTTCCCCCCGCTTCTTCAATCAACAATATACCCGCTGCGATATCCCATGGTTGAATGAATGCTTCCCAGAAGCCGTCACCACGGCCTGCGGCGATATAACAAAGGTCGATTGCGGCAGAACCGAGACGGCGGATAGCCTGGGCGTTCATTAAGAAATCAACAAAACGCTCGACGGTGTTATCCGGATTATCATGTATGTCGTACGGGAAACCGGTTATCAATATACTTTGTATCAGTGAATCCGTTTCCGAAACCCTGATCGGGTTACCATTCAGAAATGCACCCTTGCCGCGTTCCGCGGTATAGAGCTCATCCAAATTGGGATCATATACAACACCGGCAACTAATGTATCCATGTATTCCACACCGATCGATACGCAGTAGATTGGAAAGCCGTGTGTGAAATTGACCGTTCCGTCGAGGGGATCGATTATCCAGCGGTATTCCGATTCTGTATCCTTTGTTCCGCCCTCTTCACCGAGAATTGTGTGGTCAGGATAGTGTTTTTTTATGATATCAACAATGATCTTCTCAGCTTCTTTGTCGACTTCGGTTACGGGATCAATCGATGAACTTTTATGTTCAATGGTCAGGGATTTCCCTCTGCTTTCGCGGAGGTATCTGCCTGCTTCGATTGCAGCGTTGATTGCAGTTTGGAGCATGGGTATTATTTAATACTAAAGTTAAAACTTTCTGGTTGGTCGAGGAGATTCTTTATATATGATAGGAATCGTGGGATATCCTCGAGATTTTTTGTCAATATTGTATACACTTCTTCTACTGTTATATCTGCATAAAAATGTGTTAAACGATTTCTATAACCGGCCATTGCTTTTAAATTGTTTTCTGCAAATGTACGGTCAACAATGTTTAATTCACCTAATCTAATAGCAATTTGTTTATATTCTGTAATTCTACCGCCTGGTACCCGTGATAGTATATGACTTCCGATGTTTAATGTACCTTCCAATGCCCGCCGGAGATAGAATTGAGCTTTTATAAAATTATCTTCTTGTTTGAATTGCTCAAGTGGAAGAGATGCAAGTGCTTGTAACTTTTTGTAATCATGTTGTATGCCATCTATTCTTGGGAGGATAGCACTACGTTTTATAATCCGGTCTGTCATGGAGATATCCGCTCAATTATCGCTCGATCAAACATTGACAGTATAGGCTTAAAATCTGCGTACAGGACCATTACTTTTTCCTCATAATCAAGGCGTTTGTCCCTGGATGATTCAAATAATACTGTACCATGTTGTAACGCATCCATAGCTATTTCCAGGCCAGCACGTTGTAAAAATACGATATCGATTGTTTTTTCTGGAAATACATCCGTAATTATATCGTAAATTTTGTTGTAAACTGTATTTGTGTTTCCCTCAATAACGGATTCATCTTCAAATACAATACCAATATCGATATCACTAAGTGATGAGGCTGTGTTCTCTGCAGATGAACCGAAGAGATATACTGCGAGAACCCCAAGGGATTCAAACCGGCTTTTAATATTGTTTGGTATGGTGTATGACGACATAAATTTATTATTTTAGTTTTGTAGTGGTAACCAATTTATAATATATTAATTTTATCTTCCAATCCCAATACTTGCCTGTTTATATATTTTTGCTGAAATTATGTTGTATACTAATCCGTATAATCTGTGAATCACCAGCCATTGTAAGGTAAGCCAATGTATTATTTATTACTCTCTTTATTATTTACCCTTACTTTAATTTTTTCTATGAATACCCGGGAATATGACAATGATCATAAATTAGTACTCGATGACCTTGCAATTATCGTGAAGGATACGTCACGGGAGATCGGTTATACCAATAAGGAAGCAGGTCACTACTATACGCTCAGTAATTCGTATCATACGAGCGGATGGCAGGGATGGACGGTGATGGATGTACGGCTCCTCGACGATTACCAGATACTTTCCGATACATACGATCTGTTGCGTAAGCGGCATGAGGCGGTCGTTTCGGTGAAACCGCATCAGATGACACGAACATATCCGAATGGTTTGCAGGAAACGTTTACGTTCCTCGATTCACTGGATGCGTTTATTGCAGATGTCAAAGTTGAGAGAGAGATTGACAGTTTATCATTCCTGCCGAGATATACGCAATCACACGATCAGGACGCCTATCTGGTAAAAGAGGAGGAGGACATTCTCCTGATCGCATTAAAGTCATATGATCGGGACAAAGCAAAACATCCGGGCTGGATCGCAATTGCCACGACACAAGCAGATCCCTTGATTAAAAAATCAATGCCCGGTGTAAAGACGAACGATGTAGTTGATTCACGTACTTTTGCACCTGCCGGTATTACCGTTTCTACAATTCAAAAAGGACAGTCCGTACGATGGATTGTCGCTGCCGGAAGAACAAGCGCTGAAGCAAAACAAATTGCCCGGCATATTATCGATAAAGGTGATGTGGAAATAGCAAAACGTGCCGACCGCATGCAGCGCTTGCTTGATAATTCGTACATTATGACATCGAATGAACGATTCAATAAAGCACTTGCCTGGTCGCGCATTGCGATGGATAAACTGATAATGAATCAGACTGGAACCGGTATTTATGCGGGTTTACCCTGGTTTAATAATTACTGGGGGCGCGATACCTTCATAGCTTTTTCAGGCAGTGTACTTGTAACCGGTCAGTTTGAAGCGGCGGGGGAGATCTTGCGTTCATTTGCGGAGTTTCAGGATACCAATCCCGAAAGTGAGACATACGGCCGGGTGCCGAACCGGGTAACACCGCAGGAAATTATTTATAACACAACCGACGGGACACCATGGTTCGTACGCGAGTTGTATCAATATCTTAAATATAGCGGCGATACATTACTCGTGAAAGAATTATATCCGGTGGTGGAAAGATCCATAGAAGGTGCATTAAAGAATTATGCCGATGAATATTATTTTCTGACCCACGCAGATGCCGATACGTGGATGGATGCGGTTGGTCCTGACGGCCCCTGGTCGCCGCGCGGTAATCGTGCCGTGGATATTCAGTATCTGTGGTACCGGCAATTAAAGGATGGTGCCGCGATGGCTGAGGTTAACAACGATTCTGTTAAAGCCGGGCAATGGCGTGAGATTGCACAAAAACTACGGGAGAATTTTAACGAGCATTTCATTCATCGTGATGAGATGATTCTCTATGATCGTCTTGAAGCCGATGACAAACCGGATACCCGTGTCAGACCAAATCAGATATTCGCTTTTGATTTGGTTGATGACGATGAAGTACGCAAACAAATGCTTACAACGGTAATCGGTGAATTAACGTATCCCTGGGGTGTTGCTTCTTTATCACAATACGATACAAATTTTCATCCATTCCATCATTATGCTCCGTACTATGTACCTGATGCCGCATACCATAACGGCATAGTCTGGACATGGCTGATCGGCCGTGTTATTGAGGCGGCAGTACAGTATGATTTGCAGGACATCATATACGGGGTGACCGATAATATGGTATATCAAATACTTGAGCGGGGTGGAACCGGAACATTTTCGGAGCTGCTCGATGCATTCCCGCGCGAAGGTGAAGAGGAACCGAGATTATCCGGCACCTTTACCCAGGCATGGAATCTTGCCGAGTTCATCCGCGCCGCGTATCAGGATTATCTCGGTATTCAAGTGAATGTTCCGGAATCAAAGATTAATCTTCAGCCCAGGGTTCCACGAGAACTCGGGAATATCGATGCGGTTATCCCGTTCGGTAATAAGAAGATTTCAATTACCTATGAGGTTACTGATCATGACAGCATCCGTGTGCAGCTCTATTCGAAAAATCTTGCTGAATCTATTACCGTACATTTAAGGTGGACTATGGAAAACGGTGATGCCTGGGAAGCATCCGGAATACTTGAACCGGCCGATACATTATTGTTTGAATTCACGAATGATCAGATTACAATCTCACCAGGCACCTATGCCGATTTCCGAAAAATAGACGATGCATCACGTCGGGAAGAGTTTGCCGGTTTAACGCTTGCTCAGCCCGAATGGCAGGAGTACTGGAGATCCCTTGAAGGACCCGATCATCCGTTGTTATCGCATGCAATAGTTAAACAGGAACGTACCGATGTACAATTACTATATGATGTTGAAGATGATACATACGATGATAAAGGGCCGGACGGAACGTACGAATATCCGACCAATCCAAATTTTAAGGACGGTATACTCGATATTACACGATTCACCGTATGGACTGATGGTGAACATACCCATTTCAGACTTCGCTTCAGAGATTTGCACGATCCCGGTTTTCATCCACAGTATGGATTTCAATTAACGTATGCGGCTATTCTCATCGATCGCGGAGAGGACGGGACGGGCATGCGTGATGCCGGTGCCAACTCGCAGTATACAATCGATCCGTCGCTCGGCACATTCGACCGCGCGATTTATGTCGGCGGTGGTATACGTGTTGTTGATGCTGAAGAAACTATTGTATGCGAATACCTGCCCGCACCCGAGGATGTTGTGAATCCGCTTGGTAGTGTGCGCGATAAGGAGGTGACATTTGCAATACCGAATACGTATTTAGGTGAACCCGGTGAACACTGGCGCTATCTGGTGCTTGTGGGAGCGCAGGATGATCATGGCGGGGCGGGTATCGGGGTTTTTCGTGACGTGCAACGAACAGCAGGTGAATGGCACGGCGGAGGAAAACTAAATCCCGACGATCCGAATGTGTATGATACCATAAAACCAAAGTAGTAATTCTTTTTTTCGGGAATGCATGCATCAGCTCTTGTGTTATAGTACATACCGGTCTAATAATATGAAATGAAATGGATATTCCGGTTTTTACGGAAACAGACCGTGAAAGGTGAGAGGGGCTTGTATGTTTAATTTATGTAAGGAGGATTGGTATGCGTTCAACAATGGTGATGTTCTCGGTGCTTTTTGTGGTATTCTTCATTCTAAGTGGGTGTGAGCGTGAAGAGGTCGAAGAATTTGTACCGGAAGAACCGATGGCAACTGAGATATCTATTTCTATAGAGACTGAAGATCAGGTTTTAGTGAACGGCAATCCTATGCCACTCGGTGAGCTTGAACCACACTTACAGGATCTGGCAGTCCAGGACGAAGTAATTGCCTATGTCCATGCAGCTCCCGGTGTAGATACAGAAATAATTGATGAAGTTGAGGCAATTATAGCACGGGTTGATGGCGTGGAAATGCGTGAAGAGATGGACTTGCCGGAAATGGAAATGTAATATAACCTGCTTTACCACATAATACCCGAAGATAATCATTCCGATATCTTCGGGTATTTTTTTGTAGTTATGATGGTTCTTTATGAATTGGTGATTGCCGCTGTTCAAGCGGTTTAACATACATAAAACGTACATCCTCATTGAGGTGACACGTATTGCAAGCCGAAGTAAAGGATTCGAAACGACGTTGGAATAAATCCGGATCACCCTCCTCAAGAGCAGCCTGTAATTCTGGAATGGAAACGTTCATAAACATATCGGCGGATTCTTCCCGTGCAGGCCGGCGAATAAATCCAGCTTCAAGTGTACCTGTCATCTCATCAAGCTGATACAGGGCATACTCCCAGTTTTCATCCTGTCCGGCCCAGTATATTTCGTTATACCGGTATCCTACTTCTATCATTGTCTGATCGAAACCGCCGAATTGATCGGCAAGCATCGCCAGCATTTCATCGGTTGTGCCTTCCAGCCATCCAATTTCCCGCGGTTGATCGTTGCAGGAGGTAAATGCAGCTGCGATAAACAAGAGGCATATTAGCAAATACAATGTTTTCTTCATAGCTTTATCCTTATAATATTTTTGTACAATGCAATCGATAGCAAGCACCATTCATTATACAAAAAATATGGGATACTATGAAACAAAGGATATATTACATTATCGAAGCTGCCGGTGAGGGAGACAGGACGAGCAGAATATTTGATTTTTTTATGGATAGAACCATAGTGACCTCCCGGCGAGACGTCACTATGGTACATAAAACGTTATTTACTCAGACCAACGAACCGGAGATGCCCGTTCTTCAGGTCGCTCTATTGTAATAAACGGAACATCTTCCGCTTCGTGACAGCTGTTACACGATTGGGTGAATGCAGTGAACCCTTGCATAAAGGTATCACGGTCATGTGCATCGATGGCGTTTTTCATATCGGGTAATGCGTTGTTGAGAAATCGTGCGGAAGATTCTGCGCGACCCGGGCGGCGTTCAATTCCATCTTCAATTGCCGAGCCGATCTTTGCTGCCTGATAAGCTGCATAATCCCAGTTGCCGTCCTGTCCGGCCCAGTATAATTCAATATACCGGTAACCAACCTCCTGCATTGCAACTGAAAAACCGCCGAGTTGCCGGGCGATCGTATCAAATTTTTCGGAACTGTCTCCGGTAAGCCAGCCATCCGGTCCGGCAGGATCATCATCATGGATAGGTCCCGGACATCCGATTATCAGAAAACCCGACACCAGCAGGGGAAGAATCACAAGCAATTTCATAAAGGCCTCCTGTGTTCTGATATATTATTGCGGAATTGCTTCGACAAACTTTTTGAATTCGGCTTTAATCTGACCTCTGACTTTTTTGAACACACCGAGTACTTCCTCTTCGCTCCCGGTTGCCATAGCAGGATCTTCAAAACCAATATGAAGTTGTTGCTTTACATCCCCGGTGAATACCGGGCAGGTCTCTTTGGCATCATCACAAACGGTGATAACATAATCGAATGGTTGATCGATAAACTGGTTAACCAATTTCGGTTCACCGCCGGATATATCGATTCCATCTTCCTGCATAACTTTAATTGCGAGCGGGTGGACTTCCGGGGCTGGTGCGGTTCCGGCAGAGTAAACCTCAAAATCGGGACGAAAATGTTTAATGTACCCCTCAGCCATTTGGGACCGGCAGGAATTGCCGGTACAGAGTATAAGGATTCGTTTCATACTTCTATTCCTTTACTGAGTGATCGGTTTGATACAATATTTGAAATATACAAAAATATTTACAATATTTTAGCGGTATTCCAAAAAATTACAATAATTCTCATTCCTAAAGTGTCGTGCCCTATGTCTCTTTCCCGTGAGCGTTTAAAAGCATATGCAAAGCTAAAACAGAAAAAATATCGCTTTCTCCATAAGCAATTTCTCGTCGAAGGTCTGCATGGTATTCGTGATATCGTGAGGGCAGATGAGGACGGAAAACTTATCGATGCCGTCATACATACCGCCGATTTTGCAAAAGAAGAGATGAACGAAAAACTCATTATAACGCTGCGCCATCGCGGAGTAAAAGTATATGAAGTTCCGAAAACCGATATTGAGCGTCTGTCTGAGACCGTTACCAATCAGGAAATTGTGGCGGTAGTACATCAATGGGGGTTTAAACTCGATACCGCTCTGCATCAAATGACTCCTCAACTTATCGTTGCATTGGATACTGTTCGTGAGCCGGGTAATCTCGGTGCGATCATCCGGACCTGCGATTGGTTTGGTGTGAATACACTGTTACTCGGAAAAGGTACCGTCGAAATATGGAACCCGAAAGTGATCAGGTCAGCAGTCGGAAGTATGGTGCATATCCCGTTTGTAGAAGATGTAGACCTTCCTTCCACGCTTCCCTTATTACGGTCGAAGGGATATTTTATCGGGGGAACATCCGTGCACGGCGGAGTATCGATACACGATGCGGTACCCGAATTACCCGCAGTTATTGTTTTTGGAAATGAATCGGACGGTATTTCACATGAAGTTTTAAATACCATTGATGAACTATTAACAATCCCGAAATTCGGAAGAGCCGAATCTCTCAATGTGGGGGTATCCGCAGGTGTGATTCTATCCGCTATTCGGTTGTATGCGTCAAATGACACGGAAGGGAAATAAAACTATGTTTACGTCAATACCCGGTATTACCGCAGGCCATTATACTGATTTCAAAGCATTAACCGGATGTACTGTTGTATTATGTCCGGATAACACAGTTGGAAGTTGTGATATACGCGGGAGTGCACCGGGCAGCAGGGAAACTGCTCTGCTCGATCCTGAAAAAACAATGAATCAGGTGAATGCAATTCTTCTTACCGGCGGGAGCGCATTTGGCCTGGCTGCAGCCGACGGAGTTATGCAATATTTAGCGGATAACGATATTGGTTATAAAACACCGTGGGTTAAAGTTCCCATCGTACCGGCTGCAGTAGTATTCGATTTGAATGCGGGTGATAAAAATGTGCGGCCGCTCCCTGAAAACGCATATGCTGCATGTGAATCAGCTACGGCGGGAGAAATCGAACGGGGTTCGGTCGGTGCGGGAACCGGCGCAACGGTCGGCAAATGGATGGGGCCGGAGTACTGGATGAAAGGGGGAGTCGGAACAGCGGAACAAAAACACAATGATTTAATTGTGTCTGCACTTGCCGTGGTCAATGCAATTGGTGATGTATATGATACAAACGGAAAAATAATCACCGGAGCCCGTCATCCCGACGGCGGCTTCTGGGCGGAAGTCGAACCCGGTGCAATGTTCGGGCAGGCACAACTTCCGTTGAATACCAACACGACGCTTGTAATTGTAGCCACAAATGCGAAATGTACCAAATTGCAGGTATATCAAATGTGCCGGCGTGCCCAGACCGGGATGGCGCGGGCAATAAAGCCGGCGCATACATCGCACGACGGCGATTGTGTGTTCGGTTTGGCAACTGGTACGCAGGATGCACCGCTCGATCTTGTTGCTGAAATCGCCGCGGAAGTAACGGCCGAAGCGATACGCGATGGTGTTCGAACAGCAAGGGGGATCGGGAATATACCGGGGGCTGCTTAATACAGTGAGATCGGTAATAATAAGAAAGTGCTAAACGACTGAATAAATTTTAAGCACAAGGTGAAACTTTTCCTCCCAGCGGGCATCTTTAGTAGTAGATAATAAACTTGATCAAGCCGTCTCAATGAGTACCAAATGGATAACTCGATAGTCCAGCAAATACGAAACGGCGACAAAAAAGCCCGGACCGAATTTTATAAGCGATACCGTTTGAAACTGTATCACTACTGTTATCAACTGCTCGGGAACCGGTCGGATGCGGAAGATACCGTTCACGAAACATTCATCAAAATATTTAACGGTATTAATAATTTGCAGTCTACCGCTGCATTCAGGACGTGGATGTATACGATAGCCAGAAACGAAGCGTTGCAGCTTATCCGGAAAAGACGCCCGAACGTTCCGCTGACCAAGCTGGAACTGGCTGACGGGCAAGCATCTGAAGCGCGTATGGAATCCGATGACATAGCACAAATCGTACAAAAGGAAATAGATACGATGAAATCCGAGTACCGGGAGATAATTTTTCTGAGAGAATACCACCATCTTTCCTATGATGAAATTGCATTGGTAACAGGTATAACCGTAAGTGCGGTAAAAACCAGATTGTTCAGGGCACGAAAGAGTTTATTTAAAAAATTATCAAATTATTTCGACGGGAGATGATAGAATGAACTGCGAATCATGCCAAAAGCACATAAGCGAATTGATCGATAACGAGTTAAGCGATAAGGATGGTGTGAACGTCTACGGCCATCTGAGTGAATGTGAAACCTGCCGTGTTTTTTTTCGATCGTGTTTGAAGATAAAAGACTCCATACAGACAATGCCGCATGACGGTTTACACGAGTCAGCTCACGAACAAGCAAGTTGGTTTAAAAGATATCTGCGGGTGCCGCTGCCGGCCGCCGCCGTATTTATTGTAGTAATGATAACAGGATTGTTCGGAACATCGCTCAACTTTTTTCAGGATCGCGAACCGGTTGATGTAGAACACCGTCAAATAATTTATATTTCAGAACACCCGGAAATAGAAGTACGTTTGTTGACCAATGACGAGGACCAGACCATATGGTGAAAGGATATGCTATTATTGTGAAGACAAGAAATAATTTGAAATTTCCTGTATCGGTTCTATTGTGCCTCCTTTTGATTGGATGTTCATCACAGGAAACGGAGATACCGGTAGCCGGCAAAACATATGTGTTACGTTATAATCCCGAACATTCGGGTATCCTCACAGATGCAGATCAAATCAGCGTAGTGTACGCATTCGATTACTGGGGAACAAGAGTAGTACAAAGGTTAAGGGGTGAAGGAGAACAGGAGGATTTGTTTCATAATGTTCTCAATCCTGATGAGGGGAGATCAATTGTAAGAAAAATGGACAGACGGGGAGACCACTGGGAGGCGAATATTCCGATCCCTGACGATGCGTCACTCATTTCATACTACTTCACCGACGGCGCGAGGAACGATTACAACGACCGCAAAACATACGTTTCTTATGTGTACGGTGAAGATCGAAAACCTGTGAAGGGTGCACGATTCCGGAACATCGATTTTCTTATCATGGCCGGCAAAGAGCATCAGGCAGTTCTGGATGAGATCCGTAAAGAGATAACCGATTATCCCGATCACTTCATTGCACACGTCGTTTACTGGAGATTTCAGTTCTTTGAAACAGTTTCACCCGATACTCTTATGATGTTGATGGAAAAATCAGGGCACCATTTTTCGAATCTTCACAATGAGTATGGAGATACGGTTCTCAACTATAAAGTACTCAGTCTCAATGATTTTAACCGGATAATGCGGCTTTCACTCCGCGAAAAGTTCGATGATCCGGCGGTAACTGAATTGAGAGAGGTGGTAAATTCCACTATTCTCCGAACGATCAATGA